>Ga0256842_1000363_pt1 | contig 39871 bp, 44 predicted proteins | sample 4559240metaG_FD_185973 | JGI IMG/M metagenome (GOLD analysis project Ga0256842, IMG submission 185973) | Hydrothermal vent microbial communities from Guaymas Basin, Mexico - 4559-240 | ecosystem: Environmental > Aquatic > Marine > Hydrothermal vents | place: Mexico: Guaymas Basin | collected...
ACCATAGCAAGAAGAGCAGATTTTTTTAAAAATCCTCTTCTTGTATCTGGATTTACTTCTCTTCCAAAAATATCTAAATCAGCTTTTGTAGCATCTTTAGCATAAGCTTCTTGTATACTTATCTCTTCAATCTTTTTTTCCATATTGATTACCTTTTACTCTTTTAAATAATTTAAAACAGTATGGCAAAGTTAAAATTAAACACAGTTTAAATATAAGTTTTTCTTATCTAGTATAACTTGATAGTATATTTAGTATTATTATAAAATATAATAGTTTATTCTTTGACGAATAAACTATTTTATAACACCACCAACACTACCATTTACAGAGTGGTAGATTGTAGTGGAGTTTTTTCTAGCATAGAATCTCATTAGTAGTTTTTGAATTGTTGGTTCTATGCTTGGTTTAAACCAAGCATTGTTACTTGAAGCTATCACAAAATCTACATCACCATCATAAATCTCTTGACAAGTTGCTTCGTAGCAAATGGCATTTCTAAACTTTACACCTTTTATAATAAAATCGGTAGGTTTACTAGCAGTTTCAAAGTCTGACTGACCAGCAAAAAAAGTGTCGTTAATAATTTTTCTAGCAAATTTTGGTAGTGGAATATACTCCCCAAATGGTACTAAAACAAGTTTTTTTGCTATGGTGTATTTGCCATTGTTAAATATGTAAGTAACATTGTAGCTTTTAGAATCCTCTCTTAGTAATGAACCTACAACTATGCTAATGTTTTGAGATTCTTTAAGTAAACTATTGATTATATTTTGATTTTTATTTAAAAATATTGGAAATACTGATTCTGGAAAAACTACAATATCGTAAGATTCTTTTTTAGCTTTTTTTATCTCGTTAAATATAAGTTTAACTGTTGGCTTAAAACTCTCCCTTAACCATTTTTTCTCTTGAGAGATATTTGTAGAGATAAGTTTAATTTTTAGATTATTAGTTTTGTATGTTGGTTTTTGAAAATTAAATGCTAAAAAGATGAGTAGTAAAGGGAGGTAGTTAAAAGGTTTTTTTATGTATGCTGGTAGTGCTAATGCCACTAAAACAATAGCTAGTTGATACTTGAAGATTCCTATATAACTATCTACAAAAATAAGCTCTATCTGTAACCAATTCCAGTCGAAAGGTTCAACAAAACTAAGTAAAAAGAGTAAAATAGCTCGAATATATACCTTTTTTGTCAGTGCTAAAACACCAAAAAAAAGCATATAGATAATTCCAAAACCAAAAGTTACAATAGGTGTCATATAACCAACCCCATTGTACTCAAAACTATAACCTATCCAGTAAAACCAAAGAATCCCAATAGAGAACCCTGCTACAAGGATAGCTTTCTTCTCTATGTAGAGAAACATAGCCAAAGAGAGAACACCAAAAATGGTGTTAAGAATCGTAGAGGTTAAGTTAAAATACTCTAGGTAGATGAAGCTACTAAAGAGTAGAGCAGTTATAAAACCATAGAAAATATCGTTAATGAATTGTTTTTTAAGCATACCTAATTATAGTATAATACACTTATGAAAAAGAGTAAACTAAAAAAAATCCCCTACGGCTTAAGCGACTTTAAAAGAATAAGAACAGAAAACTATTACTACATAGATAAAACACATTTTTTAGAAAAACTAGAAGATGAACAAAACTTTTTATACTTCCTTCGCCCAAGAAGATTTGGAAAAAGTTTAACTCTAGCTATGATAGAAGCATATTTTGATGTTTACTATAAAGAGCAGTTTGATGAGATATTTAAAGATACTTATGCTTACGATAACCCAACACCATTTAAAAGTAGTTTTTATGTTTTAAGTTTTAACTTTAGTGCTGTTGATACAACTGATTATGAGAATAGTTTTAGAACAAATCTAAATGATGCTGTTGAACATTTTATAGCAAAGTATAAACTAGATTTGAAAATAGACACAAACAACCCAATAGATAAAATAAGACAACTACTACAATATGCGAATGTAAACGATATGCCAATCTACATCCTTATAGATGAATACGACAACTTTATAAACAAGCTTTTAGTAAACGATATAACACTATACAAAGGTATGGTAACAGACAAAGAAGTAATATATAAAGAGTTCTTTTCTATGCTAAAAGTTGGAACAAGTGGAAATGATAGTGCTATAAGAAAGATGTTTGTAACAGGTGTAAGCCCTTTAGCTCTGTTTGATGTTACAAGTGGGAATAATATCTCCCTAGATGAGGGATATAATGATTTAGTAGGTATAACAGAATCTGAACTTAAAGAGATGATAAAATACTATAATTTAGAAGATAGAGAAGATGAGATAATCTCAAGATGTAAAGAGTGGTACAATAATTATAGGTTTAACAAAAATGTAAACCATACAATTTTTAATTCAGATATGGTTTTATACTACTTAAAAGAGATACTAAAAACAGGTAATGAGCCAGAAGATTTAATAGATGTAAATGTAAGAACAGACTACACAAAACTAAAGTACCTAGTTTATACAAACAAAAAACTAAACGGAAACTTTGACCTACTAAACCAACTTATTCAAGGTGAATTAGTAACAACTACAAACATAAAAACAACATTTAGTGCATTTGAGATGTTACAACCTGAAAACTTTAAATCATTTCTTTTTTCATTAGGTTTTTTAACATTAGAAAAGTATAGAACAAGCATAAAACTATCAATCCCAAACCAAACTATAAAAAAGATAACAGCAGAGTTTATACAAAGTGCTTACCGAGATATAAGCTTTAATCCTTTTATAGAGAGGTTTAATCAACACTTAGAAAATTTTGGTTATGAAAAAGATTTAAAAGTGTTTCACTACCTAGCAGATGAGGTAAAAGCTAACTCAGTTATAAGAGATTACATAGATGGAGAGAACTTTGTAAAAGGTTTTCTTATAGCTTACTTCTCTCTAAACCCATATTATGAGGTTATGAGTGAAGTTGAGATGAACAAAGGATTTGCAGATATAACACTTAACCCATCTAAAGATGAGATTCCTTATGGTGCTTTAATAGAATTAAAGTATATACCAAGAAGTAAATATAGAGAAAAACTAAAAGAACAAAAAGTTAAAGAAGCTAAAGAGCAACTAAAAACTTATGACCCAACAACCATAACTAAATTAAGAGATAAGCCATTTGTAAAAATAGTGCTTGTTTATAATGGATGGGAAATGGTTGTTTGTGAGAGAGTTGGAGTTAGTTAGATTTTAATGTGAATTGGTATAATGTCAAAAACTGTTTGTAATTAAGGAAAATATTTTGGGTCTTTGCCATCTGTACTATGAAAGAACTATTTCACTACATAAAGATAAACTTCTAAATGCTTTTGAAAATAGTGTTTCAGTAGATATATCTCAAACAGATGAGGTTGGTAAAGATTATAAATTTTATATAGTTGAATTAAGTACAGTTGATAAAAAACTATCTAAATTAGTTCAAGGCATATTTCACTCTATAACAAATCCTCTTATATATTTTCTTATCCCAAAAGATTACAACATTTCACTTCTTCAATTAGCTTTTATGGTAAATGCTAAAAGTTTAATCACTATAAATCAAGATACAGATAAAGTTATAGCAAAAATAAAAAAAGATTACCAGATTCATATTGATGATTATAAAGGTGTATCTCTTGGTAAGCATCTTATAAATCACCATCCATATATAGTTTTTAAAGATTCTGAACTCTCTTTTGTAAGTGAGCAACTCTATCGTGATTTTGAGTGTAAAAATATGGATGAGATTCAAAAGAAAGTTTGTTCAAAACTAGACATAGAAAAGTTACTTTTAGAAGAGCAACCTATAAAAAGAGCAACAGTTACTAACTTAAAAGATGATGATGAGGATGTAACATACTTTGTAAAAAGTATTATAAATAATGATGAGAATCTTATATCGGTAGAAGCACAACCTGACTATGAACCAAAGTGTAAAGATTTACATTATATCTCTACAAGGGTTAGTTTTGTGGAGTTGTTGAAAGATAAGTTACTTGAAAAGATGATGTCAGATAAACTCTTTTCTATTTTAACTATAAAAATTGAAGCAATTTCTAAACTTCTTACTAAAGCTGATGAGGAGATTTTTCGTAAAGAATTTTTGTATGAAGTTGAATTAATATTAGATTCTAAACTTATTTTATCTCAGTACGATACAGATTTATATGTAGTTTTATTTGAAGATTTATCTTTTGATGAGTTAGAGGAGAAAGCGAAAAATTTCCACTTACAAATAGCAAATTTTTTAAGTAGACAAGTATCTAAGTATGTAATTTCTTTATATATTTTAAATATAACGGAGATAGAGTTAAATCCTATCTTATCTCTTATAGATGGAATCGCACAAGATGATGCGGATATTTTGTTGTCTGATAATGAAAATATTAAATATATAAGTAACTATCAAGATAATATGGAAGAAAAAGAGATGATAAAGTATCTCTTAGAATCTATATTTATAAATAAATCAAAATTAAATCTTTTAAATATTCATAATGGTATGTCTATAAACACTTCATCAAGAATATTAAAAATTACAGAAAATTCAATATTTGTTAAGATTGAACATCTTCAAGGTATTGTTATAGATATGGATAAAAAAACAATTATACAATCTCCTATTTTTACTAAAAGTATAAGAGCTAGTTTGAAGCATATTAACATAAAAGATGGTTATGCCATACTTCATAAGTTTGTTATACTAGACTACAACCCAAATGAGAGGCAACATGGTCGCGTAAATAGTTTGAGAACTGTACCAGTAGCACTTTCACTACTCGGAGCAACAATTAAAGGGGAATTAGTAGATATATCTGCTACCTCTATTGCTATAAAAATTAAAAAAACAAAAGTGTTTAAAAATATTTTGAGTAAGGATGTTTCACTTATATTTTATCTTGAAAATAGTAGGTCTCTGAGTGGTTCTACAAAACTACAAGAGATAGCAAATGTTGTTTATGTATCTAATGATGATAAAGAGTTTTGTAAAATAGTTTGCCTTTTTAGTGAAAATATTGAAAACGAAAAAGTTTTAATTGAGTATATTTTTAATCGTCAAAAAAGTATAATATTAGATATGAAAAATATGGTTAGGTAGTTTCATCTATAATATTTAAAATCTTTTTTAGCTTCATCTAAAGTTTCTTGAAAATTCATAATTTTACCACCATATAATTTTTGAAATTTTTTAGCATCTTCAAGTTTTAAAAAAGCGTATTTACTCACCTTACTCATTGTCCCTTTTTTACTACTTCCTACAACATAGTTAGCACTGTTTACAGGGATAAGTTTTAAAGTTGTTACATCTACAACCATAGGATTCTTTAGGGTAATTCCTTCACCTAAATGTTCTTCTAAACAGTGTATAGAACAGTATTGTGTATGTTTATGGTTTATCTCAGCACTATGACTTGTTTTATAGTATTTTACTAAGTCCATTCCACATCTTACACAGTATCTTTTATCTTTTCCTGTTTGAACTAGTGTTGCCTCTTTCTCTGGAACAGTTTGAAATAGTGTTCTAGTAAATATTGGTGAGTTTGTACCATTACAACCTAAAAAAGTTAAACTAATTAGTAGTAGAGATATAAATTTTTTCATAAGAATCCTTTTGTTGAATTTTAGCAGATGATTGTTACTAAATTGTTAAATTAAGGTTATGATGTGGTATGAGAAAAAAAATAATTTACTACATAAAAGAGATTTTTATATTTTTAGTTGTTGTAACTGTACTTAGTAATTTTATTAGTTTATATAAATCACAAGAGTTGAATGATAAGCCGTTAAGATTAAATAACATAGTTTTAGTTGGTAATAAAAACTATGTTATAGACAATACTAAACCAATATTAGTTCATATATGGGCAACTTGGTGTCCAACTTGTAAGCTTGAGGCTGGAAATATTGAAAGGGTATCTAAATATTTCAATGTTTTAACCATAGCTGTTAAATCTGGTAGTGATAATGAGTTAAAAAAATATTTAGATGAGAATCATTATAGTTTTAATGTTGTAAACGATAATGATGGAACATTATCTTCTGAGTTTAACATTGGGGCGTATCCAACAACTTTTATTTATGATAAAAATAAAAAGTTAGTGTTTAGTGATGTTGGATATACCTCTACTTTAGGTTTATTTTTTAGATTGTGGTTTGTAAATCTTATTGAGGAGAGTTTCTAAAGAATATTTTGCTATCATTTTTAAGAATTATAATTTAGGGTTGATAATGGCTGAGGATATAGAAGAGATAATAATTATAGAAGAGGAAGATGATGAGGTTGTAGAGAATCAAAATGATTCGAAAAAGAGTTTAGACCCAGAAAAGAAGAAAAAACTTATACTATTTTCTGTTATAGGTTTTTTAGTATTAGTTATAATTATTGGTACTATTGTTCTGATTTTTTCATCAAAGAAAAATGATGAAGTTGTATCTATGGATATGATAGATGAAAAATTAGATGTGAATCGTGAGAAGCCTATTGAACCAAGTAGATTAGAAAAGATGATTTCAAAGGCTAATTACCTTTATTCTAACTCACAAAAAGAGGAAGCACTTCATCTTTATGAAAAAATTGCTCAATATAGTGAAGCAGTATCTTACTACAATCTAGGTGTAGCACAACTAAAAGAGAAACAGTACCAAACTGCTTTAGATACTTTTAAAAAAGCTATTAAAAATGATGAGAAGAGATGTGTTAGTGCTTTAAATGCTGCTGTTTGTTCTTTAAAATTAAAAGATGATGAAAGTTTTAAATACTATTTAGATTTAGCTTATGCTTACTTACCTTATGAGAAAGAATCTCCACTCTATTCATATTACCATACACTTATAAACTACTATAAACAAAATTACTATGAAGCATTAAGTTCATTGGAAAATTCAACTTCAGATGATTACCCACATATTCAAAAACATATAAAAGCTAAAATTGATGTTTTATATGGAAACAATTATGATGCGATTGAATCTATTGAAAAAAAGTTTTTAGAAACAGATGTTTTTAGTTTGGGTCTTTTGTATGCTAGAGTTGGTGATATTACACTTGCGAAACAACATTTAGAGGATTCTATACTAAGAAATATAGAACCAGCAAAAGCTGAACTTGCTTTAGGGTTTGTTAACCTTAAAGCTGGATTTGTGAGTGATGGGGCTAAAAATATTAAAAATGTTACAGATATGTTTCCAAATGAGGTTTATAAATATTATCCAATCAATGTTGTACTAAAAGATTCTTTGTTTGATTCAAAATTAGCTCAAAATAATTTTAGAAATAAGATAGAAGATTCTACCTCTATAACATACCAAAAAATCTTTTACTTTGCTCCATATAAAGTTTTTAATGCAAATCAAACTATCTCTTACATTAGAAAAGGGAATGCCAATATATATATTGACGATATATCTTCAGCAAAAGAGTATTTAACTAAAGGTGCTTACTCATCTAATGTTAACTTAGGAATCACAAATGCCATTAAAAAAGCTTTATCATTTAAGATAAGGGAAGCAAATAGTGAGTTAATAAAGCTTTTAAAAGTTCAACCTAAACACTCAATTCTTCATTATAATTTAGCATTAACTTATGCTCAATTAGGTGATATGGTGAATGCTAACAAACATTTTCTTAGGTCTTACCATTTAGATGCAAAAAACTATTTATCAGGAATCTTTGCCATCATGAGTGCTAAAATTATAGACAAGGATTCTAGAAAATTAAAAGATATTATAAAGTATGCTTTGGGAAATGAGGATGATAGTGAAGAGCTAGAGTTATATAGAGCATTGATGAACTTAACAGATAAAGATGCTTTATCTAGTGTTGATTGGTTAGATAATAACTATAAAAAAAGACCACTCTATTTGGCTTTAGAGATAGCAATAGCAAAACAATTAGGTAAGTATGAACATGCCAACAAAGTTGCTAAAGAGTTGGTAAATATACTACCAAACGAGATACTACCACATCTAATGTATATAGATACAGGTTTTTACAAACTAAAAGAGACTCAGTACTCTAAAGAGGTTAGAGCATATTTAGCAAAACAAAAATTTCATTTTCAAGATTTGTATTATGGTTCTTATATAACTAGGTATTTATATGTTCAAGAGAATCTAATTATGGGTAGGTTATATTTTTTAAGGGAACAACTTAAAAAAGTTCTTTATACGACAAAAGGGGATAAAAGGGAGTTAATTGCTACATTGGCTTTAGCTTCACTATATAGTGGTGATTCAGAAGAATCTTATACTTTATACAATCAACTTATAGATGAGTATAAAGTTAGAGATGCTTATACCTTATTTTTAGGAGCAACAGCCTCAATATCAGCTAAACACACAGCTAATGCTATAGTTTTACTTGAGTTATCTAAAAGAAAAAACAAAGACTTTTTAGAGAGTAGGTATGCTCTTGGACTTTTATATCTTCAAGTTCAAAATAATGCTGGAGCAGTGGTTCAGTTGTCTAAAGTTGGGAATAATTTTCAGTCGGAGTATTTTAATTTTAATATAGATACAGATAAATTGTTATATGAAAAACTTCACCCAACTCCTAAGAGTGAGTAAGTTTTAGAAGACTAATATTTTAAAAACTTTAGTCTTCCTCTTTGCTAAGAGATGGTTTAGCCATCTTAGCATCTTCTCTTAGTTCCTCTTCTATCTCATCAGATACAATGTGAACTTTAGATTCTATATTGTTTTTATGTTCAAAATTAATAATAATATCTTGAACCTCTTCGCCAGTTATATTTTCTTTTTTGTAAAGTAAAGCAACCATATCTTCTATGGCATCTCTATACTCTTCAAGTCTAGCAACAACACTAGCATAATGTTCATCAAGAGATGATTTTATGTACTCGTCCATATCTTGAGCCATTTTATCGCTATATTCTCTTGAAGCTTGTTGTCCACCACCAAGGAATGATTGTCTACTTTTTTCAAGAACCATTAAACCAGCTATATCACTCATACCATAAGTTTGAACCATAGACTTGATGATGTCAGTAGCTCTTTCAAGGTCATTACCAGCACCAGTAGAGATTTCACCTATGAAAACCTCTTCAGCAGCACGACCACCTAAAAGAACATCTACCTCTGCCCACATTTCGTGTTTTTGCATCATAAATCTATTTTCTTCAGGTTTATTTAGAGTATATCCAAGAGCTGCTAAACCACGAGGTACAATAGAAACTTTAGAAACTTTTTTAGCTCCCTCAGTTGTTTCAGCAAGTAGAGCATGACCACTTTCATGGTAAGCTACTATCTTTTTCTCTTTAGTATTAATACGTCGAGATTTTTTAGATAAACCAGCAATAGCTCTCTCAACAGATTCATATAAATCTTTTTGTTTTACAGTTTTTTGAGATTTTCTACCAGCTAAAAGTGCTGCTTCATTTACAATGTTAGCTAAGTCAGCACCAGCAAGACCAGCTGTAAGTCTAGCTACCTCTTTTATCTCAACATCGTCATCCATTTTTACACTTTTCATATGTACTTTTAAGATTTTTATACGACCTTCAAAGTCTGGTTTGTCAACTAAAACTTGTCTGTCAAAACGACCTGGACGAAGTAGGGCAGCATCAAGAATCTCAGGTCTATTTGTAGCAGCTAAAATAATTACAGGAGTATCTGTCCCAAAACCATCCATCTCAGCAAGAAGTTGGTTTAGAGTTTGTTCCCTCTCATCATTACCACCCATCATACCACCAGCAGCACGACTTTTACCAATAGCATCTATCTCATCTATAAAGATAATACTAGGAGCATCTTTTTTAGCTTGTTCAAATAGGTCACGAACACGAGCAGCACCAACACCAACAAACATCTCTATGAAACTACTTCCACTTACAGAGAAAAAAGGTACATCAGCTTCACCAGCAACAGCTTTAGCTAAAAGAGTTTTACCAGTACCTGGACTTCCAACAAGTAAAACACCTTTAGGAATCTTAGCACCAATCTCAACATAACGACCTGGGTATTTTAAGAAGTCAACAATCTCTTGAACCTCTTCTTTTGCCTCTTCAACACCAGCAACATCATCAAATTTTGTATTTGGTTTTTCTGAACTTACCATCTTTTTAGAGTTACCCATACCAAGGATTCCACCACCCATAGATTTTTGCATTCTACCAGCGAAGAACATCCAAATAGCTATGATTATCATAAATGGTAGTAAGAAACCAAACATCTCAGTAAACCAATTTGTTTCACTAAATCCTGTGTACTCAACACCTTGTTTTTCTAACTCTTCAACAAGTTTTGTGTCACCTTTTACAATTCTTGTGTTGTAAATTTGTCCATCAGTTGACTTTGCTTTTATATATGTTTGACCAATTTCAACTTTAGAGATAGATTTAGAGTTAACTAACTCTTTAAATTTTGAGTAACTAACTTGTTGTGTTCGTGTATTACTTTGTATAGAATCCCCGTTCAATCCAGCACCATCTCCAATAAGAGTTTTAAACAGTAGTATAACAACTACTGAAAATATGGCAAATGTGATTAGTGGGTTTTGGTTGAAAAAATTGTTATCGTCATTTTTTTTGTTATTTGACTCTTTGTCAGACATCTACTCTCTCTTTATTTTTTTAAAATTAAAGTTACCCATTCATCTTGGGTAATCTCTTCTATTAATGTACAATCAGCATAAAATTTCAATACTTTTGATTTGTATTTTTCTAAAATTCCAGATAAAACTAAAATTCCATCATCTTCTAATGCTGATTTTAAATCTTTAGCTATAAATGTTAAAACATCTGCTACAATATTTGCTATAACTACATCATATTTTTGTTTACTAAGAGAGCAAGAACCTTCCCAAATATTGGCAAATTCTAGTCCATTTAATTTAGCATTATCAATAGAGTTATTTACAGAGATGATGTCCGTATCACAAGCATCAACAACTCCACCAAGTTTCATAGCTCCAATTCCAAGGATTCCACTACCACAACCAACATCTATAACTTTAGAACCATTTTTAACATACTTACAAACTGCTCTTAAAGATGAAGCTGTTGTTGGATGGTGACCTGTTCCAAATGCTAGGGCAGGGTCTATCTCTATGTTTATAAGTTCTTTATGTGGTTCATCCCAAGTTGGATGGATATAAAATTTATCTATTTGTAGTGGTTGAATACTTTTTTGGTAAACATCTACCCAGTCACTATTTTTAAGTTTAGTTTGAGTACATTCAACTTCAATAGTTTCAGATAGTGCTTTTTGTAGTGCTTCGGCAAATTGTTCAAGTCCCCAAATTATAGTATCTAATTCATCTTCACTTCTTACAACGAACCCATCTTCAGTCTCTTCAAAACCAACTGGTAAAGTGTCTGTTAAAAAGTCTAAAAATAGGGAACGATGAGATGAAACTTTAACTACCAATTGGTAGTAGTACTCTTCCATTATTCAGCAACACCCATAACAGCACTAAGTTTCTCTTTTAAAACTTGAGGTGTAAAAGGTTTTACAATGTAGTTATTAACACCAGCTTTTAGAGCAGTAATAACCTCTGCTTTTCCACCCTCTGTTGTTACCATAATAATAGGAGTATCAACAAATCTTTTATCGGCACGAACTTTTTTTACAAGTTCAAGACCGTTCATCTCAGGCATATTCCAGTCAGTAATTAGCATATCTACATCTGGATTAGCATCCATTTGAGCCCAACCCTCAACACCATCAGCACCCTCTAAAATATCTTTATATCCAAGACGAGCCAAAGTGTTTTTTATAATACGACGCATTGTAGAGCTATCATCAACAACAAGTAATTTCAAGTGAAATCCTTTTATATTAGTATTTTTTGTAAATTTAATGCTTATATCATAGCAAAAATTTGTTTGTTTTTCTATTAATTAAGTAGTTTAAACATCTTTGGAAGGTCTAATGTTCCCTCATAGTATGCTTTACCTATAATACAACCATCAACCTCTTTAGTAGCTATTAAAGCTTCAATATCAGATTCATCTTTAACACCACCACTAGCTATGGTACTAACTCCACTAGCTCTAGCAATATCTAAAGTAAACTCAACATTTACACCACTTAAAGTACCATCTTTACCAACATCAGTACAGATTATAGCTTCAACACCAGCATTTGCAAACTCTTTAGCTAACTCAGTAGCTTTCATAGTTGAAACTTCACCCCAACCCTCAACAGCTACATAACCATCAATAGCATCAATCCCAACAGCAATAGGGTATTTACTAGCCATATCTTTTACAAATTGAGGCTCTTTTACAGCGATAGAACCAAGTATAATTCTGTCGATTCCTATCTCTAACATTTTTTGAATTGTAGCTTCATCTCTGATTCCACCACCAAGTTCAAGTTTAACATTACAGTTTTTACGAATCTTAATAATCTGCTCTAAGTTTTTTGGTTCACCAGCAAAAGCACCATTTAAGTCAACTAAATGTACCCACTCAGCACCCATCTCTTCAAATTTTTTAACCAATGACCAAGGCTCATCTGAGTATATTTTAGCACTATCCATAAGACCTTTTGTAAGTCTAACTGCTTTTCCATCTTTTAAATCTATTGCTGGGTATAAAGTCATAAAAATCCTTAGTAAATATTTTGTTTTAATTTAGAGTTGTATTGTAACATTTTATTAATCCTATTTAAAATAGTAATTAAATTTGAGTAATTAATAGTTATGAAAAAAGATATAATGTGTATACGGTTTCTGCTGTGCTTTATGCGACAGTTGGAACCTATCGCATAGAGTTTTTAGCAAAATCTTAACCGTAAAGGTTGGTGATGAAGCTATGAAAAAGATTATCTCGACAATAATCTTAGAAATTGTTAAAGAAATAGTAAAGTATTTCTTCAATGATTAAAACTTTAGAGAGGGTTAAACCCTCTCCTATACGAATTATAGCAAAAATTTATTTATAATTCCAACAAAACAGTATCTCGTCTTGTTGATTCAAACTTTTTACATCCACTCTCAAAAGCTCCACTTTCACCTATGAGGATACATCTATGTTTTGCTCTTGTTATGGCAGTGTAGATTAGTTTTGTGTTGTGCATAATGAAGTGTGTAAAACTCATAGGAATCACAACTATGTCATACTCCATACCTTGAACTTTGTGAATCGTAAGAGCATAAGAGAGCATTAAAAAAGATTTTAACTCCTCATACTCATAAACAACTACAACATCCTCATTTGGGTAGAAAACAAAAGCCTGTTCCTCTTCATCGTCTATTTTAAACAGTAAACCACTCATACCGTTAAAGATTCTTCTTTTAGAGGAATCTTCACCAAGTTTAAACCCTTCAGAATCCCAAGAGGTCATATTTTCATTTTTAGTATGAACAACTTTGTCCATAAGTCTAAATTCCGATTCCCCTTTTTTAATACACTTTTTAGGGTTAGGATTAAAATACTCTTGAAGAACTTTGTTTAAGTTTGCTGTTCCTAAGATTCCACTCTTCATAGGGGTTATAACTTGAAAATAGTTTAGATACTCTTTTATCTGTTTGTTGTTAAGTCTGTACCTAGCTTTTTCAATAGATTCTACAACTTTGTAAACTATCTCTGTAACTATTTGGTTTGAGTTGTTCTCCCTTACCTCTTTTAGTTCATCTGCCGAGAGAGAGTTTTTCATACTATAATAGTTTAAAATACTTACATCTATAAACTCAAAGTCATCATAACTTTTTTTATACTCAGGAACTTCCCCTTTACGAATCTCATTTGCTATGAGTGTTATAGCTTGTTCTTCACTTTGTCTGTAAATTTTTGTTAGTTTTACTATGGGTGCTATACCTAAAGTTAAAACATCACTAAGTATATTTCCTGCTCCAATAGGTGGAAGTTGAGCATCATCACCAACTATAATTAAGATAGCTTTGTTACTTATTTTTCTAACCAATCTAGCAAACAGTGAGGAGTTTATCATAGAAGCTTCATCTATGAGAACTACTGAGTATGGAAATGTGTCGCTACTTTCGTGTTTTATAAGGAGTGATTGAATCGTAGCACTTTCATAACCTGTTGTATCTGCGATTCTTTGAGAGGCGATTCCACTTAAAGCACAAGTTATAATCTCTTTTTTATCATACTTTGTATTTATAAGTTCTAGTATGGTTTTTGAAGTTGTACTTTTACCTGTTCCAGCATAACCAACTAAAAAGAGTAGGGAACTTCCCATATTTATCTTGTTTACTGCCTCTTTTTGTTGCTCTCCAAGTTTTAGTTCAGAAGATTCTAAAAATTCATTTAAATCTTTTACGAATCCTCCACTGTCAATATTTGCCCTTTTTTTAAAGTTATCATACAAAAACTTTTCAGCATCATAAAGTCTAGCTGGAGCAACTCTCTCATTTTTCATCTGAACTATTGTTTTGTCTAAAACCATCTCTACTAAGATATTTTCGTAAAGGTTTTGAGTGTTTTCAAACCCTAAAAGTTCATCAAGTTGAGTAAAAAGAATCTCTTTAGCAACACAAGAGTTCCCTTGTTGTTCACAGTAGTTTAAAAGTACATAATCCATAGCAGATGTGATTCTATTCTCATCTTTTTTATCGATTCCCATCTTTATAGCTAACTCATCAGCTCTCTTAAAACCAATGGAGTTTATAGATGTTAAGATGTAAGGGTTGTTTTTTATTTTAGTACAAGGCTCATCTACATCTTTTAGGGCAGTTGAGATGGTTGTAAGTAGAGTTGGTGAAACATTGTAAGGGCTTAAAAACTCCCCAAGTTTTCTCATTGAGTGAAACTGTTTCCAAGAGGCTTGAATCTTTTTAAGTCTTTTCTCTTTTATACCTTTAAACTCTAAAAGTCTTTCAATGTCGTTATCTAAAATATCAACAAGACCATCTTCCCCAAACTTCTCAATCAAATCGGCAGAGAGTTTTTTTGTGAAACCTTTTACAATTTTGTTTAAAAAGAAAAATAGTTGGTTTTGATTTACTTGAATAGAATCGAACTTAAAAGTTTTCCCATACTTTTTATGCTCCTCCCATTCTCCAGAGAGTGTTATAGCTGAATCTTTAAGATTCTCTACATCACTCTCAAAGTAAGTACCACTAACTCTCTCTTTTGTTTTTAAAACAGCAATAAAAAAGCCGTTGTCCTCAAAAAGTATCTTGTCAATTTGCCCTATAAGTGTTTGTTTCAAGTTTTTTGCCTAGTTTTTATACACAAAGAGATAAATCAAACTCAATAATCTCATTTTGACATTTTATAGTAACTATACAACCATCTTTACTAATTGAGATGGCATTTTGTATGTTCTCTTTTAAGATTAAAACATCTTTAGTTGTTGGGTCGTAAGTTTTTAACATAGAATCTTCTACAAAAAAGTATCTTCCACCACCACAACCATCTCCAACGATTCCGAAACAGATTAGTGGGGAATCTTCATTAAAACCAGCTATCATCTAAACACTCCTCTTTAGTATCTTTTATAAACTCTAAGTAATCTTTGTCTGTTTTATGCTCTATTTTTTCATAATCTGTATGTTGATACTCTTTAAATATAGAATCACTTAAACAGTTACATAGTGTTGAGTTGTTCTCTTTTTCACAACTTTTAATTAGTTCATATTTATCTTTATCTTCCCAAGTTATGTAAGAGTTATAAAATGGGATAATAGTCCATATAAAGAATCCTATTGTTAAAATTATGTTTATTAAATACTCTTTATTTTTATTTTCATTATATTTTTTTATATCATAAACTATAAAGATTAAAAAAACAACCTCTAAACCTAAATTAAACCAATCACTACTTAAAAAATCAAACATCTACTTCCTCAATATTTTTATAGCTTCACTACACATATTTAAACCAAATGTAGCTGTAACACCCACAAAACTACCTTTCTCTTTTGTAACAGCTTCTTCACTAGAAAAGATAACTCTGTACTTTTTCTTAAAACCTCTTTTTCTAAGTTCGTATCTTATCTTAGAACCAAACCTATCGCCGTATGTTTTCCAAATATCATCAACTTTTACAGCAGAAGCATCTAACCTTTTAGCACTTCCAAAAGATGAGATGAGTTTTTTATGACATTTTTGTGCTAATGCTAGTTTAGCTTTAGTATCGTCAATAGCATCTAAAACTAAATCGTATTCATCAAAGTTAAATTCCCAAACCCAATCTTCATCTACTCTAGTATTTATTGTTTTTATCTCTGGATAATGCTCTTTTAAAGCTGAAGTTTTAAGTTCATCTAAATGTAGTTCAGACCAGATTTGACGGTTTTGGTTTGTTTCATCAAAGGTATCAAAATCTACTATGGTTATGTTTTTTACACCACTTCTATAAAGACAGTCTAAGCAAAAGCCACCAACTCCACCAACCCCTAAAAGAAGAATCTTAGAATCTTCTAGTTTACTAAAATCATCTTTTAAAAGTTGTTTTACTCTTTCGTATTTCATAGTTTTATTTTATCCACTCTTTGAGTTTGTCCATACTTTTATAGGCACTCAAATCTAACATAATAGGGGTAATTGAGATTAAACCTTTCTCAATAGCTTCATAATCACTCATACCACTAACCCCTTTACGACTAGCAAAATTAAGTGGGTGTAGCCCTAACCAGTAAAACTCTTCACCTCTAGGGTTTCTATGTAGATGGGAATCGTTGTCGTAGTATCTGTAACCTACATAAGTAACTTCCATCTTAGCTTCTGTTTTATGAGGTGGTATGTTGATGTTTAAAAGCTCTCTATGTGGTAAAGGAAATTCACCAGCTCTAATCTTTTCTACAATCTCTTTAATTGTTTTAGAGGCTAGAGTAAAGTCTCCACTAGGGTTTGTAAAGTCCATAACTTGAGAGATAGCAATAGATGGAACATCGTGTAAAACCCCCTCCATAGCACCAGCAACTGTTCCAGAGTAAGTTGTATCTTCACCCATATTTGAGCCTCTGTTTATACCACTAACTAACAGGTCTGGTTTTTCACTTTCAAACATTGTACTTAGTGAGAGGTAAACACAGTCAGTAGGTGTACCATCATCTAGTTTATAAAAATCGTCATCTACACTTACGAATCTTAGTGGTCTAGTGAGTGTTAGTGAGTGTCCACAAGCAGACTTCTCATTTGCTGGTGCTACAACAGTAACCTCTACATTTTTTAACTCTTTTAGTGCTTTTACTAAACATAAAAGCCCTTTAGCTTCATACCCATCATCATTTGTAACTAATATTTTATAATTTTTCATAGGTGTATTTTAGCATAAGTAAGAGGGGATAGATTATTTAACGAATAACATTTAAACTTTTTTTGTTTAAGTATAATAATCTAAAAATCAACAAACTATTGAATAAATTACAATTAGTCATATTTTTAGCTTAATTTTGAATTTAAACATACATTTTATGTGTTATTTTATTTATAGAAATTAACACTCTTTGTGATATAGTATTGAATGAATAAATAGTTAGTAACACAACATTAAAAGGAGAAAAAATGGGAAAAAATAAATTTGAAGAATTCTTAAATAAGGAAGATTCAGAGGTAGTCGAAATCAATTGGGATAAGAAAAAAGAATTTTTTATTGGCAAAGTAAATGAATTCTATGAACAGATGGATACTTTTTTAGCTCCTTATCAGGATAAGGTTACTATAAAAAAAGAAAACTATACAATCAATGAAGAGTATATAGGAAGTTATCAAGTTAAAAAAAGAATTTTACATATAAAAAATAATGATATAATTTTTACCCCAATTGGTACTAACTTAATTGGTGCATGGGGAAGAATTGATATGGAAGGTACAAATGGAATAGTAAAATTTGTATTAGTTCCTGAAAATAATAATATACCAAAAATAGAAACAGCTATTTTATCAACAGAAGAAGATAAGAAAAAATGGAAAGAAAATCAAGATGAAATAAGCAAAAAAAATAATGAAGCAAAAAAAATATGGAAAATCGCGACTCCTCCACCTAATATAAAATATATTAATTTAGATGAAGAAACATTTTTTGATGCCTTAATGGAAGTAATAAATGGCTAAAAGAGTTTCTTTTTCAAAAAAGCATTTAAAAATTGATGATATTGTAGAATATAAAGAAGATTTAGAACACTCTTTATTATTTTATTATTCAAATGCTAATAATTTTGAAAAATTTGCTTTTTATAGTTTATCAGAACTTAATCAAGAAAAGAAAAATAGATTACAAGAGTTAGAAAACAACTGTATATTTATGCTCTTATCTTCAATTGAAAGTTGGATTAGAATTGATTATGAATATCGGGTAATAAATCGTTTAAAAGATGAGCTTTCAAAAGAGTTAAAAGAAATTGACAAAACTTATGATAAAACATCTATAGATAAATTATGTGATACCTACAAAAAATATTTTCAAGGTCAGATATTTTCTCATATTAAATCAAGTTTTAAATTAAGACATTGGTTTGCACATGGCAGGTATTGGAATCCAAAGCTTGGTAAAAAGTATGATTTTGATGAAATTTACAGTTTAGCATTTGAGTTAAATAAGCTATTAAACATTAATGGATAATTTTAGTACAAGTTACTAACAAATCCTTGCACCGAACAGGTAAACCTATCGGTGAAGTCAACCGTGGTACTTCAATGTAACAATATGAGTTTAGAAGATATTGCAGAGTTTTATATACTATTTGAAAGAATACATCCATTTGCCGATGTCAATGGAAGAGTAGGAAGATTGATAATGGCTTTTCAAGCTATTCAAAATAATATTATTCCACCTCTTATTGAAAACAGTATGAACTTAATAGACTAAAAATATTTAAACCTTGTTAATCTTTTGTTATAATCACAACATTATTTTACAAAATTGGATTATTTATGATTGATTTAAAATTACTACAAAAAGATTTTGATGAGGTGAGTGTGAAACTTATTTATAATGGTATTAATCTTATTTAGTTTGAATAAATAATTTGAGTATCATTAAACAAGAATTTTTATTTTTTATTTTTTTATTTTTACTTGTTTGTTTTACTATACAAAATCCCTCAGAGATATATAATTTTAATTCATATATTAGTTGGGAAACGATTCGTGCTTTATCTCTTTTACTACTTTTAACAACAGCTATGAGGTTGTCAAATATTTTTAATTCTCTAGCTGAAAAGTTTATAGTTTACTTTAACACTGAAAAGTATTTAGCTCTCTTCTTTGTTTTTAGTACAGTTTTTTTATCTATGTTTTTAACAAATGATATAACTCTTTTTATCATCGTACCTATCACTATATCTATCTCAAAATATATAAAAAATGACTTAACAACATTGGTGATTTTTGAGGCTATATCTGCTAATGTTGGTTCACTTCTTACTCCTATTGGGAATCCTCAGAATTTATATATTTTCAAAGAGTGGCAAATAAGTTTTATAGAATTTATAGATATTATGTTACCTATTTTTATTATAAATTTTTTATTACTATTTACTCTATATGTCTTTCCCTCAAAACCTTTAGAGATATGTGAGCTAAAACAACCAAAAATAGAACCATTACTTTTTTTTAGTGGGTTGATTTTCTTCATTATATTTATAGTATCTCTTGAATTACATTTAGTGAGATATATTATACCTATTATCATAATTTGGTTTTTAATTATAAAAAGAGAAATATTTTTTAAATTTGATTATTTTCTTATTTTAACTTTTATTTTGATGTTTATAGATTTTAATATTATCTCAAATATTGAAGTGGTGAAAAATCTTATATCTTTAGTAGAGTTAACAAGTTTAAATGTATTTAACCTTAGTGTTCTATTTTCACAAGCTATGAGTAACATACCAGCTTTAATCTTTATGAGTAAGTTTTCTAGTGACTACCAAGCGATTGTTTACGGTACAAATGTAGCAGGAAATGGTTTAGTTATAGCATCATTAGCAAACATCATAGCTATAAGAATGTTAAACTCTAAACAAGCATATATAAACTATCATAAATATGCTATACCATATTTCCTTTGTAGTTATATATCTGTTTTGTTATTGATTTATTAAATACTAATGTTATAATCACAATACTAAAAATATGGGATTAATATGATTGATTTAAAACTATTACAAAAAGATTTTGAGGGTATGAGTGCGAAACTTATCCGTAAAGGTGTTGAGTTAGCATTACTAGAAAAATTAAAAGAAAAAAGTGAAGAGTTAAAAGTTGCTAAAGTAAACTTTGAAACACTTCAAGCACTTCAAAACTCTATGAGTAAAGAGTTTGGTATTTATAAAAGAGAGGGTAAAGATATTGGTGAACTTAAAGCTAAAGTTGATGCCAATAAAGTGGAGATAGCTAAAGCACTTGATATTCAAAGAGAAAAAACAGAAGAGTTAGAATCTATGGCTATGGCTATACCAAACTTACCTGATGATTCTGTTCCAGATGGTAAAGATGAAAATGATAATGTAGAGTTAAAAAAAGTTCTTACACCGAAAGAGTTTTCATACACTCCAAAAGAGCATTGGGAGTTAGCTGAACAAAATGGTTGGATAGACTTTGAGCGTGGTGTAAAACTAGCAACAAGTAGATTCTCTGTTTCGTTTGGAATGGGTGCTAGACTTGAGAGAGCATTAATAAACTTTATGTTAGATTTTAACAGAGAGAGAGGATTTAATGAAGTTAGTGTTCCAGCACTTGTAAATCGTCAAGCATTAGAGGGTACTGGACAACTTCCAAAGTTTGAAGATGATTTATATAAGATGGATGGTCAAGAACTATTTTTAATCCCAACTGCTGAAGTTCCTGTAACAAACCTTTACCAAGATGAGATTCTAAGTGCTGATGAGTTACCTAAAAAGATGACAGCTTATACATCTTGTTTTAGAAAAGAGGCAGGAGCAGCTGGTCGTGATACAAGAGGGATGATTCGCCAACACCAATTTCATAAAGTTGAACTTGTAGCTATCTCTAAACCTGAAGAGAGTGAAGCTATATTTGACGAGATGGTATCTTGTGCTTCAGATATACTAACAGCATTAGAATTACCACATAGAATCGTAAACTTATGTACGGGAGATTTAGGTTTCTCTGCTGCTCACACAACTGACATAGAGGTATGGCTTCCAGGTCAAGACCAATACCGTGAAATCTCTTCTATCTCAAACACAAGAGAGTTCCAAGCAAGAAGAGCGAAGATTCGTTATAAAGATGGTAAGAAAAATGTAATGGTTCATACACTTAACGGCTCATCTTTAGCAGTTGGTCGTACACTTGTTGCGATTATGGAAAATTACCAAAATGAAGATGGAAGCATAGATATTCCTGAAGTTTTAAAACCTTATTTAGGGTTATAATATAAAGAGGTTTTACCCTCTTTATATTATTTTAAAATTAACTAGCTATATATTTCATTGTTGCTTTTTGAAATAATGCTGAACGACTTAAATGGTGTTCTTTAGCATAGTAGTCTGCTATATCTAAAAAATTTGCTGGTACTGAAATATTGATTCTTTTTGTTTCACTTCCAAAATCTCTAATGATTCCATCTAGTGATATATCTTCATCAATATCTTCAAAATGGATACCTATACCATTTGCTATTAATCTATAATTTTTTAATTGTTCAGGTTTTGCTTCTTTTAATCTTTTTGTATAGCCATATGGAACAGTTAAAATTCTTGAACTATTTAGTTCTACATACATTTTTTCATCACCAAAACCAATAGATTTAATTAAAATTTTATTCTTCAAAGTAATCATCCCATGCTTCCTTTAGTTTATTTTTATTAGCTAAGACTAAACTTACAAGCTTTTTTAACTCTTTACTATTTAGATTGTAGTTGTTTGTAACTTTTAATGTTTCAATCTCTATTCGTGCGTAAGAATCACCTTTTTCAATGTGAATATGTTGTGGGGAGTGTTCATCACTAAAAAAGAAGAATCTATAACCATTTTCTTTAAATATAGTTGGCATTTAGTACCTTTGTGTAATTATACATATTTTAATATTTGTATAAAATTAAATAATAAATGGGGGATTAATAACTTAAGTAGCTTAAATTATAAGCTACTCATCTAAATTGTAACTATCTACTTCAACCTAACTCTAACAGATTGTTCGTGGGCAGTTAGACCTTCAGTGTTTGCTATTAAAGCACACTCTTCACCTATCTCATTTATAGCTTTACTTGAAAAAGAGATAATTGAAGTTTTTTTCATAAAGTTTTCAACACCTAGTGGTGAGTAAAATTTAGCAGTTCCACCTGTTGGTAGTGTATGGTTTGGACCAGCTACATAGTCACCTATCGCTTCTGGAGTGTTATGACCTAAGAAAATTGCTCCAGCGTGTTTTATAAGTGGTAGAAGTTCAAATGGTGAAGATGTCGCAACCTCTAAATGTTCAGGTGCTATCTCATTCATAAGTTTTATAGCCTCTTCCATCGTTTCAGTTACAATAATTGCTCCTCTCTCTTCAATCGATTTTCTAGCTATCTCTTGACGAGGAAGTTTTAGTAGCCAGTTTTCTATCTCAACTTTTACATCATCAGCTAACTTTTGTGATGGAGTTATAAGAATCGAACTAGCCATCTCATCATGTTCAGCTTGTGAAAGTAGGTCTATTGCTAAATGGTTAGCATTAGCAGAATCATCAGCTAAGATTCCTATCTCACTAGGTCCTGCTATCATATCTATATTTACATCACCAAAAACCATTTTTTTAGCAGTTGCTACAAAAATATTACCTGGTCCTGTTACAACATCTACTTTAGGAATCGTTTCAGTTCCATAAGCCATAGCAGCTATGGCAGAAGCACCACCAACTTTAAAAACTTGTGTAACACCACATAGGTGACAAGCAGCTAAAAGAAGTTTGTTCGGTTCATTGTCGGGTGTTGGAGTTGTAATAACTATGTTTTCAACACCAGCAACTTGAGCAGGAATTACATTCATAAGAAGTGAAGATGGGTAAGCAGCTTTTCCCCCTGGTATATAAAGACCAGCAGAATCAACAGCAGTTACTCTTTGACCTAAAATAGTTCCGTTTGGTTCATCATCAAACCAAGATTTTGGTTTTTGTTTTTCGTGGTAAACTTTGATTCTGTCATAAGCTAAGTGTAGAGCAGATTTTAGTTTACTATCTAGTTCATCATAAGCTTTAGACATAGAATCCGTCGATATTTGTAAATCTTCATCACTTTTAGGTGTCCAATTATCAAATTTTGAGATATGTTGTTTTAAAGCAGAATTTTTGTCTGTTTTAATCTCATCAATAATATTCCCAACAATAGAGCTAACATGAGCCATATCCATTTTTCCTCTTTGGAGAAGTTCATCAAACTCAGATGTGAATGTAGAAGAGTTAGTTGTAGTAAATATCATTAATTTTCCTAATTATTTTTTATTGTTGAAATTATATCAAAATTAAGTTATACATAGTTTATAAGTTTTTTTATATCTTTTGGTTAAAATTATAAAAGTATAATATCAATCGGTATCGTATTAAGAAAAAATCTATTTAAAAGAGGTTTAAATGTTAAAGTATTTAAGCATAAAACAAAAGTTACTTACACTAAGTTCTGTAGTGTTAATTGTGATATTTTTATTTTCAGTCAATTTAACTTATACAACATGGCATGAGTATGAAAATGTTCGTGAAACGGAAGACTTGGTTAAGTTTTCAGTAAAAATGAGTGCTGTTTTACATGAACTTCAAAAAGAGCGTGGAGCTAGTGCTGGATTTGTTGGTTCACATGGTAAAAAGTTTTCAGCTATATTACCGAAACAATATAATGCAACAGATTCTAAGATAAAAGAACTTCGTGATTTTATGAAAAATCATCCATCTTCTATTGTAGATACATTTAAAAGAGAAATATCTTTAGATGATAGAATTGGAATGAGAAAAAAAGTAATCTCATTAAGTGTATCTGTTAGTAGTCCTGTTAAGCTATATACTAAAATGAACAAAAGTATAATAGATACTATTTCAAATTTTTCAAGAAAACCTTATAATAGAGATATTCGAACTAATTTCAATAGTTTTGTAGTGTTTATAAGTGCTAAAGAGAGAGCAGGGATAGAAAGAGCTGTACTGTCTGGTGTTTTTGCTAAAAATAGTTTTACTTCTCAAACAAGTGCTAAATTTGCTTCTTTAGTTTCTGAACAAAAAGCATTTTTAAATCTTTTTTATTATACAGCATGTTCTGAAATTCAAAATAAATTTAATGGAGTTAAATCTGACAACGCATTTCATGAAGTTGAAAAATATAGAACTATAGCTTTTTCAAAAAATAGTAATTTTGGGGTTGACCCAACATTGTGGTTTGAAACAATTACTAAAAAAATAGAAAAATTAAAAAACTTTGAAGATGTATTGGCTAAACATACTTTAGATATTGTAGAAGATAAAGTTTCCTCTGCATTTACATTACTTATAATTGTAGTTATTGGTTCTATTCTTATTTTTGTAATTAATATATATATTACTTTAAATGTTGCTTATGGTATAGATAGATCTATAAAAAGACTTAGTGGTATTATTAAAAATATAACTCAAAATGGTGATTTAACTGTAGTTGTAGATAGAAGAAACCATGTTAGAGATGAACTTGATGAGATTACGCATCAACTACATATACTTGTAAATTTAATTAAAGATTTAACTTCAAGGATTAACACTTCTGTTGAACAAGCTTCACAAGGTGAATTTAGTTACGATTTAAATGATAATGATTTATATGGAGATTTTTCTGAGGCTATTGGGCATGTAAAAGATGGTATTAATGCCATGAAAATAGCACATGAGAAACAGGCAATAATTAACTTTAGTTCAAAAGTTAGAAATATTGGTAATGTTGGTGATGGACTTACTCTTATTCAAGAGGAGATAACATCTGTTAATAATGGTCTTGATGAGGTTCATCAAAGTACAGAAAAAACTACTAAAGCATCAAATGATTCTATAGTAGAGATTGAAAATATACTATTAAATTTAAATAATTTAGTTGAGCATATAAATGATTCAAATACTTCAATAGAAGGTTTAAATGATAAAACAAATGAGATAACATCTGTTGTTGATTTAATTAAAGATATTGCTGAACAAACAAATCTACTTGCTCTTAATGCTGCTATTGAAGCAGCTCGTGCTGGTGAGCATGGTAGAGGATTCGCTGTTGTTGCTGATGAGGTTAGAAAACTAGCTGAAAGAACTCAAAAAGCTACAAGTGAGATAACTATTAGTATTAATTCAATGAAACAAGAATCTAGTTTAATTATGGATAAATCTATAACTATGACAACTTTAGCAGATGAGGTAAGTGAATCTGTTGAAAACTTTAACTCTACAATGACTACTTTAAATGAAGATGCCATAGCAACTGCTAGTAATATTTATAATATGCAAGGTGAAGTTTTTGTTGTTTTAGCTAAAATAGACCATATTATTTTTAAATCTAAAAGTTATGATGCTATTGTAAATGCAGATAAAACACAACAATTTTCAACCCATACAGAGTGTAGACTTGGTCAATGGTATGATAAAGAGGGTAAAGAGCGTTTTGGTATGACAAATGCATTTAAGGCAGCATACACACCACATAAAATAGTACATGATAAAAACTATGAGAATCTAGTTTATTTTAAAAATAATGATACTAGACTTGAAAATGAAGATATTATAGTGAAAAATTTCGAGATAATGGAAGATAATAGTATAGTACTATTTCAAGCTCTTAATGATATGTTAATAGAACATAAGCATTAATTATTAAGTCTATCTATTTTAATTTATGATAGATAGACTTAACTTCTATTTTTTAGACTCTTCAAATTTTGTTTTAACAACTGCTAAAGCTATTAGTAAGTTTTTAGAATCTATTGCTCCATCTATTGACCTAAACATTGGAGTTCCATCTTTTCTTAAAAACCAAACTGCTGGTGTTCCTGGTCTAACTAATTTTCTTGGTGTATAGTCTTGCTCATCTGTATAAGATACAATAGAGATAAAATCTTTGTTTAATGCTCTTATGACCTTTTCATCTGTAAATGTTTTATTTTTTAAAACCATACACCATTTACAGTTGTGGTTAGAAAAAACAAACATTACAGGTTTGTTCTCTTTTTTAGCCGATTCTATACCAGTTTTATAATCTTTAGCCCAATTTATAGCACTATCTGAAGCTATCAATGAAGAAGCTAAAATAATACTTGAAATTACAATATTTTTAAACATAATTTTCTACCTTTTTTAAAATTTCAGTGCTACACTCTAAAGCACTTTTATCTGTTACATCAACCACTACATCTGCTAAAGCTAAATACGCTGGTCTTCTCTCGTCATAAAGCTTTTTTGCTTTTTCTAAGTCACTTAAAAGTGGTCTTTTTTTAAGTTTTTTTATAGCATTTGGATGCTCTTTAATCCTTTTAAGAATCTTCTCAAAAGGGGAGTCTAGTAAGATGATTGTACCAATATTTTTGATATTTTCTTGTTTATAGAACCCTCCACCTGTTGAGATTAGAGTGTTTGAAACACTTTTTTCTAACCATAAAGCTACTTTTTTTTCTAAATTTCTAAAGTATGCCTCACCATCATCTTCAAAAATCTTTTTAATTTTTTTGTTTTCCATACTCTCTATAAGGTCATCAGTATCTATGGCAATATAGTTAGAGTTTTTAACTAGCTCTCTAGCTACACTACCTTTACCAACACCCATAAAACCTATAAGTATAATGTTATCCATTTTAATCCTTTTGAGAAAATAAACTCATATCAAAATCTGGTTTTGATTTTAAAGTTTTTTTATAAATAAGTATTGGTGAGATTATATTGTATTCCAATAGAATCATACTAATACAAAATGATAAGGCAGATATTTTTAGAACAATTGGGGAGTAAAATGAGAAAATAAAACCAACAATAGAAATTACAAATAAGATAAATTGTAATTTAGAAAGATTTTTATTTATCATCTCATTCATTGTTGGAATTGTCATATATCCCATACCATTTAAGTGAAACCAAACTAAGAAAGGGACAACTTTATAAAGCATCCCTATCATAATAGACATTATAAAACCACCACCAATCAAGATTCCAACCATAACAATATACTCATGTTTAAAGTATTCATCAAAAATCCAAAGAAAAGCTCCAAGTGTTAAGAATATACTCGCATTTCTCCAATACCAAACTGTTACATCGGTAATAGGGCGACGCCGTTTGTTTAGTTTTAACCAAACAGTTGTAGCAAATGCCCAAAAGAAAAGAGCTATCCAAGCTTTAGCAAAAAGTGTGTATTCCTCTTGAAAAATAGAAAGTATAAGCCATAAAACTAAACCAGTGCTTATAAGCCAAACAACCCTTTTTTTACAAAAACTTTTAAATTTTGGAGCAACATAAAACATAGGTAAAACTTGAAATGCTACCCCTATAATCAAGATTCCACCAAAACCAAAAATAGCCCAAACACTGTGGATATTTGCTACAATAATTTGATATTGAGAGATATTTTCTCCACTATAAGAATATAGTAAAAATAATCCCATAGCTATAATTGTAGAAGCAAAAAATATACTTGTAACAATAGCTTTTACTGTTGGTGTGTAGTTATTGACTCTTTTAAGTGCTATTGCCATAGAACCAAGCATCATAAAAAATCCACCACCTAATGAAAGCATAGAAATATATATGTAAATATCGTTATGTTTTAGTAGTGATAGAATCATAAAAATAAGACCTAGTGTGAGTAAAAGAAAAGAGTATTTTGCTACAAAAACAACCTTTGGCATTTTTGCTCCAACTAAAACAGGTAACATTTGAGTTAATGCTCCAAGCATAATAAAACCTAAAAATCCAATAGTTATAGAGTGTGTAATAGCAATAGATTCTAGTGAGTATCTGTTCATAAGAGCAGATGAATCGCTAAAAAGTATAATAATTCCAGCAATAAGTCCAAAAATTGGTGCTGTAAGAAAAAATCTTACAGGTGCTGAGATAGGTGGTGCTTGGTCTATTGATAGTCCGTTAAGTTCCAATTGGTTTATCCTATATTATTCTACAACTAGAGAGTTCATCATCTCTATAATACGGTTAGAATCTTCACTTAGATGTTGTTGAGCCATTGGGTATAACATCTGCTCCTCTTTCATATTGTGTTGTTGAAGTAGAATCATTAATGTTTCAGAGTATCCAAAAAATTTATCTTTATTATTTTGTTCAATAGCATCTAACATATTGTTCATTAAAGCTCTCATTTGAATATGCTCTTGTCTCATCATCAGTGTTGGACCTTGAGTCATTCCCGTTTTTATTTCAAATTCTAAAAACATAATTTTCTCTTCCATCTGAAAATGTCTTTCAGTGTTAGCTATAAACTCTTCACATAAAGGTTTAGCATCTGCTAATGATTTTACTGCTATCTCTTCCATTTTAGCAAAAATACCATCACATTTTGAGTGGTCAGTTGCTAAAAAATCTTTAATTGTCATAATTTATTACCTTAAAAGTTGATTGTTTGTATTATATAGTACAAAAATTAATTTTAGTATATATTTATTGTTTATTAACAGCATATAAACTATAATTACAGTTCTAAAAATAGGAATATAAATGAAAAATAAAAAATATATTACATTAGGTTTTGCTTCTGTAACTGTTGCTTTATCTTTATTGGTAGGTTCAACACTTTTTGCTTCTTCAGTTGAAGATAAAGAGAAAAAAGAGAGTTCAAGGTTAGAATCATTAGCAAAATTTACAAAAGTAATTAGTATAGTTGAAGAGTATAATGTAGATGATATTACTATAGAAGAGTTAATGGATAAAGCTCTTGATGGTATGCTTAAGAATCTTGATGCTCATTCAAACTACTTAACTAAAAAAGATTATAAAAAATTACAAGTTCAAACAACTGGTGAATTCGGTGGTCTTGGAATTACTGTTGGAATCAAAGATGGAGCATTAACTGTAATCTCTCCAATAGAAGGAACTCCAGCAGATAAAGCAGGTTTAAAAGCTAAAGATATAATTTTAAAAATTGACAATAAATCAACTATAAGTATGACTATTGATGAAGCTGTTTCTTTAATGAGGGGTAAGATTGACACTCCTATAGATTTAACTATAGTTAGAGAGGGTGAAGTTAAACCACTTAGTATTCACATTGTAAGAGGAATTATCTCGATACAGTCAGTTTATGCTAAAAATATTGGTGATGATATTTTATATATTAGAGTTACAAGTTTTGACCAAAAAGTTGCTAAAGATGTAGCAAAAGCTATAAAAAAGAAAAGAGCTACAACTAAAGGAATTGTGCTAGATTTAAGAAATAATCCAGGTGGATTACTTGACCAAGCTGTTAATTTAGTTGATTTATTTGTAGATAATGGTAATATTGTTTCACAAAAAGGTCGTCACGAATCTGATGCTAAAGTTTACAAAGCTAAATCTAGTACAACTGTTACAAAAGTTCCTATGGTAGTTTTAGTAAATGGTGGAAGTGCTAGTGCTAGTGAGATTGTTAGTGGAGCATTACAAGACCATAAAAGAGCAGTTTTAGTTGGTGAAAAAACATTTGGAAAAGGTAGCGTTCAAGTTGTGTTACCAATAACAAAAGAGGAAGCTATTAAACTTACTATTGCTAGATATTATTTACCAAGTGGTAGAACAATTCAAGCAGTTGGTGTAACTCCAGATATAGAGGTTTTAGCAGGTGAAGTAAAATCTCATAAAAATGAATTTTCTATAAAAGAGGCAGATTTAAAGAAGCATCTTGAGGAAGAGTTAGAGAAAGTTGATGGAAAAAAGGGTGATAAAACTACAAAAAAAGCCCAAGACAAAGCAAAAAAAGATATAATTACACCAGAAATGATGACAAAAGATATTCAGTTGAAAGAAGCAGTTGGTATTTTAAAAGCTTTAGTAATAATGAAAGGATAATAATAGATGGAAAAAAGAGAATTACTTTACGAAGGTAAAGCAAAAAGATTGTTTTTAACAGATGATAAAAACTTAGTTATTTCTGAGTTTAAAGATGATTTAACAGCATTTAATGGTGAAAAAAAATCAAGTGAAGCTGGAAAAGGTGCTTTAAATAACAAAATTTCTACTGAACTATTTAAACTATTAGAAAAAAATGGTATTCAAACACACTTTGTAAAAATGTTAGATGATAACCATATGTTACATAAAAAAGTTGATGTTATTCTTATTGAAGTTATTGTTCGTAACATTGCTACTGGTAGTTTAACTCGTAATTTAGGAATCGAAGATGGAAAAGTTTTACCTTTTACATTAGTTGAATTTGATTATAAAAATGATGATTTAGGTGACCCTAAATTAAATGACCAACATGCTTTAATTTTAGAGTTAGTTGAGCATCAAGATGAGTTAGATAAACTTCGTAGAATGGCTAGACAAATTAACGATATTTTACACCCTTACTTTTTAGAAAAAGGTCTTAACCTTGTTGATTTTAAATTAGAGTTTGGTAAAGATTCTAATGGTAACATCATTTTAGTAGATGAAATTTCACCTGACAACTGCCGTTTTTGGGATGTTGAGAGTGGTGAAAAAATGGATAAAGATAGATTCCGTCAAGGTCTTGGTGGATTAACAGTAGCTTACGAGCAAGTATTAAATAGAATTTTAGGAAAATAGTAATGATAAAAGCAATAGTAAATGTATCTCTTAAAGCAGGTGTTTTAGATTCTCAAGGTAAAGCAGTTCATCATGCTTTAGATTCTCTTCATTTCTCTAGTGTAGAAGATGTTCGTGTTGGTAAGCAAATTGTTTTAAAATTAGATACTGATAACAAAGAAACAGCTATGAAAGATGTTACTAAAATGTGTGAAGAACTTTTAGCAAATACAGTTATTGAAGATTACGAGATAGAGTTAGTATAATGAAAGTAACAATTCTTCAGTTCCCTGGAACTAACTGTGAGTATGACACACAACATGCTTTTGAAGAGTTAGGAGCTACTACTGAGATAGTATGGCATAAGTCAGAAACTATTCCAGCAGATACTAATCTTTTAGTAGTCGCTGGTGGTTTCTCTTATGGTGATTACCTTAGAAGTGGTGCTATCGCTAAATTTTCACCTGTTATGAAAGCAGTAACAACTTATGCTAACAATGGTGGTAAAGTTTTAGGAATTTGTAATGGTTTTCAAGTTTTAACTGAAGCTGGACTTTTGCCAGGTGCTTTAAAAAGAAATGATGGTTTACACTTTATATCTAAACATCATAATCTAAAAGTTATAAACAATGATAATGTTTTCTTAGAAAAATTAGATAATGGTTCAGTTGTAAATATCCCTATTGCTCATCATGATGGTAACTACTTTATAGATTCTGATGGATTAAAAGAGTTGGAGGCTAATAACCAAATTCTTTTAAGATACACTGATGAAAATGGTGAGATTAAAAATCCTAATGGTAGTGTAGAATCTATTGCTGGTGTTTGTAATAAAGATAAAAATGTATTTGGTCTTATGCCTCACCCTGAAAGAGCTATGGAATCTATTTTAGGTTCAGATGATGGTGTAGCTATGCTTCAAGGTTTTTTTAAATAGTGATTAGATTTCTACTTTTAAGTTTAATTTTTATAGCAGAACTTTACTCTAAAGTTCTGTATATAAGTGATTATAATGCTCCCGATAGAGTTATAAAAGGTGAGATATTTCCTGTAACTATAAAAGTACTTTCAACTCTAGGAAAACAACAAAAAATAAAATATAATTTTGTAAATATATATGGATTAAAGCCGTTAAATTATATACCTAAGAGAAAAATAAATGGAAATTATTATCTTGAAACTTTTTATTTTTTAGCAACATCTAGTAGAGCTAAATTACCAGATATTAAAGCTAAAATAGCTTTTAATGATGATTCTAGTACTTTAATTATGGGAAGTAAACTTAATGTTGTTGAGTTGAATCCAAAAGATAATTTTTCAAATATAATAGCAAATAGTTTTGATATTGTAAATTATAAAACTACAAGTTATGATGATAAACACAATATAATAGTTTTAATGGCTAAAGCAACCAATAGTTCTCTTTCAGCAATTAATTTTAAAAATGTTTATAAACAAGAGATAGAATCTATAAAAAAATCTTATAAAAATTCAAAAATAACATATATAATAGTTATAGATAAGAGAATAGATAATTTTAATTTTTCATATTTTAATTTAAAGAGAAATAAATTTGAAGAGATAAATATACCAATAATTGTAGAAGATGATGGTGTAACTACTCAAACTGATTTAAAACCAAAAAATCAAACACATGAAAAAGTAAAAATGTATATAGCTATATTCTTAACATTAGTGTTAGTTATGTTTATATTATGGAGAAAAAAGTATATTTATCTATTGTTAGTTTTATTTCCACTTCTTTATATAGCTCAAAAAGCTATTCCAGAGAAAGATGTATGTATTAAAAAAGATTCAGCAATATATCTGTTACCTGTTCATAATGGGACAATATTTGAGCTTACACAAGATGTATCTTATCTACCTAAAGAGGGTGAAATAAAGAATTTTACAAAAGTTAAATTAAAAAATGAAAAAATTGGTTGGGTTAAAAATGAAGATATTTGCTCATATTAGTTGGCTTTTTGCTACAACTATAATTTTTATCTCATTAACTATATCTATTTTACTTTATCCAATTTTACCAAGACCGTATGCTCGTAAGATTTCATCTTGGATTATTAGGATATGTACTTTCTTCTCAACTGAGATAGAGGGTACAGAAGACCCTGCTGCTCAGATGTATTTAATTAATCATCAAAGTGATTTAGATATAGGGATTATGGAAACTATCTCTAAAAAAGATTTATCGTGGGTTGCTAAAAAAGAGTTGTTTGATGTACCATTTTTTGGACTTGCTATGAGTATGCCTGAAGATATACCAATAGAGAGACAAAGTAAAACATCATTACTAAGACTTTTAAAAAATTCAAGAGATAGGTTAAATAAAGGTAGAGTTATAACTATGTTTCCTGAAGGTACTCGCTCAAGAAATGGAAAGATATTACCATTTAAAAGTGGTGCTAAAGTTGTAGCAGATAAGTACCAATTAAAAGTTCAGCCCATAGTTTTAATTCAAACTGCTAAGTATTATGATATTAAAAGATTCTACTATAAACCAGGTAAAATAAAAGTGATTTTTATGGATTCTTTTATAGCAGATAAGAGTGATAAAGAGTGGCTAAATAAATTAAGAAATAAAATGCAAAAGGTGTACGATGATGAGTTGGCAAACAATTCTAGCCATAGGTAGTGGTGGATTTATAGGGGCTATTTTAAGAGTATATATAAATGGTTTAGTATCTCATAAGTTTCCACATGATTTACCTTATGGAACATTAAGTGTAAATCTTATAGGTAGTTTTATAATGGGTACACTTGTAGCATACTTTATGTATACAACAATGTTCTCTCTTCATACAAAATCTTTTCTTTCTACAGGTATTTTGGGTGCTTTAACAACATATTCTACTTTTGCGATTGAGAGTTTTTTACTTTTAGAGGGTGGGCATATAGTTCTTGCCTTAACCAATATTTTACTAAATAGTTTTGGTGCTGTTTTTATGGCTGGTAGTGGATTTTATATTGTAAAAAGTATATATAATAATTAAAGCCTAAGAGGTGGTTAGTCTCTTAGGTTGTAAATTACAAAGATTATATAAATAATCGCAATTATCAAATAGCCTACGGTATGTAAATCAAAGTTAAAGGGATTTACCTTTAAAGTATCTCACCCCATAACCCACCATCTACAAAAGTATAGACCAAAAAAAAGCCTTACCACTTATAATTAAGTGATAAGGCTTACTTAGAAGTACCCTTGAACTTGTAGACTTCATATACAAAGCACCACACTTTGTTGATACAATTATAGCTAAATAAATATATTATATAGTTAAATTTACAAAAAATTGAAATCCATCTCTTGAGATTAGAAGAGTTACTTTATCTTTAAAACTATCAATATTTTTTAGTAAATCATTTCTATTTTTGATAGTAATATTATTTACTCTAAGTATTTTATCTCCAACTCTAAGTGAGTTATTTGAGCCTTTTTTAATTTTTAAAAATTTTAAATTTCTATCTATATAATAACCTTTCTCTTCAAGGAAAGTATCACTTATAGCTCCTCCACCATATCTTTTAGTGCTAATACTATTTATAGTATGATATTTTGAACCTCTTAAAATTTTTATATGGTGTTTAGAACCTATTTCACTAAATAATATATTTCTCATAAGGGTAGAAGAATCTTTAATTTTCTTATCATTATGTAAGATTATTATATCTCCTACTTTAAAACCATTTCTTTTAAATGGGTTAACTGCTATAATTTTAATCCCTAGTTTAGAATCCTCAACTCTAATCCCAATATCTGAATAATTAACATTATGATTAGAAAGAAATCGTTTTATGTATCCTTTCTCAATAATACCTTTTGGAGTAACTAAACCAAGTAAAACACAACAACTATTAGTTACAATAGCTGGGTATAGAATCTTCTCTTTTACTTTAGCTAAATTGTTTAATCCTATCTGTTTCTTAATGATTTTAATCTCTGAAGAATCTTTATAATTAACCATAGCACTACCTAGTGAGAGGTGTTCATTCATAACAAATGGGTATTTGAATTTTTCTTTATCATTAACTAAATATAAAGATAAAAAAGGGTCATATTTTAAAATTTTACCTTTAGGTTTAGTTAGTGAATAGATTAGTCGTTTATTTTTTAAGACAGGTATGGATATATATTTTTTGTGGATTGAGTGTGAATCTATTAGTTTTTGCTTACAAGAATCATAACCACCTTGACAAGCTAATAGAGTAAGAAAAGATAAACTAAGAGGAATAAATAGGCGAAAAAGCACCTATTTACCACCAAGTGGATTCATACCACTTAACATCCCCATAGCACTATGTTGTTGGTTCTGTTGAACCATTTTACTAGCATCATTAATAGCACCAATAATCAGAATCTGAAGAGTTTCTTTGTCAGATAGTAAAGAATCGTCAATATTTAAATCAACCATTTCACCTTTACCATTTAAAGTAACTTCAATCATTCCACCACCACTTTTAACAGTAAATGATTTAGATTCTAAATCTGCTTGAAGTTTACTAGCATTCTCTTGCATACCTTCAAGCATTTTACTCATATCGCCTATATTTGGAAACATTCTTAAATACTCTCTGCTATATAGTCAATATCGTTATTATCATCTAAAATAACAACTTTTGGTGTGTAAGTCTCTAACTCTTTTTCATCATAAGTAGCATAAGCAACTATAATTACTTTATCACCTTTATGAACTTTTCTAGCAGCAGCACCATTTAGACAAATATCTCTTTTGCCTCTTTCACCTAGAATAATGTAAGTAGAGAATCTTTCACCATTATTTACATTTAATATCTCAACTTTTTGACCAACTCTCATATTTGAAGCTTCTAAAAGTTCTTCATCTATTGTAATTGAACCAACATAATTCAAATTCGCATCAGTAACAGTTGCTCTGTGAATTTTGCTATAAAGCATCTCTATTGTCATTTTTTATTATCTTCCCATTTGTTTTTGCATATCAGATGGAGAGATAGCTTCATCCCATAATTCAGAATCTATTAAAAACTCTTCAACTACATTTCCACCAATAATATGTTCAGAAACTATACGGTCAATTTTCTCTTTTGTTAAACCAGCATACATTGTATGACCTGGTTCTACTAACATAACAGGTCCTGAACTACAACGGTTCATACATGAAGTACGGATTGGCTGAACTGTTGCCATAATTCCATCTTGCATAAGTTTTTGAGCTAAGTACTGGAAAAGGTCTTGTGTTTGTGGTGTAACACATGACGGTTTTGGCATTCCTGGAGGAGCTGATTGCTCACATTTAAATATATAATATGCTGGTTGAGGGATTCCCATAAATTATCCTTTTTTATTTTGGTGGAATTATAGCAAAATATTAAGAGCTATATATAATATTTTTATATTTATTTTATATTTAAGAGTTCTCTAACTATCTCTCTATCATCAAAGGGGAATTTTTTATCGTAAATAATTTGGTAAGATTCATCACCTTTTCCTAAAATTACAACAACTTCATCATCCTCTTGAGCATCTAAAGCCATCTCAATAGCTTTTTTACGGTTTAGTTCTATAACTACATTAGTTTTATCTTCTATACCTTCAAGTATATCATTAACTATAAGTTGAGGGTCTTCATTTCGAGGATTATCACTTGTTATATAAATTTTCTTTCCAAGTGTTACAGCTATTTTACCCATTAAAGGTCTTTTTTGTTTATCTCTATCTCCACCAGCTCCAAAAACAACTAAAAGTTCTTTCTCTTTTAAAGCATTTAGAACTTGTTGCATACCATCTGGAGTATGAGCAAAATCTACAATCACATTTGGAAGTTCACAAACTTGTTCCATTCTTCCACTAACACCAGCAAAATTATCTACAACATCAACTATATCTTCTAGTTTTTTACCTGTTAAGATATGAACAGCACCAATAGCAGCCATTAGGTTGTAAAGGTTAAAAAATCCGTGTAGAGAGGCTGTAAAAGGTACAATCTCTTGAAAATGTTGAATAATTCCACTTGAAGCATCATTTAAAGAGTAAGCCATTAGTTTATATGTAGCAGGATTCTCTATACCGTAAGAGAAAGCATTTTTAATGTTGAAAGAGGCTTTTGGCTCATCTTTGTTAATTAGTTTTTTAGATTCATCTTGAAAAAAACTATTTTTAACGGCTATATATTCACCAATAGTTTTATGGTAATCAAGATGGTCTTGAGTTATATTTGTAAGTATTTTAAGTTCAAAATTTAAACCTTCGATTCTCTCTTGAACAATAGCATGGGAACTAACTTCCATAATAAAAAACTCACAACCAGCCTCTACTGCTTGGTAGATATGTTTGTAAGTGTTTAATACAGATGGGGTTGTAAGTGTTTTACCCTCTACAACTTCATCATTCATAAATAAACCTCTAGTCCCTTGCATAGCTACTTTGTAATCTAAGTCAAGTAAAAAAGAGTAGATAGCACTAGCAGTTGTTGTTTTGCCATTTGTACCAGTTATACCAATGATTTTTATTTTATCTATACCAAAAACAGTTGCTATATCTTTAATATTTATTATTGAATGGGCATTGTTATCTTTAGCATTTTGAAGATATTTTTTATTTTGAGCTGTTAATATAAAAGCTGTTTCATTGTCGCATTTTGTTGAGTTTTCTGTTACAAACTTAAATTCTTGGTTAGGTAATTCAATCTTCAATTTTTTGACCCTCTTTTTCGAGTATTTTTTTTAATAAATTATTGAGTGAACTATCACCATTGTAAGTACTTAATGCTGTCTCTAAGTAGTGCATAGCCATATCTGAAAAATTATGCTCTATTAGTTTGTCTAAGAAATCTATAAAATCTTCTTTACTTGTAATAATTACACGAGTTGAAAACATAATATTTTCAAATATTTCCTTGAAATTATCTTCTTTTTTAACAATATCTAAAAAATCTTGATAAAGAATACCATCTTCAAATTCTAACTTTTCTTTAATTGGGTCAGCAAAAATAGTACTTAATTTTTCTAATGCTCCATCCATATTTTGTAAAATATTACCCATTATTTCATCCGCTTGTTCTTTGTTTTCATCTATAAGAATCTCATAGTAATCAAATAAAGCTTCAGCACCACTTTCACCACTTACAGCCATATCTGAAAGTATAGTGTAATTGTAAGCTTCTTTAGAGTTTGGAAAACTTTGTAAAACTTCAGCAAATTTTTTTAAAGCATTATCATAATCTGATTTAGAGAAATCCTCTTTAGCTTGAGAAAGTATTTTAAATTTACTAATATTACCCATTTTATTTAATTACCTAATAGTTATATATTATCTATACTATTTTCCATCCCAACAGGAACATTAACAACTTCAAGTTCTGGATGGATGTTCATCTTTAATTGTCTTTCAACACCATATTTTAAAGTATTTCCACTACTAGCACAACCAACACAAGCACCTTTAAGTTGAACATATACTTTAGAGTTTTTAACAGTAATAAAATCAATATCTCCACCATCTAAAGCTAAAGATGGACGAATTTTATCTATTGTACTTTTTACTGGAGCCATTAGCTCCTCATCTGTAAATGGAATCATAATTATAAGCCTTTAATTAATTTTTTTATTTCGTAAAATATGACAAATATGCTTAACAAGTGATAAAATTATTTATCTAACGAGAGTATTTGGTTTACATAAGATGATTTTCTCATCCCAACTAAAACATAATCAATATCTTCATTATCAGCTAAATATTTTAATGCTGTTTCTTGTAAAGGATTTATTGAATTTTTAAAAAAAGATTTTAATGTCTCTTTGGTTTTTTCTCCACATTCATAAGCAACCATTTTTCTATACTCTTGTAAAAATAGGTCTATAAAATTAAACAATGTTTCTCTATTTTCTTCATCAATATTTTCAAGAGTTTTCTTTATATGAGGAACAATTTGAGAATACAAAAATGTATCATAATCACCTATCCAAGCAAATTTATGTTTAGAATCATCGAGTTGTTCTATGAGGTTATATAAAGATTTTAAAGTTTTGTTATCAGATACATTTAGTAACTCATTTAAGTAGTTATAATATTCAACACTCTCATCATATTGAGCTAGTCTGTACATAACATTATTATAGTTAGCATTTAGTGGTCTATTTGCTAAAACTCTAAGGTTATTTTCTTTAGCCCAAGAAGCACAATGTAGACCATTTTTTTCAAGTATATTTATTGGAAGTTCAATAGTTGTAAAATTATGTTTAGTATTTTCAACCTCTTTAGATGCTTTTTCTGCTAAAGTTACTAAATCTTCATAAGGTAAAAATTCATCATTACTACTAGGGATTGAAAAGCTATTTGAACTAATACCATAAGATTCTATACGCTTATTTTTAACCTCTTTTTCAAGTTGTATAAATGCTTTATAGATTCTATTATAAATTTCATCAAGTCTTTCATCTTTACCAATATTTTTATTTATAGCATCATATAAGTAATATTCAGGATTATGTAATAGATAACAATTTATTTTTTTTAGTTCCAATCGTTTTAAACTATCTGTTAATTGTGTTTCTATGAAAGTAGGGGATATAGAGTGAAAACACTCTTCACTATACTCAACAACATTATCAAATGGAGTTTTTTTATGTTTCTCCATATTTGAGCCTTGTATATAGCCAACTTTACTTACTATTTCAATCTCATTTTTAATATTATCATCAAACTCTCTCATAGCTATTGCTATGGCTCTTTCAGCACTTCCATCCATATAATTAGAAGATGTATCTATAAGTCTTATACCTGAATTAATAGCTTCTCTTAAAGCTTCAATATGTTGTGGATTATGTTCACTGATTCGGTAAGTTCCAAATGCGAAATTACTCATTTTATCTCACTTTTTGTTTAAGTATTTTAGAATTGGGAAATTTAAAGGGGTTTGTTAGAGAAACAAAAAGTTTCTCTAACAAGGTATTATTGAATTAAACTAATTCAATAAATGCCATAGTTGTAGCATCACCACGGCGAATACGAGTTCTAGTAATTCTAGTATATCCACCATTACGGTCAACATATTTAGGAGCTATCTCATTTACTAAAGTTTTTGTTGCTTCTTTACTTTGAAGCGCAGCGAATACTGTTCTATGAGCGTTAGAATCATTTTTAGTAGCAACTGTAATTAGTTTTTCTACATATGAACGAAGCTCTTTTGCTTTTATAACAGTAGTTTCAATTTTACCATGTTCAATTAACGAAATACTAAGGTTCTTAAGTAAAGCAGCACGGTGTGCACTTGTACGACCTAGTTTACGGTATCCATGACGATGTCTCATCTATT
>Ga0256842_1000365_pt1 | contig 39634 bp, 37 predicted proteins | sample 4559240metaG_FD_185973 | JGI IMG/M metagenome (GOLD analysis project Ga0256842, IMG submission 185973) | Hydrothermal vent microbial communities from Guaymas Basin, Mexico - 4559-240 | ecosystem: Environmental > Aquatic > Marine > Hydrothermal vents | place: Mexico: Guaymas Basin | collected...
TAGCTACGTTCGGATGTGATAACCGCTGAAGGCATCTAAGCGGGAAGCCAACTCCAAGATTAATCTTCCCTGAAGATTCCAAGAAGACTACTTGGTTGATAGGCTGGGTGTGTAAGTATAGTAATATCTTTAGCTGACCAGTACTAATAAATCGTTTGTTTTTCTAATCTAAAGCACTACCTTATTAAGTGCAAATACAAATACTTTAGACTCTTAACTATGTTATGTTAATAACATCTTATTATAAGAACTTCAAAGCTTTTTAAGCTGAGAAAATTAAGTGTAATTGAAAATAAAATTATCAATTATATTTACTTTTCTTAGTGGTGGCTTTAGAGGGAGGGTCACACCTAGCTCCATTTCGAACCTAGCAGTTAAGCCTCCCATCGCCGATAATACTTATCCTGTCTGGATTGGGAATGTAGGTCGTCGCCTCTTTGATTTTTCTTTCTTTATTTTTAATCAGATTTTACTATTATTTTTTGTTCTAGAAGTTGGAAGATTTATTATATTTGACTGAATAATAGGGTAATAATTTACCATATTACTCTTATTTTTTATTTGTAAAGTTAAATGCAATTAATGAATTTTTCTTATTGTTAAGATGTCTATTTACAATTGAAGATATTTTTGATTTTTGTTTAAATCTGCTATATGATTTATTATATAATTCAACTATTTCACTAGTTTTTAGCATAATATGATTTAATCCTGCAATTGCACTATCTTTTGCATCTATATTTTTTATTCCATTATCTAGTAAAGAAGACTCTTTTTTCCATAAAACTTTTAATTCACTTAGCTTTTTTCTAAATTTTGGTAGTTTAGTACCTTTTATATTTAACGATTTATTTCCATTTATAAGTCCTATAAGAACTGTATTAAATCTGTTTCGAGATGCTTTTAGAGACTTAATATCTATATTATCTTCTCTTAGCTTTTGTCCAATATTTACAATAATCTCTTGTTGTTTTTGAGCTAGTTTCATATCATTTAGAAGTTTGTAGTTATCTGTTAAAGCATAATCATCTGAATATGCAAATAATGTTGTTGTTCCTAAAACTAAAGTAAGTGTTGCTATTTTTGTAATTCTTTTCATTTCTTATTTCCCTTTTTTTTCTAGGTGAATAATAACACCCAATTTAGTACTAATAATGAAAAAAATTTGATATAATTCAAATTGTAGTAAAATATCTATAAATTACATTTATTATAATTTATAAATATTAAAAAAAGTTTTATATATAATATTTAAAAACTATTAATATTAAAAGAATAAAAAGAGGTTATTTATTGAATGCGTTAACACTGTTGTATATAGAAGATGATAAAGATATTCAAGAGATATATTTAAATTTTTTGGAAGAGTTAGTAGATACTGTTTATTGTGCAAATGATGGTGAAGATGGATATAATCTTTATTTATCTCATAAACCAGATATTATTTTGCTTGATATTAATATGCCAAAAGTAGATGGTTTAACATTAGCAAAAAAGATTAGGCAGATAGATAAAGATGTAAAAATAATTATTACAACATCTTATTCAGAACAAGATAAACTACTTCAAGCTATTGAGCTTTATTTAGTTAGATATATTATTAAACCTATTGAATTAGATGTTTTAAAAGATGCTATAGATAAAGCTATAGATGAGATAGAAAAATCTAAAGATAATACAAAAGTCTTTTTATTAGATAAAGATGTACTGTGGGACTCAAAACACCAACTTCTTACTAAAAATAACAAAGAGGTAAAACTTACTAAAAATGAAAGAAGATTATTGGAACTTTTATCTACTGATAAGAATAAAGTTTTTACTTTTTTTGAGATATTTGATTATCTATCTTACGACGACTTTGATAAAGAGTATGATGCTAATCAGATAAGGGCATTAGTTAAATTGATAAGAAAAAAAATTCCTAAAAATGCTATTATGAATGTATATGGAGAGGGTTATAGATTTAATCCCCTTCTATAGTTAGTATATTTAATGCTATATCAAATTTATAGTTTTTAACTAGAGTTTTTATTTTAGTGAAAACCTCTTTTTCATCTGTAGATAGATTATAACTATCTATCTCAGCTATTACAGCATTACATCTTTTTGGTCTTCGACTTTTTAAAGCATCTTTTAATTTATAGAATATTCTATTTTGCACTTTTATCTGTTTATCTTCAATATAACTATTTGGAGTATATTTTAGTATGGTCTCATAAAGTTTTTCTACATTTATAGGTTTATTAATATGGCTATTCATTCCATACTGTTTAGTTTTTTCTATATCCTCTTTCATTGCGTTTGCTGTTATTGCAATAATTGGAATTTCTCTATCTTTTTGACGAATAAGTTTAGTAGCCTCATAACCGTCCATAATAGGCATCTGAATGTCCATTAAGATTAATGTGTATATATTGGGTTTAAACTTATCTATCGCTTCTTTTCCATTAGATGCTATATCTAATTTTATTTTTGAGTTTTCTAATAGACCTGTAATTATTTCTTGATTTATTTGATTATCTTCAACAAGTAAAATTTTACAGTTTTTAAGTAGATTTATATCTTTTTTTAATCTTTTATTTGTTTTAATAGGTTTTATATTTAAATCAATAGCTTTTATATTCTCTTTTGCCTCTTCTAGTTCAATTTCAAATATAAAGCTACTTCCTACTCCATATTCACTCTCTACCCAAATCTTTCCATTCATTAACTCTACAAGTTGTTTAGATATTGTAAGTCCTAATCCTGTTCCACCATAATCTCTTGTTGTACTTCCATCAGCTTGTGAGAATGCTCTAAATATCTTTTTCTGTTCTATCTTAGTTAATCCTATACCTGTATCTTTCACCTCAAATCTAAATCTATTTTCTTTTATTCTATCTACAAATAAGGAAACTTCCCCTTTAGTTGTAAATTTTACAGCATTACTAAAAAGATTATTTAGAACTTGAGAAATTCTTAAGCTATCTCCATATAATTTTTTTGGTACATCTTTTGAATATTTTATTCTAATTCTTAACCCTTTTTCTCTAGCATTAAATTTTATTAAATCAAGCGTACTTCTAATTACTTTATTTAGATTAAAATCAACCTTATCAATAAAGAGTTTTCCAGATTCTATTTTAGATAGGTCTAAAATATCATTAATAATTGCTAGTAAAGATTTAGAAGAGTTTTCTATTTTTTCTATATAGTTTCTTTGAATTGGTGTTAAGTTTGTTTGGAGTACTAAATAGCTCATTCCTACAATACCATTCATTGGAGTTCGTATCTCATGGCTCATATTTGCTAAAAATTCAGATTTTAGTTTAGATGTATCTTCAGCTTTTATTTTTAATGTATTTAATCTATTAAAATCTTTTTCAAGTTTGGATTGAAGTCTGTTAAATCCATTAACTAACATTCCTATCTCATCATCTCTCTTTGCTACCATTTTTTTTGAAAAATCTGGTTTCTCTTTTATTAGATTATCTAAAGATTTATAGACCTTTTCAAATCTATCTTTAATACTACTTACTAAATATATAGCCATGGCAGTTATACTAAGTAGTCCAAAGATAGAGAGTATGACAAAAAGTCTAAAGTAGTCATTTGTATTATCTGAAACTTGTTTTATTGAATTTTTTAAAATATTATAGGATTCTACTTTTTGATTATTATATAGTTCATATATCTGATTTCTAAGTTTTTGAAATTTTTTAATATTTTTTGAAAAGGAGTCTTTTACTAGCTCTTTAGATGTCTCTATACCTATTTTATAGAACCTTTGAAGTAGTTCTTTCTCTATCTGTATTGTACTATCATCAGTATATTTACTTAACTCATCTAATTTATTATCAATCTCTATTTTTTTTTCCTTAATCTGTTTTAATCCACCTATCTCTCCTGTATTTCCAACATCATTAAATTTAATAACAATGTTTTTTAAAAGGGATAGGTTTTCTCTATGTAAAAAGGCGATTTGAGACTTTTTAGTCTCAATATTTCTTAATTCATTTATAGTATTTGTAGTAAACTGATAACTTATTGATATGTATATTATAAAAAATATTAATATAATAAAAAATATAATACGAAGTTTTTGGATTATGCTTAAATTAAACATTCTTAAATTTTTATTTCCCTTTTTAATATAGAAAGAAATAATAGCATATTTTAAGAAAAACTATCTAATAGTAAATAAAATTTTACCTGTTAATTTATTGGAAGAGTAAGAGATGACTTTAGGATTTTGTTTTATTTCCTTTTCTATTTGAGAAGTTGATAGCTTTGGTGGTGGTTGTTTATCTCCCCTATATATCTCCTTCATCCAATAAGCATGTAACTGTTTTGGTGTTTTTTTTATTACTTTTTTACAAAATTCATTATAACTATCTTTATTATCAATAGGTATTACTTTTATACCATTTATGTTATCAGTTTTCTTTAAATATATATCTGCTAGTTTCTCTATAGTGATACTTTTAAGTGGATTTTTATTTGATGTCACTATATTAATATCTGAAAATGCAAATAGACTTAATAGGGCTATTATTGATAATAGTCTCATATCATACTTCCTTTCTTGACTTAGGACACCAAAATGGAGTAAACCCCTAAATATCGGGATTTGCCCCATTTTTTGAGGCACTACAAAAAAATATTTTTCTTTAAGATAAATTATAGTAGAATTTCTTCCTCAAAGACCGTAATTATGGGATTTATATCAGATGTAGTGCCTTTTTAAAAAATGAAATCCCTATATTGTGGGCTTTATAGCGATTTGATGGGCGAAGTTAGGAGAAATTCTTAAGCTATCTCCATATAATTTTTTTGGTACATCTTTTGAATATTTTATTCTAATTCTTAACCCTTTTTCTCTAGCATTAAATTTTATTAAATCAAGCGTACTTCTAATTACTTTATTTAGATTAAAATCAACCTTATCAATAAAGAGTTTTCCAGATTCTATTTTAGATAGGTCTAAAATATCATTAATAATTGCTAGTAAAGATTTAGAAGAGTTTTCTATTTTTTCTATATAGTTTCTTTGAATTGGTGTTAAGTTTGTTTGGAGTACTAAATAGCTCATTCCTACAATACCATTCATTGGAGTTCGTATCTCATGGCTCATATTTGCTAAAAATTCAGATTTTAGTTTAGATGTATCTTCAGCTTTTATTTTTAATGTATTTAATCTATTAAAATCTTTTTCAAGTTTGGATTGAAGTCTGTTAAATCCATTAACTAACATTCCTATCTCATCATCTCTCTTTGCTACCATTTTTTTTGAAAAATCTGGTTTCTCTTTTATTAGATTATCTAAAGATTTATAGACCTTTTCAAATCTATCTTTAATACTACTTACTAAATATATAGCCATGGCAGTTATACTAAGTAGTCCAAAGATAGAGAGTATGACAAAAAGTCTAAAGTAGTCATTTGTATTATCTGAAACTTGTTTTATTGAATTTTTTAAAATATTATAGGATTCTACTTTTTGATTATTATATAGTTCATATATCTGATTTCTAAGTTTTTGAAATTTTTTAATATTTTTTGAAAAGGAGTCTTTTACTAGCTCTTTAGATGTCTCTATACCTATTTTATAGAACCTTTGAAGTAGTTCTTTCTCTATCTGTATTGTACTATCATCAGTATATTTACTTAACTCATCTAATTTATTATCAATCTCTATTTTTTTTTCCTTAATCTGTTTTAATCCACCTATCTCTCCTGTATTTCCAACATCATTAAATTTAATAACAATGTTTTTTAAAAGGGATAGGTTTTCTCTATGTAAAAAGGCGATTTGAGACTTTTTAGTCTCAATATTTCTTAATTCATTTATAGTATTTGTAGTAAACTGATAACTTATTGATATGTATATTATAAAAAATATTAATATAATAAAAAATATAATACGAAGTTTTTGGATTATGCTTAAATTAAACATTCTTAAATTTTTATTTCCCTTTTTAATATAGAAAGAAATAATAGCATATTTTAAGAAAAACTATCTAATAGTAAATAAAATTTTACCTGTTAATTTATTGGAAGAGTAAGAGATGACTTTAGGATTTTGTTTTATTTCCTTTTCTATTTGAGAAGTTGATAGCTTTGGTGGTGGTTGTTTATCTCCCCTATATATCTCCTTCATCCAATAAGCATGTAACTGTTTTGGTGTTTTTTTTATTACTTTTTTACAAAATTCATTATAACTATCTTTATTATCAATAGGTATTACTTTTATACCATTTATGTTATCAGTTTTCTTTAAATATATATCTGCTAGTTTCTCTATAGTGATACTTTTAAGTGGATTTTTATTTGATGTCACTATATTAATATCTGAAAATGCAAATAGACTTAATAGGGCTATTATTGATAATAGTCTCATATCATACTTCCTTTCTATCTATTTTATATAAGGAGAGTATAGCCTTAATAAGATAAAAATAATCTTAAAAACATAAACTAATTTTATATGTTATACAAAATATAATAAAATATGGATAGAAGTTTTAACTACTTTTAAAATTTAGATGATTATTTATACATTTCTCTATTTTTTCTATATGAAAAGGTTTTGTTATATGATTATAACAACCCCTATTTGAAATCTCTTTTAATATATCATTATCTAATTTATCGACAATAAATAGAACAGGTAACATTCTCTCTTCTAATTCATTATAAAGTTTAAATACATCTATATTAGCAATAGTAATATCAAGTAGAATAATTGAGATATTTTCAGACTCTATTGCATCTAAAGCACTACTCTCATCTAGTGCAACAATAACATCATATTTATCATCAAAAATTTCAACTAAAATATCAATATCTATAATTTTATCATCTATAAGTAAAATAGTTTTTATCTTTTGACTATTTAACTCTAACTGCAACTCATTTATAACTAGTGATAGCTCTTTAGAGAATTCTAGTAATTTATTTACTTTATTATTATGTATGGTTGTAGCTAAGTGACTTAAATGTGTCATTCCTAATGTTGAAGATAACCCTTTTATACTATGTATTATATCTTTTAGCTCACTGCTATTTAGAGTATCTATTTTTAAGTCTTTATATCTATTTAAAAAATTATTTAAAATCTTCATATATAACTTTTTATTATTATTTAGATATTTTAATCCGATATTTGTATCGATATGTTGAAAGTATGGTAATTTAATATTCTCCATGCTATTCTCCCTCTATGCTAAAGCAATATTATATATTGATAATATATCTAAAAAATGTTTCATATAGCCTTTGAGGTTCTATGGGTTTTGATAGATATTCATTCATTCCAACTAGTTTAGTTTTATAAATCGTATTTGCACATTTATGTGCAGTTAATGCTACTATAGGTATATGTTTATTATCTAATCTTATTAATTTAGTAGCTTCATAACCATTCATAATAGGCATATCAATATCCATTAAAATTAGAGAATATTTATCATCTTTACATTTCTCTACAGCCTCTTTTCCATTATTAGCTATATCAATTTGGAATATACTATCTTCTAAAATTCCCAATATTATATCTTGATTTATTTTTTTATCCTCTGTTAAAAGTATTTTTATTTTATTTATCATCTATACCTATTTCATATTTTATTTTAATAAAAAAGAATAATATCTATATAATTGGTAATAAAAATGAAAATGTGAGTAAAAATACCCTTTTTATATAATTTTATCTTATAAAAGTAGCTTTAAACCGTTTTTTTGATATGCTAATAACTTAATTTTAATATTAGGGGAATTTATGAGTATTCAAAAAATACTTAATTTGGTTATAGTTGTTTTATTATTAGTATTGTTATCTTTTGTAGGTTACTATTTTTATAGTACTCAAAATAGTCAAATAGGAACGAAGGTTCATTTTAGTAGTAAAAAGGCACTATTTCCTCCATTAGATACGGAGTTTAATTTTAAAACGGTTGATAATAAAGAGTTTAAAATTAGAGCTAGTAATAAAAAGATGGTTATCTCTGGATTAGAAGATAAGATAGTTTTTTTAAAAATTTTTGGGTGGGATTGTCAATATTGTAAAAAGGAAATTCCACAACTTATAAATCTAAAGAAAGATTTAGGAGACTCATTTGAAGTTATTGCTATAGAGGCAGAACAACATTCAGATGAGGAGTCTTTAAAATATATTAAAGAGTATGGAATTAATTATAATATTGTAAATGGAACAACTCATCAAAAGTTTTACAATTATCTAAAAGTACATTATGGTTGGGATAATTTAATACCATTAACTATTGTTTTAGGAAAAGATGGTGAGGTTTTAACTTATGAAGTTGGAGTAAAATCTTATAATTTATCTGAACTTATGAAGGCTATTCTAGCAAGAGATACATCACAAAAATAGTATGTTTAGAAAAAAAATAGTTATTTTATCCATATTAATTTTATTTAAGAACCTTTATGCTTCTGATATTGGTTGTATATCCTCTTTAAAGAAAGATAAAGAGGAGTGTTCAGAAAATAATATACTTAAAGATAATACATTTGTTTTAGATACTCTTTTAAATGAAGATAAAAGTAAAGATAAGGGTTCTTTAGTTAGTAAAACAAATAGTAAAAAAGTTAAAATTACAGAAAAACTAAATTCAATTACTGTTATATTTCAAAAAAAGAGATTAAAAATAGAAAGAGTATCAAATATAGGTTGCCCTCCATACTGTATATCTCCTATAAATATAGCCAAAGTTAAAACTGTAGGTGAACTTGAAACTATAAATTTTATGAATTCTTTTAAAAAAAATAGAAATAGAATATTAGTAGATGCTAGAAGTGCATCAGAATATAAAAAAAGCACCATTCCTACAGCTGTTAATATTCCATATAGTATGTTAAAGCCAAAAAGTAAATATAGAGAAGAGATACTTAAACTATTAGGTGTTAAAAAATTACAAAAGAGTTGGTATTTTAAAAGAGTACATAAACTTCTTATCTTTGATAGTGGAATTTTAGATAATAGAGCTACTAAAATAATTAATAGCCTTATAAAAATAGGTTATCCTCAAAATAAACTTCTATACTATCGTGGTGGAATAGAGAGTTGGAGAAGATTAGGGTTAACTTTATTATAAATTTTTACAACTTATTTCTGAAATTACTTTAATTAAGAGAGGTTAAGTAACTTAACCTCTTTTCTCTTTTTTTGTAAGAAGATATTTTCCATTTCTTACAAAAATAGGATTTCCTCCAGTTTTTGTAACTCTTCTAAACTTATTTCTATAAAGAGCTACTTTTTTTCTAAGTTTTCTATACTCTTTTCCTCTTAATCTATTAACTATCTCTTGATGTCTTCTAACCCTTACATATCTTGCAGGATTTACAGCTTTTCCATGTCTATACATACCAAAGTGTAGATGTGGACCTGTACTTCTTCCAGTACTTCCAACATATCCAATAACAGTCCCTTGTGAAACTCTACTTCCAACCTTTAGACCTTTTCTATATCTGCTCATGTGTGCATATAGACTTTTTAGACCATTTTTATGTTGAATAGTAATACACTTACCATATCCACCTCTACGACCTTTTCTAACAATTCTACCATTAGCAGTTGCTTTAATAGGTGTTCCTCTACAAGCTGCATAATCAACTCCTAAATGGGCCTTATATCTTTTTAAAATTGGGTGAAATCGTCTATGGGTAAAACTAGAAGATATTCTACATCTACTTATAGGTCTTAAATATGGAGTAAAGCTTTTTTTAACTGTTCGATACTCTCTACCTAAAGAGTCATAATATTTTCCATCATTTGCTAAGTAGCTATAAAATTTCTTTTTATTAATGGTAATTAATGATGCTAATATTTTTGGACTAGAGATTGCTTTTCCTTTTCTTCTTTTCTGTTCATAAAAGATAGTTAAGGTATCACCTCTTTTCATTTTTCTAAGATTTTTATTGCTATATGCTCTTTTTAAAGAAGCAACTAGAGATTTACTATGTGTTTTTTTATAAAGTTCTCTAAATACAGACTTTTTAACTTTTAAATGAATAGAACCCTTTAAAACCTCAAAAGGAATTGGTTCAAGCGAAATTTTAGACCTATTTTTAGACCTTTTTACTATTTTTACTTGCAACTCATCTGTAGTAGGTATTAAAATAGTGGTCTGCCTTTTACCCTTTTTTATAGAGTAACTCTGTCCTGCTCTTATCTCTGCTAATAACTCCTTATCATCATTATCTAAATCATAATATAACTTTTGTGATATACCATGATTTCTTAAGAAAGATAAAAAAGTTGTACCTTTTTTCCAATGATATGTTTTTGCTGATAGAAAAGTTGAGAGAGATAGGAGTATAATAAAAGAGAGTAAAATTTTCCTCATTACTGTTGACCTTATATTTAGAATTTTGTTGATATTGATATTCTATAGGTTTATATTGAAATAACCTATAAAAGTATCAAACTAATTTTAAAGTTAAAGTTTCTTTAACTTTAACTTCACCTCTTGGTAACAAGCATTGTTACCCTCATCACTAATAATAGAAGGAGTCAAATAGTTAACGCCTTCTGCATTAGCATATATTAATACCGTATCTTTCCGCATAGAGCTAGAGTTTTTAACTATAAACTCATGCTCTCCCCATTTTGAATATGCTATTATCTTTTCACCATTATTAAAACCTAAGTTTTCATGAATAGTAATCTTATTATCTCTTTTAAATTGTGTATTTAAAGAGTTGTTTACTTTTGGTGTAACTAGCCAATATTCATCACTAATTATCTCCTTTTTACTCTTTTTTCTAGCTTTAGTCAACCGTTTATTTGTCTCAAAATAGTCCTCAAAATCATCAATAAACTCAAATTCATCACTTTCACCCTCTCCAAAGCCATTTTTATAAGGTATCTTTTGATATGCAGGTGATATATAATATTCACCTTTTTTAGTACATTGATTTAACCAAAACTCTATATACTCCCTTTCACTCTTTAATTCATCTAATCCAAGTTTTTGAAATAGATACGATGTAAACTCATACTCACTTATACCAAAATCAGACTCAATTATCTTTCTCATTGGAGATACTATATGGTGAGCATAACTTAATCTAACATCATCTTTTTCAAAGAAGTTTTTAGCAGGAATTACAATATCTGCCATACTAGAAGTTCTGTTTTCATATAACCCAAAATAGATAATATTTTTACTCTTTTTAAGCTCTTCTATTACACGAGATGAGTTTGGCATAGACTCGGTTGGATTTCCACCTTGAATTAAGACCGTATCAAAATCTCCAAAATTGGTTGTAGCTTTTTCTACCTTTTTACCTTTTACTTCAAATGGATTATTAAATCCTAATTTAGAGTTTCCTAAAAACGCAACTCCACATCCCTCTTTTCCAAAATATCCTAAAGTTGCAACTAATGAGTCTATTGCATGAAGTACAAAATTACCAGTTGAATACTTTTGTACTCCATTTCCTATTAAAAAAACTACCTTTTTATTTAAAATAAACTCTAAAAGCTCACCCATAATATGTAAATCTACACCAATATATTCCAATATTGATTTTATTCTAAAACCTCTAGTGAAATCATAAAACTCTTCATATTCAGGTGCAAACTCTTCTAAATACTCTTTATCTTCATGGTCACCCATAATTGCAAATCGTGCTAACATAATGGCTAAATAGAAATCACTTCTAGGAGCAATTTGAAGAAAAATATCAGCCCTCTTAGCAATAGCTGTTTTAATTGGGTCAATTACTACTATCTTTTTACCCTCAATATAGGGCATAAGATGAGAGGCAGTTACAGTTATATTTTTACCCCAAATAACAATAACATCAGCTTTAGCTATCTGCTCTGGAGGTAAAATCCTATTTACTCCTCTTCCAGCTAAAATTCCTGCATCTCCAGAACCATCACATAAAGACCCCTTTGTGGTAGTTCCTTTAATTTTCTCAAAAAGTAGGTTTGTAACCTCTTGCATTACTCCAAAATTTCCACTTCCTCGCCAGAGAACTTTACTTTTTTCTTTTAAAGCTTTAGCTGTGGCATCTAATGCCTCTTCTAAGGATACCTCTTTACCATTTACTCTAGGAGTTGTAATTCTAGGTTCTTTAAATATCTCTCTATTTAGTAATGAACATAAAGCCCCATTACTAATAGGGTGAGCCTTATCGGCTTTAATTTTAGGAAAAGAGTCAATATCACACTCTATTCCACAAGCATCAGGACAATCCAATCCACAAGCTGTCTTTATCACTATTAAACTCCACTTTTAAAAGATTATAAAGAAAGATTATATCATAAATAGATAAGTGATAAAAAAATATTTATGATAAAATTTCATTATGAAACATTATGAATTAAAAGAGATAGTTAAATATCTAAACAAGTTTAAATATATAAGTAGAGCAAGAAGAGTAGAAGATAATACTATTGAGTTATCTTTTGACAGAGAAAATAGTATATTTTTTAATATGAGAAGAGGTGAGAGTTTTATATATAAAAATGAGTCTATACGACCACTTCAAAGTTATAATGCACCATTTGATACACTTCTTCACTCATTAGTATCAGCCTCTAAAATTATTAATATAGAAATACCAAATGGAGATAGAGTTATTCGTTTTTTGCTCTCTCCAAAGAGTAGTTATAAAGAGAAAAATATATATTTACAGTTTGAGTTTACTGGAAAACATACGAATGTTATACTTATAGATAGTGAAGAGATAGTTATTGAAGCACTAAGACATATAGATAGTAGTAGCTCTTTTAGAGTTATTCGTCCCGCTATAAAGTTAGAGGCTATTCCATCTTTTAATAGAAACGAGAAAGAGGTTAAAAGGATAGATAATATTGAAGAGTTTTTAATTAAAAAATATATAGAGTTTGAAAAAAAGAGAGTTAAAGTATTAAAAAAGCAAAAACTCCTAAATATTTCAAAAAAAAGAGAAAAGTTAGAAAAAAGCCTAAACAGATTAGCAAATCCAAAAACTCTATCTATTGAAGAGAAAAAGTATCAAAATCTAGCCAATATAGTATTAGCCAATCTATATAATATAAAACCCTATAATAAAAAGCTTGAAACTTATGATTTTGAGGGAAATAAAATAACTATAGATTTACCAAAAAATATTTTACCAAATAGAATTAGCGAATATTTTTTTAAGAAGGCTAAAAAGGCAAGAGCTAAAGCTAAAAATATACATATAGAAAAAGAGAATTTAACTACAAAAATATCATTTTATTCAAATATGTATCATGCTATAGAGAGAGCTAAAACAACCCAAGAGTTAGAGCTTTTAGTTCCTAAAAGAGCAAAATCTCAAAGAAAAAAAGAGAAAATAAAAGAGTGCGAACTGTTTTGGATAGATGATTATAAGGTTTTAATAGGAAGAAATAGTAAAGAGAACCAAGCACTGCTAAAAATAGCTAAATCAAATGATATTTGGATGCATATAAGAGATATTCCATCTTCTCATTTAATTATAAAAACAGATAAACAGAACCTACCAGAGAGTGTAATTCAAAAAGCAGGAAAGTTATGTGTTGACTTTTCATTAAAACAGGCTGGAGATTATGCTATTGATTATTGTGAAAGAAAATTTGTAAAAATTCAAGAGGGTTCAAGTGTTGAGTATAATAAATATAAGACTATTATAATTAGAAAAGATGGTGTTGAGATAAGGGAGTAGTTTAAAATAAATTAAAATATTTTCCAACTTATTTTAATGTTAACTGTTGTATGATATTATAAATTTCATATTTATAAATAAGTTTATTTTAAGCTTACATATATATCTTTAAGCTTATAATAATGTAAAGCTTTTTTATTAAGTTAAAATATAAAGGAAAAAAGTGAAAAAGATAAATATTATACTACTTAATTTATTGGCATTTGTAAGCTTATCAAATGCTACAACAGTTTATGAAAATGCAGAAGATGGGAAAATTGATGGTTGGAGAGTACAAGGTAATGGAGATGAACCTAAAAATATTCACAGTCCTGCACTCAATAGTCAAGTTATAAGATTAGAAGGTAGGGGAGGACCTTGGATATTGGGGGCAGTATCGGGTGATTTGGCTTGGGGAAATAGTAAAGAAAAAACTATATCATGGAAAATGGTTACAGGAAGTAGATATACGGTATATATCCCCGTAACTACTAAAAATGGAACAAGGTATCTATTTTATAATGATTTACCAAAAAGAATTTTAAGACATGGTGTAAAGGGTGGAATTTTACATGGACTTGGTGGATATAACCATAGTGAATATAAAAATGTATGGAGAGACTACACAAGGGATTTAGAAGCAGACCTAAAAGACTCTGAACCTGATAATGAACTAATGTCTGTTAATGGATTTATATATAGTGGAGCTAATGTATCTTTAGATAATATCTTACTATATAATCCAAAAGAGCATATATATGAAGATGGTTTAAATATGGCACAATGGAGTATTTCAGATAATACCCCTAATGGAGCTACTATTAAATCAATTACTGACCCACAAGGAGACCATATTCAAGGTGCTGTAATAGAGCTAAATGGTTCAAAACTAGATAATGCTTATAAAATAAATATTAGTAATTCAACTGATAGCATTATACAGTGGAAAAGTAGATTTTATGAGACCTACTCTGTATCTTTACAAGTTCAAACTACTAATGGAGCAAGAGAGTTACTATATACAAATAGTAATAACTATACACCAAGTGGTGGATTAAGAAATGGTGGAGCTACTATTTGGCATGAAATGGGTGGTAGGTCTCTAATGGGTCAAAATGGTTGGGAGCAGAGAAGAGATTTTGGAGCAGTTAATGATTTTTGGCAAACTGTTACAAGGGATTTAAACCAAGATATAAAAGATTTTGAACCCAATAATAAATTTGTATCTATTAGCTCATTTGAGGTTAGAGGGAGTGGATTAATTGATGATATTAAAATGTTATCTCGTGCAGTTGTTCCTAATCTTAGAGAAGATATTATTTATGAAGATGGTGATAGTGGAAATATTAAATGGAATATTTATGATAACAGTCCAGCAGGTGCAAAAGTAGAAGCTATTAATGATGTTATTAAAGGCAGAGTTATATCATTTAATGGAAATGGATTTGAGAATGGATATGAAATAGGAGCTAGAAGAGGTAATGGAAAGTGGAACAATAGAGACCATAAAGCCATATCTTGGAGTATGAATTTTAGTGGATACTGCTCAATATATATAGCAGTGGATACAACAAATGGAGCTAGATACCTAACTTATGAACCAAGAGATAAAGATAGAGGAGTTATAGGAAGTTATATACGATTTGGAATAGGAAGCAGTGCAAATAGTGGAGAATGGAAAGATATTAAAAGAAATATTGAAGATGATTTACACAAATTTGAACCAGCTAATAATTTAGTAGCTATTAATGGCTTACTTGTTAGAGGAGATGGAAAAATTGATAATATAAAAACTATGTTTGATTATAAAACACATCTATATGAAGATGCAGAAGATGGAAAAATTGATGGTTGGCAGATAATGAGTGGAGGCTCTGGTGAAGCGAATATTACAAATATTGAAGATAATACAAAAAATAGTAGAGTTATATCACTAAAAGGTAAAGGTAAAAGTGATGGATATATGTTTGGTAGAGGTTGGAATAATAGAGAGAATAAAAATTTAAAATGGAGTATGAACTTCTCTGAAGATTATACTATTTATATATCAGTTCAAACAGCAAATGGTAGAAGATATTTAACATATACCCCAATAGATAATAATAGAGGTTTAAAGGGAAGTTATATTTTAATAGGACTAGGAGAGAGTTCAAAAAATGGAATATGGCAAAACTTTTCAAGAGATTTAGATGCAGATATTAAAAAAGCAGAAGCTGAAAATAAGCTTATAGCAATTGATAGTTTTAGAATTCGTGGTTCAGGAGAAATAGATGATATTAAAGCTTATTAAAATTTTACTATTGGCTCTACTTCCTCTTAGTTTAAGTGCTAAAACTATAATAGAAAATGCAGAAGATGGAACAGTTAGTAAATGGAGAGTAGTTATTGGAGATAGTAAAGATATAGTAAATATATATGATAGTGAAATAAAAAGTAGAGTTATAGAGTTAAATGGTGGTGGCTCTTATAAAATGGGAGCAACTGGTGGAGATAGGGCTTTTAATATAACTAAAGATAAAACTATATCTTGGGATATGAAAACAGATGTAGCTTATACCATATATATTATAGCAAATACTACAGAGGGGCTTAGATATATTTTTTATGTAAGTACCCCAAGTAGAGGTTTAAAACATGGTCTTCCAAATGGAGTACACCACGGTTTAGGAAAAGCTACAATAGATGGAAGATGGAGAAGAATAACAAGAGATTTAGAGACTGACTTACAAGATGCTGAACCTACTAATAAACTTTTATCTATTAATGGATTTATCTATAATGGTGGAGATGGTGGAAGATTGGATAATATAACTCTCTATACTCCAAAAGAGATAGTATATCAAGATAGAGAGGTTGAAGTTAAAAATAAATATGAATTAACTATTAACAATAGTGACTTTAAGATACTACAGTGGAAATTTAAAGATTTTGGAGGTGAACCTGAAATATTAGATGAGAGAGGAACTATAAGAGATATAAATGCCTTTGAGTTTAGAGTTAATGTAGATACAGTTAATGGAGAGAGAGATTTAATATATACTTTAGGAGAGAAAAATTTAGGTTTAGTAGAGGGTGGAAAAACAATTCACCATGGTCTAGGAGATGATAGAGCTATTGGTTCAGTTTGGGCAGGAGATGACCCAATCAATGAACTAGGACTTTGGCAAAGTATTACTAGAGATTTGGATGAAGATATAAGAGATTTTGAGCCTAATAATAGACTATTAAAAGTTAACCTATTTAAGGTAACTAATAGTGGAAAAGTAAAAGAGATAAAGATGTTATCTAGTGTAGATACTAATTTCTCTAAAAAAGAGGAGAGTAGTAATATAGATATAAATAGTAGCTCTTCTAATAGTAATATTCATATCTCTATTCCAAAAGATAGTTCAGATAGTGTAGGAGGAGTAGAGATATTTTATAGTTTTTTACTACTCTATATCTCTTTAATAACATATTTTCTATTTAGAAAAGAATATATAAATTTATAAAGGTTAAATTATGAGTGGAAATTTAGTTGGTGATAATATAACTACACAAAATGCAGGTTGGAAATTTTCAGGTGAGATGGTAAAAGATTTTGAAGAGCATGTATCAAAATCTGTTCCTCTATATAATGAGGGTCACGATATTATCTTAAAGATTAGTGACTATTTTGTAAAAGATGACTCTATATGTTATGAAATTGGAACTTCAACAGGAATACTATCTTATAAATTGGCAAAAAGATTTTTAGATAGAGATGCTAAATTTATTGGATTAGATATAGAAGAGGATATGATAAATAGTGCAAAGAGTAGATATAAGTTAGATAGTTTAGAATTTTTATATGCTGATGTATTGGAGTTTGATTTTAAACCTTCCGATTTTATTACATCTTATTATGTAGTCCAATTTGTTAGACCAAGTCAAAGACAACTTCTAATAGATAAAATCTATAAAAGTTTAAATTGGGGTGGAGCGTTTCTATATTTTGAAAAAGTCCGTGCGCCAGATGCTAGGTTTCAAGATATTATGACAGGGGTCTATAATGAATATAAACTAGAACAAGGGTATAGTGCAGAAGAGATTATTCAAAAATCAAGAAGCCTAAAAGGGGTCTTAGAGCCATTTTCAACACAAGGAAATATAGATATGTTAAAAAGAGCTGGATTTATAGATATTATGAGTGTTGCCAAATTTGGACCTTTTGAGGGAATTTTAGCAATAAAATGAAAAATCTAATATATACTATAAAGTGGTTAATTAAAAGACCACTTTTTTTAAAAAAAGAGTTTAAAAATCTATATCAAACTATAATCTATCAACCCCAATCTCGTTTTTTACTTAGTAATGATACAGCTCCTCTCTGTCCGTTAGAGCCTATTAAATTTTACTCTTTTATTGGTCGTATTAGTTTTGCTTTTAGAGAGTTTATAGCTTTAATTTCAAATGGAGCTATTTTTAAAAAGAGAATACTGCTAGATGGATTTGATAATATAGATATAAAAGAGTTATATCAAGTAGGAAGAGATGAAATCCCATATCCAAAACCTCCATTGGTTGAATTAGAAAAGAGTAAAGAGATAGATAATAGAATATTTAAAACTATTGAAAAATCTTATGCTATAGCAAATGAAAAAGACCCTGATAGATTTGATAGAGCCTTATGGTGGGAAGAGATGAGTAGGGCTTTTAAAAAAGAGCTATTTAATGAAAGTGGAGATATAAATAGGGAGTATTTAAAAAACTTTAGAGGATTAAAAGAGCTACCTGCAAATATTGTAAAAGACCAATTTTTAGTGGTAAACAGAGATTTTGGATACTATATCTCATATTTAAAAGCTATAGATTTGGTTTTAGAGTACCATAGACACGCAAAGATAGTAAAAAAAGAGATACTATTTTCTCTATCTGAAAGTTATGCAGGAAATAATCTTTGTGTAAATTATAGAGGAGTGAGACTTAGTTTAAGACTTCTTTTTCACTCTATTATGGTAGATAATATTTTAATAAATACAACTCTACCCAAAAGAGCAGTTATTTGGGAGATAGGTGCAGGATATGGAGGATTAGCTAGAATTTTAAAAAGCTATATTCCGAATAGTTGTCATATTCTATTAGATTTACCTGAAACTTTAACTTACTGTTCATACTTTATAGCCTATAACTTTTCAGATAAAAAAGTGGCTTTTTTGAGTGATATTATAGATAGATTAGATGAGGTTGATAAAATAGTAAAAGAGTATGATTTTATACTAATTCCACCTTGGATTAGTCCATATATTAAAAATGAGAGTGTTGATTTAATAATTGATACCTACTCAATGTCAGAGATGTCAAAAACTTATGCTAACTACTACTTAAAACATATAGATAGAACTCTAAAAAAAGGAGGATATTTCTACTCTATAAATAAAAGATTTAAAAGAGAAGATGATAAATTACCATTTTATGAGTGGAAGTTTAAAAGTAAATTTACTACTATAGTTTATGAGTATAGTAAATATATCCACCCTCAATGGCTAGGGAGAAAGATTTAGAACCATAATTTACTTAGATAATTTTTAAATATCTATCCTATTAAGAAAAGCTATTTTAATCTTAGTAAAAATGAATATTTGTTCATTTTTATAATAGACTATTTAGCTTTTTTTTGATAAATTTTCAAAAAAGGAAAAATAATGAAAAAAAGTATATTATTAATAACTTCTGTAGCAATAATATCAACAGCTCATGAATATCCAAAAGGAAAATTGGGAGAAGTTATAAAATTAGGGGAAGATATAATTAACCATACCGATACAAATTCTCTCTCTAAATCTTATATCAATAGCAAACTTCAATGTGTAAATTGCCATAGAAAAGGAAAAGATGGCAGAGCGGGAACAACTAATAAAATTGGAACTTTTATAGGAACAGCTACATCATTTCCTGCTTATTCAAAACGCTATAAAGATATTATAAGCTTACAAAATAGAATTGATGGCTGTTTTCAGAGATGTTTAAATGGTACAAAATCGGTAGTCAATACAAAAGTGGGAATTGCTGTTGAGAGTTATATTACATGGCTTTCTACAGGACTACCAATCAATATGAGTTCAAAAGCTCCTAGAACTCCATCAAAAATTGAGATGTGGGATAGAGATAGAAATAAATTTAGTTCCCTTTTTAAAAAAGCAACTCATAAAAACTATATTAATGGTAAAAAACTATATGTAAAAAAGTGTGCTTTATGTCATGGTATAGATGGAGAAGGAGTTGAAAGTTCTCCACCAGTTTGGGGAGATAGAAGTTATACCGCAGATGGAAGCATGGCAAAACTTCCAAATGGTGCAACTTGGATAAAAGATAATATGCCTTTAGACAATGCTAACCTTAGTGACCAAGAGGTTATTGATATTACTCTATTTATTAATGCTCAACCACGAATGAGTTATAGAGGATTTAAGGTAGAGGATAATTTTAAGAAATTGGGATTGAGTTTAGAAAAGATAAGAGAGATGATGTTTCAGTAGTGTTGATATGGGAAGATAAAAACATATTAAAAATTTAATTTTAAAAATGGCTATAAATGGAAGTGGCAACATAATTAGAACATTACTCTCTTTTATAGCCAATTAATAAAATTAAACCTAAAACAATAAGTAGAGTATCATAAAAAGTAAATTTAGGAATTCCTGTTCTAACCCAAGTAAAAACTTTAGTCATAGCAAAAGCATATAAAATAATAAATTTAGGAGCATAACTTACAATATTTATAAAAAAGTAGTCTATTTTTTTAACTAAAAATCCTGAAATAAAAGCTACAATTACTACTCCAAATATTCCTAAATTATAAAATCCAAAAGCTACAACACCTGGTGGAACAATAGCCTCTTTTAGATTATAGAAATAGTAAGTATTTGTAAAAATAGTATTTCCATTTATATTACTAAGCCAAGAGATTGGTATAAGTTTTCCTCTAAGTCCTGAAATTATCCCCTCAAAATATACAAAATCATAATTTTTATGTAGAGCAAACTCTAAAGATGTTTGGTCAAAGTTGAAAAAAGTTAACATATTTAAAATAGATTGAAAAATATTGGAGGCATCTGAAATTACAAATTTACCAGTATCTAAATATGTCTCTAGTGCAGGTATAAAAAATATAGCCACTATAAAGAGTATGCCAAAATGGAAAAGATAGCTTTTTGTATTTTTTAAAGATAGATAAAATAGATATAGTAAAAGAAACTCTATAATAGCTTGTTTACTTTTAAAAAGAGAAAATCTTGAAAATAGTGCAACTCCTAAACCAATCCATAATATAGAGAGTCTCCAAAAACCTCTATTATTTTCTAAAATAAAATATATTATAATTGCTAATATAGAAAAAGGTATAAAACGATAAACAAAGATATACTGTTTACTAATCCAATACTCATCTCCATGTCCTGATCTAACAGCATCAGCTGCCTCTATTGCTCTATTCATTCCTCCAAATTGAGAAGCATATATAAAAACTGAAGCTAAAGATAAAAGAGCTAGAAACAGCCCTATTATAACTAATAGATTATACTCTTTTGATAATATTTTAATGGTTCTCTCTTTTAAAATATATTGTGAAAATTGAACAACCCTTACTGACTTTACACCTAAAAAAAATATAGTAATAAAGATAAAAATTGTAGCAAAAGACTTATAACTATAAAATCTATCTATACCATGATTAGTTACATAAAGGTCTAGGAGTTTATAGTGAAGAAAAAATATAGTATCATTTAAAATCATACTAAGAGGAATTACTAAATACTCTATTGTCCAAAATAGTAAAAAGACAGCTACCATACTCCAACCATATTTTACAATAAACAGTATATATCTTGCTATATATATAAATAAAGAGAGATAGAGAATAAAAAGTATAAGTGTATCTATCTGCTCTCTCATTAAAACTCCAACTAATTATCTAAATAACTCCCTTATATGTCCCATATTAGGAAGTTTAGGATTACGAATAAACCTTTTTATCATAGCTTTTTTATTTTCAAAAGCTAACCTCTTATTAAAATCATCTTCAGAACTAGGTAACCATTTTGGTATGCAAAATTTATCTCTCTTTACAATACCATTTTCTAATACAACTGTAAAAAAATTAACCTCTAAATTTTTATTAAGAGTTACAACCATAGAACGGTGATGTTCAATCTCTTGCTTTTTTACTCTTCTTGCTGTAAACTCTTCTCCATTCCATCTTGTAGGAATATTTAAATCGGGAAATATAAAATTTCCAAGCCCATAAAATATATGTTTATCTTTATAAATTTCATAACTCTGTATAATATGAGCATGGTGACCAATAATTAAATCTGCTCCACTATCTATTAATTTATGAGCTATCTCTCTATCACTAAATTTTGGAAATGGTATCTCTTGAATACCCCAATGTGGTTGTATTATAATAAAATCTACTTTAAGTTTAAGATAATTTATATCTTCTATAATTTTATCAACTTCTAATTTAGCACTTCCATTACTATTTTTATCTCCAAAAATAGAGTGTGTTGAAGGACAACTATAACCTAAAAGTGCTATTTTTTTATCTGCAAAATTAACTATAGTTGGATTATTAAAGTTCTCTTTCTCTAATCCTGCACCAAAATATGGAATATTTTGACTATTTAAACTTTTAATAGTTTTTAAAAATGCCTCTTCTCCAAAATCCATTATATGATTATTAGCTAATGATACAGCTAAAGGTCTTTTTTTAAATGTCTCTTCTATATATGACTTCTCTTGACAAATATTTACTTTAAACTTAGCAGGAGTTCCATCACAAGAGAGAGGTGTTTCTAAGTTAAAGATAAACTCATCTATTTTAAAATCTATTTTATATGTTCTATCTAATACAGTATCTCCAAAAAAACTTAATTCCATTATATTTTCCTTTTTTCTTTTATTTTAATATATATATAAATCATAACTCCACCATTATGTAAAACACCAACTACTATAAATAGTATTAGTGAAATAATATAGGAGTTATAAAAATAAAAACCTATATAGATAGCTAATGCTCTTAATATAAGTGTAAATATCTGAATATATAACCTTATCTTTTGAAGAGAGAATATATTAAACATAATAGTAGTAGGAGGAGATATAAATCCAAATAGAAACCATACAATAGATATTTGAGCAATAAGCCCAGACTCTATCCATTTATCTCCAAAAACTAAACTAAAAATCTCTTGTCCAAAAAATAGTATTATAAAGAGTGGCACTATAAAAATTTTAGCTAAACCTAGAGTTGTTTTTTTATATAAACTATAAATATCCTCTCCATTTGCATACATCTTTGAAGCCTTTTGATAATATACACTTCTTGTTGCACTTGATACTAAAAGCATAGGTGCTTGCATAGCTCTATATGTTAAAGCATAAAATCCTGAAATTGCAGGAGAGAATAGTGCCGAAAACATAAAAAGAGGTATATTTTGAGAAAATGAGTTAATAAGGGTTGATGCTGTTTGATATTTTGGAAAATTCTCATGTTTATGTAGATTAAAATTTATTCTTCTTTTTGATATATATTTTAGTTGTAGAGTCTGTTTTTTTATATGAAAAGATACTAAAAGATATAGAGCAAATATATCAGATAAAACTTTTCCAACTACTAATCCATTAAGAGAAAATATATATCTTGATATGCTTTGAGTTCCAACTGTAGCTAAAGATGCACTCATTTTTGTAGTAGCAATCTTTTTATAAAACTCTTTTCTTGTTGAGTAGGCATCAAAGATTTGCATTAATCCTATAGCAAGTGTAGCAAAAGGTAACAGGTATATCATATAACTATTGTTATTAAAATACTCTAGGAAAAAGTCGTAAAATAGTAACAAAACTATAGCTAAAATAATAACTATAGTAATAGAGGTTAGTATTGAGAGAAACACTAAAGCTTGGGCATCTCGATTAGATTTTGGTAGCATAATTGCCTGTTCGTAGCTTAAACTTGATACCATTCCAACCATACCAGCTATTGCAAAAAATAGAGAATATATTCCAAATTCACTTGGATTATATAATCTAGTTAAAATTGGAATAAAGAGTAATATTATAACTTGTGCCATTAATGTACCTGACATTAGAGTTACAATTTGTAACAAATAGTTGCTTTGTTTTAACTTATTTATAATTTTATTCATTAGTAACTTCTTTTTAAAAAAATATTATTCTAATTATAGCTATTTTGGCTTTATGTTTAATTATATTAAAAATAGTTATAGAAAAATTTTTTTATTTTTTTTAAAATAATTAAGAGTAAATTTATCCGATTTAAATTATAATACCATCAACAAACAAAATAATAAGGAAAATAAATGGCAACAGTAACATTTAAAAACGACATCGTATGTAATTTAGCAGGAAATGAAGTAAGCGTAGGAGATACAGCGCCAGTAGTAACAGTAGTAAATTGTGACCCAATGCTTCAAGATGAGCAAGTTGGTGGAGAGGGTAAAGTTCAATTAGTAGTAGCAGTTCCTTCATTGGATACAGGTGTATGTGATGCGGAGACTAGAAGATTTAACCAAGAGGCAGCTAATTTAGATGGCGTTGAGGTAATTACAGTATCTATGGATTTACCATTTGCAGCAGCTAGATGGTGTGGTGCAGCTGGTATTGAAAATATTAAAGTGTGTTCAGACTTTAGAAATAAAGATTTTGCTAATGCTTATGGTGTTCTTTTAGCTGATGGTCCTTTAGCTGGAATTTGTGCAAGAGTTATTTTTGTAATTGGAAAAGATGGTAAAGTTACTTATAAGCAAGTTGTACCAGAAATTACCCAAGAGCCTAACTACGAAGAGGCACTTAACGCTGCAAAAGATGCTCAATAATTAAAAATTTGTGGGTTTTTTAACCCACATCCCTACTCTACTAATCTTATGATATAATACTTTTATGAGATACACACCAAAACAGATAGAAAAATACCAAAGACAAAAATATATTACCTTTTTAGAAAAAGTTACTAAAAATCTATTTAAGATGTTTAGAAATAGAGATATAACAAAAGAGCAGTTTCTAAAAAAGTTTGAAGAGTTAAAGAGTAATTTAGATAAACAGATAGATATTAAGCTAAATTCAGAATATCATGAGCAGATGAAGAGTTATATATATAGACTATATAGTGAGTGTCAGAGTGAATTTAAATTAGATGATATTCGAGAGATTAATATGACCCATCTTAATAGACTACAAAAACTAAAAAATGGAAACTCATATAAAAAAGATAAACATAAACATAGAAGTAGAAATGAGGATTGGGGTTAACGCAGGAGTTTAAGTTCTATACTCTGCATTAATTTTTACATACTCATAACTTAAATCACACCCATAAGATGTAAACTCTCCATCTCCTAAACCTAAATCACAAATTACTTTAAAGCTACTATTTTTCATTATTTTATAAGCTTTATCTTCTCTTTCTTTATTTAATTCTCTTAATTTATTTGAGTAGATAATTAAATCATCATAATATATAGTTAAACTCTCTTCACTACACTCTACTCCACTAGCTCCAATAGTTGATGCTATTCGCCCCCAGTTTGGGTCTTCTCCAAATAGTGCTGTTTTTACAAGTAGTGAGTTACTTAAAGCTTTACTTGCTATTTCAGCCTCTTTTTTACTTTTTGCACCTTTAACTTCAAATGCTACTAATTTATTTGCACCCTCTCCATCTTGAAGTATCATCATAGCTAATTCAAATGTTATTTTATTTAGAACCTCTCTAAAAGCCTCTTTATTATAAGCATTTGATTTTCCATTTGCTAAAAGTAGAACTGTATCATTTGTAGAGGTATCTCCATCAACTGATACTCTATTAAATGAACCATTAACGGCATTATCTAAAAGCTCTTTCATATCACTTTTTGGAATTAAAGCATCAGTTGTTATAAAACATAGCATTGTAGCCATTGCAGGGTTTATCATTCCAGCACCTTTACAAATTCCTGCTATATTAAATGAGTCTCCATTATCTAAATCAACTCTAAAAGATAACTCTTTTTTAAAGCTATCAGTTGTCATAATTGCTCTAGCTGTTTTATCAGAATTTTTAGCATTAAAATTAAATTTATCAAAAGCAGAAGTAATTTTTTCTTGATTTAGTCTATATCCAATAACTCCTGTTGAGGACATAATAGGATTAGTAAGAGATGTGTAAGAGGATAATTTTTTAAATATACCTTCTATATCTTTAACTCCTCTCTCTCCTGTCATAGCATTAGCATTTTTAGCATTCATTAATATAAAATTGGTCTTAAAATCTTTTGGATATTTTTGATAATGTTTTATAGGTGAAGCTTGAAACTTATTTGTTGTAAACTTTGCTGTTACATCACATAGAGTATCAGAACGAATAAAAGCTATATCTCCATCTATATCACTATCTCCAGAATTAGCAGGATTTGTTTTCATCCCAACATTAACCCCATCACAAAAAAAACCATCTACATTTTCCAATCCACCTTTTAGTGAAAATATATTAAACATTTATTATCTCCTTTGGCTGTTCTATTTTTCTAATTATCTTTTTTACTTTTATTATACCCTCACTTGAACCAATAAGCAATAGTTTACTACCTTCTGTAATTATTCTATCACCTTTTGGCATAGGTATAAACTTCCCATCTTTATATCTTAAACCTATAATTGTAACATTGGCTACTTCTCTAAAGTTTGCATCTTTTATTTTTCTAAGAGTTAGCCATGAGGTTTTTGTAATTTTTGCCTCCTCCATATCTAAAGATGTATCATATTTATATAGAAACTCTTGTAGCAAATTTTCCATATCAGGTCTAATTGCCATAGCATTAATTCTTTGAGCCATAATACTTGTAGGAGTTACAACTTTATCAGCTCTTAACTTTTTAAGTTTTACCTCATCACTTACAGAGTGGGCATTTGATATTATAAGATAGAGTCTCTTTCTTCCTATCTCTTTTTCATATAGTCTAACAGAAGCTATGGTTGCAATATTATCTGCAATATTATCAGCTAAAGTTATAATTCCCTTTGCACTTGATAGGTACGATTTTAATATTGCCTCTTCTGTATGTGGTTCACCTTTTACAAAGTATGGATATTTATATTGTGAAGCAATCTCTTCTAGTTTCTCATTTGGGTCAATTACTACAAAAGGTATATGACTCTCTCTTAGATGTTTGGTTACTTGAATTGTAAACTCATTATGATAACATATTACAAAGTGATGTTTTAATCTTGCTATATCATATAACATTCGTCTCTCCCTCATTATGGCTTGTAGCTCACCTCTATTTAAAACCTCAACTATAATACCAATAGCCACTGAAAATATAAGAAACCCAAAAATAATTAAACTTATAGTAAAAATTCGTCCAATATCAGATATTGGTGCTATCTCTCCAAAACCAACTGTTGTAAATGTTATTCCTGTTTGATATAGTGCATCAAGTAGTGACATATTATCAACTATCATATATCCTAAAGTTCCAAATAACATAGTAAGAACAGTTAAAATAAGTGGGAGTCTAAAAGGTGCTAAGAGTACATATAACTCATCATTTAAAGTTATATGTGGTTTTGGGTTTTCACTCCACCCAAGGAATTTTTTAATTCTATTCTGATGAGCCAAAATAGTTTAATCTATGGCTTACGCCTCTGTAGTCCCTGCAGTAGCTTGTGCTGCTTTTTTTCTCATAGTTCTAAGTGTAGATGCTGCTACTTTAATTCTTTTAGTTGTTCCATCTTCTAAAGTGATTTTTACACTTCTAAGGTTTGGTAACTGTCTTCTTTTTGTTCTGTTTTTTGCATGAGATACATTGTTTCCTACCAATGGACCTTTTCCTGTTACATCACATCTTCTTGCCATAATATTTACCCTTTGTAAGTTTATTCATTAAAATTGGTGTTTGCAGAGGCTAAAAATAGCGTCTGAAAAAAGTTTTGCGATTATAGTAGAAAAATGCTTAAAAGGAGTAGAATATAAAAATTTTAAAAAGAATAGTTAACCAAAGTAAGCACTATATTATGAAAATTTTAAATAGTTATAATTATCTATCATAACTAAAAATTAATTATTATACTTTTAGATATAATATCACCATTTTATTAAACAGGATTTTTAATGTTGGTAGCTCCGAGTATTTTGTCAGCTGATTTTGGTAATTTAGCTGATGATGTAAAAGCAATTTGTAATGGTGGATGTGATTTAGTCCATGTTGATGTAATGGACGGACACTTTGTGCCTAATCTTACTATTGGACCTGTGGTAGTTTCAAGTGTTGCTAAAGTAGCCACTAAACCACTTGATATTCATCTAATGGTTGAAAATAACTCATTTTTTGTTGACCTTTTTGCACCTTTTAAACCAGAGTATATCTCTTTTCATATTGAAGAGGAGAAGCACCCTCATAGACTTATTCAAAAAATTCGTTCTCTTGGGATAAAACCAGCTATTGTACTTAATCCTCACACTACACCAGAAGCTATAGAGTTTCTTTTGGCTGATTTAGATATGGTTTTACTTATGAGTGTTAACCCTGGGTTTGGTGGTCAAAAATTTATTCCATCTGTTATAGAGAAGGCTAAAAGATTAAAAAGATTAATTCAAATACACAATCCAAAATGTCTTATAGAGGTTGATGGTGGAGTTAATAATAAAAATATCTCATCTTTAAAAGAGGCAGGGGTTGATATTGTAGTAGCTGGTTCTTATGTTTTTAACCATAGTAGTGGTTATAAGAGTGCTATTTTATCTTTAAAATAGGGGGAATATTATGTTAAAAGTCAAAATTTGTGGAATAACTAATTATAATGATGCAATACAAGCTATAAAATCTGGTGCTGATGCTTTAGGATTTGTATTTTATAAAGAGTCTCCAAGATATATTAAACCAAGTGATGCTAAAAAAATTATAGATAGGTTACCACCATTTGTTGGAAGAGTTGGACTATTTGTAAATGAAGGAATTGATACTATTAATACTATTAGTAAATATTGTAATCTTACAGTTAGTCAAATCCATTTTGAGGTTGATGAAGAGGCACTAGATGCTTTAGATGTTAAAACTTTACCTGTAATTCGTGCAAAAGAGCCTAAAGATATTTTACAATACTCTGACCGTTATAGATTGGTTGATGTATATTCTGAAAATTATGGTGGAACTGGAGAGAGACTGAATTTAGAGTGGTTTAATGGAATTGATTGTTCTAAAATTATTTTAGCAGGAGGATTAACAGCTGAAAATTTAGAAGAGGTTAAAAAGTATAACTTTTATGGAGTAGATGTAAGTAGTGGTGTTGAGAAGATAAAGGGACGAAAAGATTATGAAAAGGTATCAAAATTTATAAAAAATGCAAAAAGTTTATGAGGAGTTAACCACAGCCTTTAGAAGAAATAGTGGAAAGTTATCTCCAAAATCTTATAATAGAATTGTATCTAAACATACAACTCTATTTGAAGATAGTGATACTATATTTTTACTATTACAAGCATCAGGGTATCCTATTGAGAAAAGCAAAGATAGTTATATATTAGAGACATATCAAACTCCATATAAAGAGCAGAAGTTTTGTATTATAGATATAGAGACTAATGGAAGTAAACCTGACTCTGCACAAGTTATTGAAGTGGGTGCTGTAATGGTTCAAAATGGTAAAATTATAGATAGATTTGAGAGTTTTGTTTTATGTACTTTTATTCCTGAGTATATTACCAAAATAACAGGAATTGAGCCAAAAGATTTAATTAATGCACCTAGTAGAATAGAGGTTTTAACAAAACTTAGAGTATTTATGGATAATGCTATATTTGTAGCACATAATGCAAATTTTGATTATGGATTTTTAAACTACTCTTTTAACCATTTTGGTCTAGGTACTATAGGAAATCCCAAATTATGCTCTATAGATTTAGCTAAAAGAACTATAGAGTCTGAAAAATATGGATTAGCATATTTAAATGAGTCACTTGAATTAGGAGTTCAGACACATCATAGAGCATATAGTGATGCTTTAACAACAGCAAAACTATTAGATATTCTATTTTCTAATCTACCAAATTATATTAAAACTACAGATGAGTTACTTCAGTTTTCTATATCAAGTAAAAAAGAACGAACTAAAATTAACAATAAAAAATAAACTATTGAGAGATTTAATCTAAAGTTGTTATAATAGTAAAAAAAGTAAAAAGGAATAGTATGAGATACGATAAGATGGTTATTTCGGCTGTTGTATTAACAGTGTTAAATACAGGGTGCGTTAAACCAACAGAAGAGGTAAACAGTGTAAAAACTCCTGATGCTACAGTATATGATGAACAACCAAATTCTGTGGTCTATGAAGACTCTCAACCACAACAAATAATATATGCAGACCCTACAACAGGGAGTGCAGACAGTATCTATGGTAGTAGTGATAGTACTATTATTACACCAACCACAACAGATAGTTATCAACCAATATCAACAGGTACTCCAAGTGCTACAGACCATTATCAACCAACAGGTGGAGGTTATTCTGCTCCTGCACCTGCAAGTGGTGGAGCTTATGATGACCCATACTCATCTGGTGGAGGTGGAGGAGGATATAGTCCTGTAGATGACCCTTATGCTAGTAGTAGTGGGGGTGGAGCATCTAGTACATATTCTACAAATATACCTTATGGCTCTACACCACCAGCTCCATCTTATGGAGGTAGTAGTACCCATAAAGGTATTCAATTACAAGTAGCAGCATTAAAAGACTATTATGCAGCAGAAGAGTTTAGAAAAGGTTTAAGTTTAGACCCAAAATATAGCTCTTATGTAAAAAGAGGGGCTATGAATAAAGTTATTATTTCAGGTATTCCAACTAGAGCAGAGGCTAAAGCTTTAGCAGCTAGACAGTTCCCTGGTGCATTTATTGTAGGTGGATATGAAACAGGTTCATCTTATTCAGGTGGGTCATCATATTCAGCACCTGCGCCATCATATACTCCAAGCTATAGTTCACACTCATCAGGAAATACAAATAGTGGTATAGGTGTTCAAGTTGGAGCATTCTCTTCTAAATCTAAAGCAAGAGCAGTGGCACAAGAGAAAGCAGGTGGACAATATACAGCTGTTGTAAAAACAGCAAAAGTTAGAGGTAGAACAATGTATAAAGCAATTCTTTTAGGTTTTTCAAGTAGAGCCGATGCGAAAAGAGCTATAGCCTCTGGACGATTTGGTGACGCTTTTGTTGTAAGTGGAATTCACCCTTAGTAGTTTTATGAAAATAGCTCTAATTCAACAAAAGTCTTATAAAACAAAAGAGGAGACTATAAATAGAACTGTAGAGTATATAAAAGAGGCATCTTTAAATGGAGCTAAACTTGTAGTCTTACAAGAGCTTCATCAGAATGAATATTTTTGTCAAAGTGAAGATACTAAATTTTTTAAATATGCTTTATCTTGGAGAGATGATATTCTATTTTGGTCAAATATAGCAAAAGAGAATAAAGTAGTACTTATTACTTCTCTTTTTGAAGAGAGAACAGCAGGACTTTATCATAATACAGCAGTAGTTTTTGATAGCAATGGAGAAGTAGCAGGAAAATATAGAAAAATGCACATTCCAGATGACCCAGCTTTTTATGAAAAGTTCTACTTTACAGAGGGAGATTTAGGATTTGAGCCAATAGATACATCTATTGGGAGACTTGGAGTTTTAATCTGTTGGGACCAATGGTTTCCAGAAGCATCAAGACTTATGAGTCTAAAGGGTGCTGAAATACTTATATACCCTACTGCTATTGGTTGGTTTGATGAAGATAGTAGGGAGGAAAAAGATAGACAACTAGATAGTTGGATAACTATTCAGCGTTCACACGCTATAGCAAATGGAGTTTTTGTTATATCTTGTAATCGTATTGGATTTGAAAAAGATAGTTCAGAGGTTTTAAATGGCATAAGATTTTGGGGAAATAGTTTTGTTTGTGACCCACAAGGAGAACTTATAGCTCATGCAAATCATCAGTATGAGACTATACTTTATGCAAAAATAGATAAAAATAGAACAAAAGAGGTTAGAGATATATGGCCTTTTTTTAGAGATAGAAGAGTTGATAATTATGGTGAACTAATAAAAAGATATTGCGATTAGATTATTGATTGTAATCAATCTTTATGTTAGTTGTTGTATAATCACGCATAAATTTTTAAAGGAAAAATATGAGAAAAATGACAATATTATCAGTAGTAGCTACATCACTACTACTTATTGGTTGTGGTCAAGATAAGTCAGCAGAGACAAAAGCAGAACCTGTTAAAACTGAAACAGTGGCAGAGAAAGCTACAAAAGCTGTTGAAGCTGTAAAAGAGACTGCATCATCAGCTGTAGAAAAGACTACAGAAGTAGCTAAAGAGGCTACTAAAACTGTAACAGAAAAAGCTACAAAAGCTGTTGAAGCAACAAAAAAAGTAGCATCAGAAGCTGTAGCAAAAACAGCAGAAGTAGCTAAAGATGCAAAAGCAGCTGTAGTTGCAGCTACAACAGACGCTTCAAAAGCACCAGCATCTTATGGTAAATGTGCAGGTTGTCATGGTAAAGATGGAAAAATGAAAGCTCTTGGTAAATCTGAAGTTATTGCAGGTCAAGCAAAAGCTGATTTAGTTAAGAAAATTGGTGAATATAAAGCAGGTACAAGAAATGTAGCTGGTATGGGTGGACTTATGAAAGGTCAAGTAGTTACTCTTAGTGATGCTGATATTGATGCTATTGCTACTTATGTATCTGGATTAAAATAGCAGATATTAAAACTTCTCTTATTTGGGAAGTTTTAAATCATTAAATTTTACTATCTCTCCCTGTTTTAAACGGAGGATTATATCTGTTTTTATTTTTCTAATTAAATACCCCTTTTCAATTGAAGATAAACTATTATCAGTTACAATGCTTTTACTCTTATTATTATAGTATGTAATTAAAAAATTAATTAGCTCTTTTTTAAACTGTTTCTCATCTAAAATTTTATAAGTCTCATCAAGAATTAATCCTACTAAATTAGGCTCATCTTTATTATCATTAATAACAGTTTCAAGAAGAGAAGTATATTCTTTAAATAGAGATGGCTCAACTATGCTCAATAGCTTTTTAAGAAGTTTTTTATTTTGAGATACTGTTTTAATAATATTTAAAATTCCTATATTATCTTTTGGAAGAGTATTTAGCTCTGATTTTCTACTTTTTACCTTTTTTACTTCTGCTACAGAACCAAATAGGGTAGATGGAATATTTAAAATAGAAGCAGAGTAAGATATATAGGCTTCTCTAATAATAGGAGTTAGTTTATCTAAAAATTTTTTAATTTCTGTAAAAGCTATCTCTTTTTGACGAGGATTTTGTAAATCATAAGCTTTAGCCATCATTTCTATAGCAAAAGGTATAAGTTTTTGACCAGAATTTAAAAGATTTGCTACCTCTTGGACTTTACCATTAGCTATCATATCAGCAGGGTCAGCCCCATTTGGAAAGAGTACTATAGAGCCATCAAAACCTTTTTCACTTAACATTATAGATGCTTTAAGCCCTGCCATAACTCCTGCTTTATCTCCATCATAAGCTAAAATAATTTCAGGTTCACCTTTTCTTAAAAGTGGCAAATGTTCGGCAGTTAGTGCAGTTCCAAGAGTTGCTACTGCTGTATTAAATCCTGCTTGATGAAATAAGATTACATCTAAATAACCCTCACATATAATAATCTTTTTTTCTCTAAAAATATCTGTTTTAGCTTTAGAGTAACCGTATAGAAGTTGAGATTTATTAAATAGTTTAGTTTGAGGTGAATTTATATATTTTGCAGGGTGATTAGTAATAGTTCTTCCACCAAAGCCAACAATAGCACCACTTGCTGAATATATAGGAAAGGTTACTCTTTCAGTTAGTCTTGCATAGAAACTATTTTGATTATCTTTTTTTGCTATTATTCCTGCCTCTTTGGCTTCTTGAAGTGGCAAAAAATTAGCTGATAAAAAGTTTATTAATTCATAAGATTTCCCAATATATCCTATTCCAAATTTTTCTATTGATTGAGTACTAACTCCTCTTTTTTTAAGATAACTAGTTGCTATAGAGTTATTATTTAAATTTTTACTATACCACTCTTGAACCTGTTCTAATACTCTTCTTGTCTCAAGATAACTATTATCTCCTTTGGTATGAGTTAATGAAAAATTCATAATAGAGGCTATTTTTTCTAAGGCTTCAGGATAATTTAGTTTTTCATAATCTTGAACAAATTTAATTGCATCACCACCAACTTGGCAACTAAAACAGTGATAGATTTGCTTTGTGGGACTTACAACAAAACTGGGTGTTTTCTCTTCATGAAAAGGACAATTTGCTTTAAAGTTTGCACCACTCTTTTTTAGTTCAATATAATTTGATATAATATCAACAATGTCAATGCTATTTTTAAGTTGTTCTTCACTTGCTTTGTCTATCATAGGGAGTATTATATCAAATTCTAATATATTACTAATACTTTTGTGTCAGAATAGCAGTATAAATTTAATTAAGGATTTTTATGAGATTACTGTTTAGATTAATCATATTAACCATATTGGGCTTTTCTCAAACTATTAATGAACAGCTAAAAGAGTTAGAAAATGCCTCTCCACAAAGAAGAGTAGATTTAATGAACCATATTAAGGAGCAGTTAATTCTAATGAACCAACAAGAGAGAATGCAAACCATTCATAAATTAAGGGCTAAACTTCAACCTCAAAATCAGCAATTCCAACAACATGAAGATATACACCATATAGAAAATAGCCAAATAATAGAAAATAATATTCATACAGATAATATTCATCAAGAGGTTCATTCATATCAAGAGCATATAAAAGCTGTGGTAGTACATAGAGAAGAACAGCATATTCAAAATACACATCAAGAACCTATAAATCAACCAACTATTACAAATACTCATCAAGAACCTATAAATCAACCAACTATTACAAATACTCATCAAGAACCTATAAATCAACCAACTATTACAAATACTCATCAAGAGCCTATAAATCAACCAACTATTACAAATACTCATCAAGAGCCTATAAATCAACCAACCATTACAAATACCCATCAAGAACCTATAAATCAACCAACTATCACAAATACCCATCAAGAACCTATAAATCAACCAACTATTACAAATACTCATCAAGAACCTATAAATCAACCAACTATTACAAATACTCATCAAGAACCTATAAATCAACCAACCATTACAAATACCCATCAAGAACCTATAAATCAACCAACTATTACAAATACCCATCAAGAACCTATAAATCAACCAACTATTACAAATACTCATCAAGAGCCTATAAAAGAACCAAGTGTTACTGATACTCATCAAGAACAATCTACAATTCAATTTAATAATGGTAGGGGAAAATAAAATGTATAGATTACTAACACTTTTTTTAATATTGTCTATTTCTCTTATAGCATATAGTGATATGGATATGGATGGAGTTGAAGATAAAGATGACCAATGTCCAAATACCCCATTAACTGAATTAGTTGATTTAACAGGGTGTACTATAAAAAATCTAAAATCACCACACCATTTTGATATATCTTTGGGTAAAAACCATATAAGTAGTAGTGATGTAAAGATAGATACCTCATCTCTACAAGCAGATTATTACTATAAAAATATATCTTTACAATTATCTTCTTCTTATTTTAATAAGAGAGTATATGGTTCTAAAAAAAATGGTTGGAATGATACTTATTTAAATGGATATTATCAGCTAAGACCAACAACTAATCTACTTATTAGATTTGGTGGAGGAGTATCAATTCCGACTTATGATGCTAAAAATAATAAAGCAGATTATACTTTAGCCTCTTATGTAACTTATAATTATAAAAAACTATCTATTTTAGGAGGTTTAGGATATACCTTTATTGGTGATAAAGATAGTAATATCACAAGTTATAGTAATAGTAGTTTTTATAATATAGGTCTAGGTTACTATTTTACAAACTACTTATATAGTAGCATAAGTTACAATAGCTCATCTAGCATATATAAAAGTGGTGAAAATATAGAGACTCTTTCAATATATGGATATTATAAAATTAATAAACATTGGTTTATCAATATTAGTTATAGAGATGGATTAAGTGATATTGCAATGAAGCAAAGTGTAGGGATAAAAGTTGGTTACTACTGGTAAAAAGATAAAAATACTATTATTAGAAGATGATATTGATTTGGGTGAGACTATAGAGGAGATATTAGAACTAGAAGGGTATAGTGTAGTATGGGTAAAAGATGGGATTGAAGCATCAGAAGTTACATATAATGAAAAATTTGACCTATATATATTTGATATAAATGTTCCTGAATTTAATGGATTAGAGCTTTTAGAGGCATTAAGAGGTGCAGAGGATAGGACTGATACCATTTTTATTAGTGCTTTAGTTGATTTAGAGACTATATCACAAGCTTTTGATATTGGTGCAGATGATTATATAAAAAAGCCTTTTTTTCCAGAAGAGTTACTTATTCGTATAAGGGCTAAATTTAATCATAAGAATAAAAGTATATTCTATAAGAATATAAAATATTTTCCAAAAAGTGGTGAGATATACAGTAATGAAAAACCTATTAGACTTAGTAAAATGCAGATGGAACTATTTGATTTTTTTATTAAAAATATAGATAAGGTTGTTACAAAGGAGACTATTTTAGATACAACTTCTATTAAGAGTGTATCTGCCTTGCGTGTAGCATTAACTAAGTTAAAACAGACTATAGATTTTAATATTAAAAATATTCATGGAGTAGGATATATACTTGAAAAAGGTTGAGATAGAGTCTTTTTCTAAAAGTTTTTTGCTCTTTTTCTTCTCTATGACTCTTTTAGTTTTAGCACTATTTTATATTAATTATCAAAAAGAGTTACAAAATTTAGATAAAGAGCTTACTTCTTCTATGAATTTATGTAGTTATAGTTTAAATTGTAGTGAATTTAAAATTGATTTTATACCAAAAAATCAAAAATATACTTTTAGACTCTATAAAAATAGTAAAGAGATATATAGTCTATATCCAATAAAAGAGTCTAGTGACTTTTTTTTAAAAATATATATGAGTTATGAAAGTTACCAAAAGAGAGTATCTTTTTTACATAATGAATTAGCACTATATTTTTCTATTACATTTCTAGCAGTTATATTACTATCTACACTTTTTTCTTTTTATGCTCTTTATCCATTGCATCAAGCACTTCTTTTAACACGAGAATTTATTAAAGATATTCTACATGATTTTAATACACCAATTTCTACAATGAGACTAAATTTATCTCTACTTAAAAGAGAAATTGGAGATAATAGAAAGATAATAAGAGTAGAAAGAAGTATTGATAATATATTACTATTACAAGAAAATTTAAAACAGTATCTATTAAATCATAAAATGGAAATAGAGAAAATAGTTTTAAAAAAACTACTAGAAGAGAGAGTTAATATGATAGAGAGGAACTATCCTAATTTAAAATATTATATAGATATACCCTCAAATATAACTCTAAAAAATAGTAAAAAAGGGTTAATTAGAATTATAGATAATCTTATAAGTAATGCTTCAAAATATAATAGACCAAAAGGTGAGGTTAGAGTAGTCTATATAAAAGAAAAGAGTTTATTAAAAATAATAGATACAGGATATGGAATAGAAAAACCACATAAAGTTTTTGAACGATTTTATAAAGAACATGATAGAGGTGTAGGAATTGGACTTCATATCGTTAAAAAACTCTGTAATGAACTTAATATAAAAATTTCTATTGAAAGTAGATTAAATGTGGGTACAACTGTTTTATTAAAGCTTAACTAAAGTTTAAACTTAATATTATTTTAAGTGAGTATAAAATATTTAAATTAAAATATAGAATATAAAAAAATAATTATTAACATAAGCTGTTAATAATGTTAAGTAGGTTATACTCTTAAATCACTAGTTAAAAAAAAATATTAATTTTTTTGATATTGTTAAAATAGGAGATAATATGAGTAATCAAGAACAATATGTAACTATAACACATTATAAAGAGAGAGAGTTCTACTTTTTAAATTATGCAATTCAGACAGAAGATGGATTTATTGCAAAAGATATAGAGCAGTTTCATGAAAGTGATAAAATAAAATTTATAGAAAGAATTAGAAAACTTCAATCCAAATATCAAAATAATAATGTAGTATCTATCTCTTTAGTTGCAAATCAAATTGTAAGTCAAAATAATGATAAAAATAGAGCAACAGCTAAAATTTTTCAAGATACATTTGTTACACAAGATGAGATAGATGTGGGAGATATTCCAACAACTCTATACTTTTCTCCTTTTGCTATACTATATGAGCATTATAAAGATATGTTAAATGATAAATTAACACTCTTTATAGGATATTTTGATAGAAAGCTCTTTATGATGTTTGCAACAGATGATAAAATTCATCAAAGTTGGATAATAGGTACAAGAGGATTAACAGAAAAACAGATAGCTGAAAGAGTATATAAAAGTATGCAAGCTTATTATAAGATTTCATATAACTTTGCAGACCATATAGAGATGTTAGTTGCAGAAGAAAATCCAAAACTACTTAAATTTTTAAGAGAAGAGTTATCTTTACATATTGAACTAGCACAAAGCAATATTCATAATTTACTCCACTATATGGCAAGTAGTCAAGATATTGCTAAAAGTAGTTATATTAAATCATTTAAAAAAATTGAAATACCAAAACATACTCCAATAAAAGAGGATAAACCAAAAGAGATTAATAGTACAAGAGAGTATAAAAGAGAAAAACAAAATTTGAATGATATTAAAATAGATAATAGTGAAAAAGATTTTATAGGTAAAATTAAATCACTATTTTCATCTTCAAATGATACACAAAACTCATCTATATTAGCTACAATTTTACCACTACTTATTATTTTAGTAATAGGTACATTTTTTCATATAAAAAATAGTCAAATTTCCAATAAAATATATAAAAAAGATATTCAAATCTCTGCACATAAAACAAATATTCAACTAGCCAATATATCTAAAAATATATTTCAGTCAATGGGGAAAAATGGTGAATTAACAGAGGCTACTATATCTACAAAGGGTGTCGATTTAAAAGGTATAGTTTGGGGGATTGAACCACTAAAAAGTAGTTTAAAAAAACTTTATAGTAATGGAAAGTTTGCTATTAAACCATTAGAAAATTTTATGACAGAATTTTCATTTACATCAAATAAGTGAGAAAGAAGATGAGCAATAGATTAAAAAAAATATCACCAATTACAAAAATCTTCTTTATATTCTCTATATTAGTACTATTTTTATGGGTAGTGCCTACTGCAATATCATACTATAAAAATAAAAATATTTATGCTCAAAAGGTATCTCAATTAGAAAAGCTTGATAGTCGTGAAATTCCAGCCGATGTAAAGCCTTTTCATTCAGAGGTATTTAAAACAGATGCAAAAAACTATTTTGATAATATTGAAATAGTATCTATTCCAAATAATGAGTATAATATAACTATAGCATTTAATATAGATAAGTTACCAAAATTTTATAACTTTTTAAAAAATATATCTTTAAATTATAAGATTTCTCTTGAAGATAAACTATTATATAAAGATAAAGATAAAGAAAAGAAAATAAAGGTTAATATGATTGTAAAACCGTATTAGGAATTTCATATTAGGGTGTTTTTTCGACACCCTAGATTGAAATATAGATTGTTCCCATGTGGTATTTATTAGTCTCCAAAAATAGATTTAGTCCCATATAGTACAAAATAGACCAAAACCCAAAGCCGAAAATCAATCTCGCCTAAAAAACACTCCACATACTTAAAATCTTACCTTGTAAAAAGGGGATACTTAAAAACTCTCTAAAGAAAAGGGGTTCTTCCTCCTCTTTTTTTGGTATAATAT
>Ga0256842_1000366_pt1 | contig 39611 bp, 36 predicted proteins | sample 4559240metaG_FD_185973 | JGI IMG/M metagenome (GOLD analysis project Ga0256842, IMG submission 185973) | Hydrothermal vent microbial communities from Guaymas Basin, Mexico - 4559-240 | ecosystem: Environmental > Aquatic > Marine > Hydrothermal vents | place: Mexico: Guaymas Basin | collected...
TTCAATATCCCATCTTTTCATAAATGGAAAGGTATAACGCTAACACCACCAAATGCAAGATGGGCGCCACCAGATGGCTCAAAAAATTACGCCCAAAATATAAGCTATAAAAAATAAACTATCTATACACTCCATAATGTAAAACATCTTTAAGACTACTTGAATGTATTAGATACATAACACCAATCAATTCTTCATATGCTAAAACTCTCTCCAACTCCACTTGAGTATGCTTGTTTAGATACAAAGCCCATAATTTTTGCTCATTTGTGAAATTGGACTTTATATCTAAAGACACAGCTGAATCATTAATAGTCTTCAAATCTTTCAATCGCTTTTTTATTCTTGTGAGTTCGTATATGTAAGTTTTTATTTTTTGTTGTCTATACCTATATGCAGCAAGAGCATCTTTTAAAGTTTCTTGTGATTTTAGATGTTGTAATTTTGCTTGGGTTACCAACATAGTATTTTGGATTTTTTCCAACTCTGCTCTTTTTGATGGAGTAGATAACGGGATTTTTGCTTCTATCCCTACGAGTGTTTGTCTTTGAGAAAGATACATTTTCCTTGTTCCTGCATAAACATTAAGCTTTAGTTTATCACTCCACTGTTCTGTTAAAAGTTTTTTATCTTGCAAAGTTTGTGCAAGTTTTAAATCTATATTTTCTTTATCTAAGGTATCTAATAAAATATCTTCATCTATAGTTTTCGTATATTCTATCTCATTTAAAAGTACCCACAGATTTTGTGGAATTTTAAGAAGAGTCATATTTTTATACATAAACAGTTCATCTTTTAACTTTTGTATATTCAGCTTATAGCCATCATAATCATACTGAGTTATCGTACCTGCTTTAAATTGTTGTTGTGCCTTTTTTAAGTTATTTTCACTCACTCTTAATTTAAACAATAAAGATGAAACAATAATACTATTTTGATATTTTTTTATCTTTAAAAGTTCTTGTTCATGCTTTAAAACCTCTATATTCTTAATAGTTTTATAAAAATTTATCTTATTTGTTATTCTATATTTTTCATTTTTTCTTTTATTGTCATAATAGCCCTGATCAAATATATCAAATTCCAATCTTACATCATATGCTGTATCACTATTTAAAGTATCGTATGCTGTATTTGCTTTAAGATAAAGACCATCAAAAGAACCACCACTTTCACTGTTAAAAGTATCTCTTGCGTCTTCATTTTTAAATTTTTTATCTCTGCGTGAAAATCTTTTAGACATAATCTCTTTTGAGATATATCCATTATCATCAAGCATCTCTACATTTAAATTATCAACAGAAGCTTTTGAACTTTGCCGTGGAGTAAAAACAAACTCTTTTTTAGGCATCTTCCGTACTTTAATCTTATTTTGATTTTGGAAACCTTGGTTTGGTAAGTATCTTCTTGCACCATCACAAGAAGCAACTTTTGCATTTTTATATCTTGATTTTGTCAAAGGAACTAATCTCAAAGCATCATCATAACTTCTAAATCTTCCACTATATATAAAAATTTTATTAGATACAACTTTAGTAGATGGATAAGCTATGTCATCTAAAATTTCATATATTTTTCCATTATTTTTTGGAGTTAAACTAATTTCATCAATATATATACAATAACTTTTAGAAAAAACTAAAGTTGGCAAAATAATTACAAAAATAGAAAGTATATTTTTCAACACCACAAAACACCTCTTGTAGATTTTGTCACATTGTAACCCAGGACAACTAAAAAATTCATAAACATATGTTATAATTCGCCAGAATTCTGAATTTGGAGTACAAAAAATTGAAATTTTATCTGTTATTGTTAATGATTGGGCTAAATCTTCAAGCTAATTATTGTATTCAGGTCATTACCACGGATACAAGTATGGAGAATTTTATAATAAAAAGGGCATCCTCTGAAGAATACTCCCCTTTTAGTGATGTAAGAGTTGAGAGAATAGGAAATTATTTAGTTCTAAGAATTGGTGACTACAAAAGCTATAGACATGCTTCTTCTGTTGCACGACAAGTTCAAAAAACCGAACCTGGTGCATATGTTAGAAAATGTAATTTCACTAGAGCAAATGCACTATATCTACATAACAATTCGCAAGATGACAACAACTACTATAGAAATAACAATTATAGAAACAACAATGAACAAAGACAAAAATACACCACTCCATCTTACCCATCATATAATAAACCTGAGCCTAATATAAACATCATCGAAAGACGAAATACAAGACGAAGCACAAGACGAAACATAGACACAAACAGACAAAACCGATACAAAAAGGACAAAGAAGAACTTTCTTACAAACATATAGACCGTGATAATTCACTATGGAATGACTGTAAAAAATGTTTTATCCCTGTTTATGAGGAAGAAGATGATACACAACAGAAACAACCTAAACAACAACGACGACAGCAAGTAAAAACTGATACCTTTTGGGAAGAAGATATTCCAGATTTACATGAAGATACGATTCAACAACAAACTACACCACCAAAACAAAAAAGAAAAAAACCAAGAAATAAATTTAATATAGATGAACAATTTTTACCATAAATTTATAAAATAAAATTAAAGAGTCAAACGACAGTGTACGAGAAGATAATAAACTTTATCTATAGCCATTTTGCTACAAGAGCCCTGATGTTTTTTACTCTTTTAATTATCACATACCTTTTAATTAGCTCCCAATACAATATCAAAACACAATTTGTCATAGGCTATGGAGCTATGTTTTTTATGCTTATCATATTACAATTTAAAGAACTTTCACCTAATATAATTTTATTTGTTAAATTTGTTGGCTTTATTGTGGTTATGAGGTATCTGTATTGGAGAACATTTGAGTCTCTGACCTATGATGGTTTTTTAGATTTTATTGGTGCACTTTTATTATATTTTGCAGAAGTTTTTGCCATTATTATCTACCTTCTAGGGATCTTTACCTCTCTCAATCTATTAAAAAGAAAATCTATAGATTTAGAAAAATATCCAAAAGAGATTTGGCCAAAAGTTGATGTACTTATACCAACATACAATGAACCACAACTTATCATAGAAAACACTGTTTTAGCCGCTTTAGCCATGGACTATCCACAGGATAAATTTAATATTTATCTACTTGATGATGGTGGAACAGATCAAAAATGCAATCAAAAAGATGAACAAAAAGCTCAAGAAGCAAGACAAAGAAAAAAAGATTTAATGAAATTTTGTAATTTTACAGGGGCAAACTATCTTACAAGAGCCAAGAATGAAAATGCAAAAGCAGGAAATCTAAATGAAGCTTTGCAATCTATTGATGGTGATTTTATCCTGATTTTAGATACTGATCATGTTCCTGCAAAACAATTTTTGAAAAAAACAACAGGCTGGTTTTTAAAAGATGAAAAAGTATTTTTAGTACAAACTCCACATGCCTTTTACAATCAAGATCCAATAGAAAGAAATCTTAGAATGGGGGATGTCTCCATCAGTGAAAATGATATGTTTTATAAAAATATTCAACTTGGACATGATTTTTGGGAAAGTTCATTTTTTTGTGGCTCGGCAGCAGTTTTACGCCGTTCTCTCATAGATGAATTGGGAGGTATAGCTGGTGAAACCATTACCGAAGATGCTGAAACTGCCATTAAATTGCATGACAGAGGGTATAAAAGTGTTTATATCAGTGAGCCTATGGTTAGAGGTCTTCAAGCTGAAAGTTTTGATGCACTTGTTATACAAAGGGTTAGATGGACACAAGGGATGGTGCAGATATTTTTACTTAAAAATCCATTCACTTCTAAAAATCTGAAATGGTATCAAAAAATTAGCTATATGAGTGCTAGTTTTTTCTGGTTTTTTGCATATTCTAGAGTAGTTTTCTATCTGGCACCATTGATGTATCTCTTCTTTGGTTTGCGTGTTTATAACGCCAATGGAGTGGAAATGTTAGCTTATGTTATACCTCATATGAGCATGGCAGTTATGATGTCATATTTTTTATATGCAAAAGTAAGAAATCCTTTTTTCTCAGAGCTTTACGAAACTATTTTATCTTTTTTTACCCTTCCTGCTATTATATCTGTACTTAAAAACCCAAGAGCGCCAACTTTTGATGTAACACCAAAAGGGCAAGAGATGGTAAAAGATCATATCTCGGATTTAGCTGTACCGTTTGTCATTATCTTTACTTTTGTTGCACTAGGCTTTGTAGCTTCTGCTATCAGACTCTATTTATACCCATTTGAGTATCAAGTGATTTTAATGACTACAGCATGGAATCTCTTAAATATATTACTTCTTGTTGCTGCAATAGGTGTAACTAGTGAAAAAAGAGAAATCAGAAAAAGCATTAGAGTACCACTACACTCAAAATGTAAAATAATTTTAAAAGACATAACATACAACGGCACTATAATAGATATAGGTGAAGGGGGATTAAATATTACACCAGAAAACTTCGATATTGATTATGAGAAGATTTTAAATAATGCACAAAGCGTTGAGATAGAGTTAGGAGATATAGATGCAAAACCATTTAAAATACCTTCTAAGTTTTTAAGGTCATTTAACTGGGGCAAAAGGCTTGTGTTTGTTTTTGAGGATATGGAATTTAACATCCCACTTCGTCAAAAGCTAATACAAATTATATATGGAAATACAACTAAATGGAAAGAGATAGAAAATACAAAACCTATCATGTCTCCACTTACTAGTTTCATGTTTATAATTAAACAAAGTTTTAAAAATGCGATGTTTATAGATGCTTATAAATTTACTTTTGATAAGCTAAAAAATAATTTAAGACTGGGGAAAAGCAAATGAAAATTATACTAATGGTGATGATACTGATTTTTAATCTTTATGGTCAAAACACAAAACAAGAGGCGATAGAAAAATTCGATTTAAAAGATGGGACATATCTACTAAGAATCCATTTTAATTATCTAAATTCATTTGAGAATACAAAAAGGATAAGAGGGTTAGATGGTTTTTATAAGCTTAATTTTCCACTTCCTAGCAAATGGGATGTAATAGATATTAATGGATATATAAAATACACACCTTCTATACTACTTCTAAAAGATTTATCATCTGCAATCATTTCCTTTAATGATGTAGTTATCAAACAATTTAAAATTTTTAATTATCAAAATAGTGGAATTAAATTTAAAATAGATTCCTATCTGTTACATAATAATAATAAATTACAATTTGAAGTGCTGCAACACTATACATACAAGTGTGAAGATGGGGCAAATTCATCACTCTGGAGTGATATAAATCTAGCAAAAAGCTATATAGAGTTACATGTAAAACCACACCCTATCAAAGAGATGATAAGCTCAATAAAAACAGACATTTTTGATAACAAACAATATTCCGTAACACCTCTTAATTATGTGATGCCCAATAAAGATAAAAAAACACTCAAAAACTTTGCACTCTTTAGCACTATTGCTTCTTCAAATTTAAAATATAGACTAGAAAAAATAAAAGTATCAAATAAATTAGACTTAAAAAACCATAACCTTATTATATCTACAAAAGAAAAAGCAAAAAAAATTCTCTCAATCCTTGGTGACAAATATATAACAGATGAAAAACCATCATTAAGCATGTTTTTTAATTCAAACAACTGTAATGCTTGGCTAAACAAAGATTCATTTGCAACAATAGAAGCAGATAAAGGTATAAAAATTACCAAAGAAGGTGCTTTATTTGGAAAAAGTCTTTATCTTAATAAAACAAAATTAACTTTAAAAAATTTAAAAATTAAAAATAGTGATGCTGTTACAGTTGCATTTTGGTTTAAACCTCAGGACTCTCGTCGCCTAGTTTTATTTGGATTTAAAAATTATTCATTAATGATTTTTGATAATTATATTGGCTTTAATACAGCCAATAAAGACCTTTTTGGATCAAAATATAGATTTAAAAGTGGTAGATGGTACCATATTAGCGCAACTTTCCATAATGGGACAGTAGATAAAAACTCTATCATCATAGATGCAAAAGTACTTTCCATGAAACAAATATCAAATAACTATGTACCAGATAATGCAAAATTAGCACAAACAGCATATCTTGGTAGTTCAGAGTCTGCTAAAAATATGCTGTGTAAAGGTTATATCGATCAGTTTTATATGTTTGACCATGCTATAACATCAATAAGTGCAAAAAAATTATACAGTTATTCATTGGAACATAAAAAATACAAAATTACAGAGTCTATATATCTTGATGACAAACTAGCACATGATATTAATGTAATTCAAAATCCTTACAATATAGATAAAGCAATTATAGTTTTAGCACCAGAAAATGAAAAAAAACAAAGAGAAGTAATTTATGCTTTATATAAAAATGACTTACAAATGTATACCCGACAAGGCTTAAATATTGAAAAAGTTACCATCCCAAAAAAAGCAAAAGCGTACAGCTCCAAAAAATTCCTTCCACTTGATACAAAGATATACTTTAAAGAGTTGGGCTATAAAACAAAACTTTTAAAAGGTAGATACCCTCCAAAGATAAATCTAAAATTTAAAGTCTATCCAGATAACTATTTTGATGCAAAAGATAAAATTAAAACAAATATCCATTATATACTTCCATCTGTAGTAAAAAAAGATTCTGTTATAAATACATACATTAATGGGATTTTTGCAGATCAAATAGATATTCTCAAAACAACTCAAGAATCTAAAATAAGTATTGCGGCAAATAAACTTTTCAATTTTGAAGATTCTTCAGATATGCCTGCATATCTGATAGGAAAAGGGTTTAATGAATTTCGTATTGATTTTTCTCTTATCCCTATGAAACAAGGTTCTTGTGGTATTTTCAATACAGAAAATCTAGTAGCTTCTGTACTAGATGATTCTTACATCATCTTACCATCATCTAAAAAATGGATAGAACTTCCATATATGCAACTTATTACAAGTGCGCAATATCCATACTCTATCTATCCAGACTTACAAGATACAGTTATCTATCTAGCAGACAATAATTACAAAACCATATCTAGTGCTATGAATTTTATATTTTTCTTAACACAGGAGCTTGGTTCTTATCCAAATTATCTAAAAATAACTACAAAACTCAATGATAAAGATAAAGAAAAAAACATTGTTGTTTTTGGAACTATATATGATAAAAAACTTCAACAACTTAGCAAAAATGCACCTGTGACATTTGACAAAAAATTAATGAAAAAGGACTACCCATACATTAAGAGATTTGTAGAACATAAAACTATCATAAATAAAGACAGAGTTAAAAAATACAGATTTAAAACATCCATGAAAGAAACAAATTTAATTGATGATACAATTATAATGCAGATGTTTAAATCTAATTTTAATGCAGATAAGACTATATTGATGTTTAGTGCAAACACCCCAAGTTGTCTCGATAAAGGTGTTAGTTCAATCTTAAAATATAAAAATAGAAACAAAATCTTAGGTGATATGGTCATCTATAACTACCAACGAGAAGATGGGATTGCATATAACATAAAAGATAAGTATATTGTATCAAAGCTTGGTTGGTTAGATACTATATCTCTTAAAATTGGAGCAAATCCTGTTGTTTATATAATATTTTTTATATTCCTACTAATCATATTTGTTTGGATTGTAAGTACACTTCTTCGTAAATTTAAAGAGGAACACCATAAAGATGCTGAATAAATTGTTGTTTGTTTTTTTTCTTATTATCGCTTCTTTAAATGCTTCATGGGATGAATATAAAACTCATTTCATAGCACAAGATGGTAGAGTAATAGATAGAATAAACAACAATATTACACATAGTGAAGGTGTTGGATATGCTATGTATTTTGCTATTAAAAATAATGATATGGATTGTTTTAAAAAGATTCATATCTGGTACAAACATAATCTAACTAAAAATAAATTTGGTCTCATAAGTTGGAAATGGGGGGAAGATGACAACAATTCATGGCATCTGTTAGATAAAAACAATGCAACTGATGGTGATTTATGGATAGCTTATGATAATTTACTTGCATATGAATTAACACATAAAAAAACTTATAAAAAAGAAGCTATACAACTTATAGATAAAATCAAACATCATCTAATACTAAAACACCATAACAAAACATACCTACTCCCTGCTAAATTTGGCTTTGAAGACAACAATAGTTTCGAAATCAACCTTTCTTATTATTCTTTTTTTATTTTTGATAAATTTTTAAAATATGATAAAGATGATGTTTGGAAACAACTAAAAAAAGATGGTATAGAACTTCTATACAAAGCCAGATTTACACCTTTACATCTAAATGCAGACTGGATAAAGGTAGATAAAAAAGATGATAAAATTTCTCTGAGTAAAAATCATCTCTTTGGTTTTGATGCAATACGAATCCCTTATAATATTTTGAAAAGCAACATAAAAGAGAAAAAAAAGTTATTGTTACCATATAAAAATTATATAAATAGCATGAAACAAGCTAAAGTTATTTTTGGAATAAGCGATTTAAAGGATGGTAGGATTAGTATCTATAATTATTCATATGCCCATCTATCTATTTATAATATGCTAGATAATTATTTTTATAATACAAAATCTTTTACAAAAGATATTAAAAAACTACAAAGGAACAATAAAGATGACTACTATGCGTATTCAATATATCTTTTTTCTATTATTAATTAGTGTTTTCTCACATGCCAAAGATGTCGATTTAACTTTTGAAGTTTTTCATGCAGAAAGAAATTACATGGATATAGCCAGACAAAAAGCTTATGAACTAAACAACGAAGGCTTTAACTGTTATATTTTAAGAGGTAAAGTCAACCTATCATTACGATGTAACGATTCTAAAACAACTCAAGAAATGCAAAACAATATAAATCTTTTCGATGCAAAAAAAATCAAATATACAATTATCAACAGAGAGCTATCAACAGATACAACAAAAACTACAAAATATAAAAGTCCAAACGAATTATATTTAGGATACCGTGCATATAATAATAAAAACTATAAAAGAGCTTTAGAAATATTTAGATATAACTATGAAATGGAAGATACTTTTAAACATGCCTACGCTTATGCTTTGGCGCTGATTAAAGTTAACCGATACAATAAAGCATTAAATCTTTTAAAACCCTACGCAAAGAAACCAAAAGCCAAACAACTATATAAAGATACGGCTATCTCATACATATATTGGGAGATACACAAAAAAAACTATGCAAAAGCCAAAATATTAACAAAAAAATATAATTTAACATCAAAAATATTTGATATAGATTATACACATGCCCTTGATTTAGTAAAAGAAAAAAAATATAACGAAGCAAATACTATATTAAAACCTTATTTACATAAATACACAAAAGCAAACAATCTTTTCATAGACAATATAATCTCTATAGCATCAAAGCCTTATGAAAATAAAGATTATAAAAAAGCTCTTAGTATATTGCAGCCATATAAAAATAATTCTACAAAAATTAAAAAGTTTTATGATGACATTAGGTATAATCGTTCTTTAAATAATGGATGGCTACTCCTAAATACCAATCCAAAATCAGCACTAAGTGCATTTAAAAATTCTTGTACAATAAAACAGGGATATGATTGTTACAGTGGGATGATGTATGCTTACTATAATTTAAAAAAATATGACACTTCATTGTACCTAGCAGAAAAATTATATGCTTCAAATCCAAGCGATAAGCTATCCATAATGGCTATGAGAATCAGTTTAAAGCTTAAAAAATATAATAATGCAAAAAAATGGTACGATAAAACAAAAGATAAAACCAATATAGAAAATCCGTACTTAGTTGATGTGTTTTTAACTATTGACAATTATATAAAGGAAAAAAAATATACACAAGCACAAAACAATATTGAATATCTTAAAAAATTATATCCACATAATAATAAAATTTTAGCAAAAGAGATGCGATTATATCTAGCACAAAAACAATATGACAAAGCAGATGAGATTGCACAAAATATACTAAAAACAGACAAAAGTTCCTCAGATGCCAGATATACCATAGCAGTTTATGAATTTGAAAACCAAAAATATGCAAGTTGTTCATCTGTTTTAAGAGGTACAAAACTAACTCAAAGATACCAAATCGACATGCTTTATAAATGTGATGCCTACAGTGCAGTAAGCCACAAAGATATGAAAAGTGCAATTAAAAGCATAGAGAAAATCAAAAACGATGAACTAAAATTTGTTTTTTATTTAGATGTTGGAGATATGTTTACAAGTATAGATGACCCACATGCCATAGAATCCTATAAACAAGCAAAAAAATATAAACAAAATGATATAGACATAGAGATGGTATATCTATATTCATTACAAAATTTTAATAAATATGAACAACTAGACAACGAGCTGTCACTAGCCTATAAAAAATTTCCATCCCAAACAAAAGAGCTTAATAGATTTAGAAACTCCTATGAAAAACAAAGACTATACAGTTATTACAAAAATAAAAAATATAAAGAATGCTACGAATATTCAGATACTATAGCAAAAAGACAAAACAATAGAGAAACTTATAGACTTGGTGCTTGGTGTGCATATTCTGCGAAAAAATATCAAAAAGCTAAAGAAGAATTTGCAAAAGCAAACTTACTATTTGGAGATAATTCTAAAGACATATATGCATATGCCCTCAGTGCCTACAAACTAGGTCTATACGATAGAGCAACACAAGCACTAGATAGGATTAACAAAGTAACTGATAAAAAAGAAAGAATCCTAATTGCAAATCTATACACTGATTTACAAGAACAACAAAAATCAAAAGAAATTTTACTAACTATGAAAGACTCAAAAGAAAAAGACAAAGCATTTGTCAGCCTTAATAAAAGCCATACGAAACTCTCTTATGAAAATTCTGCCTCAATAGGTATGTCTTATCAATCGCAAGTTGGGGAATCTGCAAAGAACCAATTTGACAAATATATGATGCCGATAGATTATGATTATTACGATATAAAAAATGATTTACATATGTACTTTGATGGTGATTTAATGTATCTCTACAATGGTTCATTGGGATCTAAAAACAGTGATTATCTTGATTATGGGTTTGGAACAACAACACAAAAAGATGCTATTTCAAATGATGTTGGCTTTATGCCAAAAATTGGTGTAGATTATAAAAATATCAGAGCGATGATAGGCACAACCCCAATAGGTACAAAAATCTCACCTGAACTTACATGGCTTTTATCTGGATATATCAATAGTGACAATTGGACAGGTAGTCTTAAATTTGAGCAAAAAGAGATAGATGAAACAATGCTGTCTTTTGTAGGTGAAACCGCTCAAGAAGGTAACTATAAAAAAGATTGGGGGAGAGTTGTAAAAAGAGGTGGAGAGCTTGGAATTAGCTATGATTCTCTCATAAATCTATCTCTAAACCTTGCGTATTATCCTGAAATATTTGGTGAAAATGTAGAGGATAACAATGAGATGAAAGCAACTCTTGTAGCTATTTACTATCCAAAAGTAGAGGATATATCTTATCTACAAGTTGGAGCGATAGGAGTATATGATAGTTATGATAAAAATTCAAATCTTTTTACATATGGTCATGGTGGCTATTTTTCCCCTCAAGAGTTCTTTTTAGGTGGATTGTTTGCCCAACTAGGTGATATAATAAACAGAGATTTTTACTATCAAGCTAGGTTTGCCCTAGGTTTTGAAACATATAAAGTCGATGATACAAAAAAATTTCCATTAAATGATGGTGTTGTGAACTCAAATAGCATTGCAACAGGCTATACAGATGATGGAGTTGACTACCAAGCAGCACTTCAATTAGGTTACCAAATAAATAAACATTTTGACTTTATATCTGGTTTTTCATTAGAGCATTTTAATGACTATTCAACACAACAAGCATCATTTGCTATTTTATATAGATTTGACAAAAGAATATATACACCTTTTAATAGTTTTTATCTAAATCATAAAGTAGATCAAATAATCCCAAGATATGAAATAGCAAAATAATATATTTAATAATAAAAGGTATAATGTCCATCTAAAAAAATAAACACATAGGTATCTTATGAAAAATAAAAAATTTATCACTTTAGGCTTTGCTTCTGTTGGTGTAGCGGTAACTTTACTGTTTTCTTCAACACTTTTTGCTAAAACAAATGAAGATAACACAAAAAAAGAGGCTTCAAGGCTTCAATCTCTAGCAAAATTTACAAAAGTCATCTCCATAGTAGAAAAATATGATGTTGATGAGATTACGATAGAGGAACTTATAGATAAAGCTCTTGATGGGATGATGAAAAATCTTGATGCACACTCAAACTACTTAACTCAAAAAGATTATAAAAAACTAAAAGTTCAAACGAGTGGTGAGTTTGGTGGGCTTGGTATCACAGTTGGTATAAAAGATGGCGCATTAACTGTTATAGCACCACTTGAAGGAACTCCTGCAGATAAAGCTGGTTTAAAAGCTGGGGACATCATACTAAAAATCAACAAAGAATCAACACTCAATATGACTATAGATGAAGCAGTCGCTATCATGAGAGGCAAAGTTGGGACTCCTATTGATTTAACTATTGTAAGAGAAAATGAACCAAAACCTCTAAATATACATATAGTAAGAGGTGTCATAACTATACAGTCTGTTTATGCAAAACAAATTGGTAAAGATTTATTATATATTCGTGTAACTAGTTTTGATCAAAAAGTAGCCATAGATGTAGCAAAAGAGATAAAAAAGAAAAAAGCAACAACCAAAGGAATTATCTTGGATTTAAGAAATAATCCAGGTGGATTGCTTGATCAAGCTGTTGGTCTAGTTGATATTTTTGTAGATAAAGGAACCATAGTTTCTCAAAAAGGTCGTCATAAAAGTGATGATATTGTTTATTCTGCTTCAGCAAGTAAAACTTTAACAAAAGTACCTATGGTAGTTTTAGTAAACGGTGGAAGTGCAAGTGCCTCTGAGATTGTCAGTGGTGCATTACAAGATCACAAAAGAGCTGTTTTGGTTGGGCAAAATACTTTTGGAAAAGGTAGCGTTCAAGTTGTTTTACCAATCACAAAAACAGAAGCTATAAAACTTACAATAGCGAGATACTATCTACCAAGTGGAAGAACTATTCAAGCTGTTGGCGTAAAACCAGATGTAGAGGTTTTTCCAGGAGAAGTAAAAACTCATAAAAACAACTTTTCACTAAAAGAAGCTGATTTGAAAAAGCACTTGCAAAAAGAATTGAAAAAAGTTGATGGGAAAAAAGAAGATAAAGAAGATAAAAAAGAAGATAAAGATATAATTACACCAAAAATGTTAAGCAAAGATATTCAACTAAAAGAAGCTGTTGATATTATAAAAGCACTAGTAATAATAAAAGGATAGAGAAAAGATGCAAAAAAAAGAGTTACTTTATGAGGGAAAAGCAAAAAAACTTTTTTTAACTGATGATGAGAACCTAATAATATCAGAGTTTAAAGACGATTTAACAGCTTTTAATGGTGAAAAAAAGTCAAGTGAAGCAGGAAAAGGTGCGCTTAACAATAAAATATCTACAGAATTATTTAAACTCTTAGAGGAAAATGGTATTCAAACTCACTTTGTAAAAATGTTAGATGACAACCATATGCTTCATAAAAAAGTTGATGTAATTATGATAGAAGTTATTGTAAGAAATATTGCAACAGGAAGCTTAACTCGTAATCTTGGCATAGAAGATGGTACAGTTCTTCCTTTTACCTTGGTTGAATTTGATTACAAAAATGACGACTTGGGAGATCCAAAGTTAAATGACCAACATGCCCTTATCTTAGGTTTAGTTGATTATCAAGATGAACTTGATAAACTTCGCAGAATGGCGAGACAAATTAACGATATACTTCGCCCATATTTCTTAAAAAAAGGTTTAAATCTTGTTGACTTTAAACTTGAATTTGGAAAAGACAACAACAAAAACATCATCTTAGTTGATGAGATAAGTCCAGATAATTGCCGTTTTTGGGATGTAGAAAGTGGTGAAAAAATGGATAAAGATAGATTTCGTCAAGGTCTTGGTGGATTAAGTGTAGCTTACGAGCAAGTATTAAATAGAATATTAGAAAAATAGGAAAAAAAATGAAAGCAGTAGTAAATATATCTTTAAAAGCAGGTGTTTTAGATTCTCAAGGTAAAGCAGTTCATCATGCACTAGACTCTCTTAATTTCAACAATGTAAATGATGTGCGAGTTGGAAAACAGATTATCCTAAAACTAGATGAAACAGACAAAACTAAAGCTATGGCAGAAGTTAGAAAGATGTGTGAAGATCTTTTGGCAAATACTGTGATTGAAGACTACGATATAGAGCTATCATAATGAAAGTTACAATTTTACAATTTCCTGGTACTAACTGTGAATACGACACACAATATGCTTTTGAAAAGTTAGGAGCTACAACGGAAATCTTATGGCACAAAGCTGATAAAATTCCAAGTGACACAGATTTACTTGTTGTTGCTGGTGGTTTTTCCTATGGAGATTATCTAAGAAGTGGTGCTATTGCAAAATTTTCTCCTGTTATGAAAGCTGTAACTCGCTATGCAAATAATGGTGGAAAAGTTCTTGGGATCTGTAATGGTTTTCAAGTTTTAACAGAAGCTGGATTACTTCCTGGTGCATTAAAAAGAAATGATGGACTTCACTTTATCTCTAAACACCACAACTTAAAAGTTATCAAAAATGATAATATTTTTCTTAAAGAGTTGGCATGTGGAGATATTTTAAATATACCAATCGCACACCATGATGGAAATTATTACATAGATGAAGATGGTTTAAAAGAGTTAGAACAAAACAATCAAATATTATTAAAATATACAGACAAAGATGGAAATATTAAAAATCCAAATGGATCAGTTGATTCTATTGCTGGAGTTTGTAATAATAATAAAAATGTATTTGGTCTTATGCCTCACCCTGAAAGAGCTATGGAATCACTTCTGGGTTCTGATGATGGTATCAAAATGCTAAAAGGATTTGTCTCAGCGTGAGAAGGTTACTCTTTGTAAGCTTATGTTTTATCATAAGTTTAATGGCAAACGATTTTAACACCTCTGAAATATCTGATATAAATCAGAGTGTTGAAATCCCCCACATGCCAAAGGTTTTGTATCTAAGTTATAAACAAAGCCCAAAGAGAGTATTAAAAGGGGAGATATTTCCCATAACTATAAAATCTTTATCTACTGTTGAAGACACCATAGACATCACTTATGATTTTTCAAACTATTATGGGTTAGAACCTTTAGGAACTACCCCATATAGAGATAGTGATGATAAATATTATTTTGATACTTTTTACTTTTTAGTAACTTCTAAAAGTGCAAAACTTCCAGATATTACCGCTTCGCTAAGAACATATGATGAACAAATATATAAAAAAACAACTCTTGATGGTTCTATCTTAAATGTCATCACTTTAAATCCAAAAAAAGATTTTTCAAATATCATTGCTAACTCTTTTGAGCTAGAAGAATACAAAACAACTAGCTATGATAACCAACACAATATTATTGTATTTGTCGCAACTGCAACCAACTGCGATATAAAATCACTACACTTCAATAATGTATATAAACAAGGAGTAGAATCTGTATCTGACAATTACTTTGATTCTAAAATCACCTACTATATCGTAATAAATAAAAAAATTGAAAACTTTTCTTTTTCATACTTCAACCTCAAACAAAACAGATATTCTCGCTTAACAATCCCTATAATAGTCAATGATGACAGTGTCACCACGCAAAGTGATTTAAAACCAAAAGACCAGTCTCGTGAAAGACTAAAAATGTTTATAGCTACAGGAGTTGCTTTCATTGGAATCATCTTGATATTGTGGAGAAAAAGATACATATATCTAATTTTCATCTTAATACCTTTAGCGTATATCGCATATATCGGTATGCCATCAAAAGAACTCTGCATAAAAGCAGGTTCACAGATACATCTATTACCAGTAGATAATGGAACAATATTTGAGACAACAAAAGAGGTAATCCATCTTCAAAAAGAGGGAAGTGTAAAAGAGTTTGTAAAAGTAAAACTACAAAATGACAAAATAGGCTGGATAAAGAATGAAGATATTTGCTCATATTAATTGGCTTTATACTACTATAATCATTTTTATATCTTTAGCTCTAATGATAATTTTATATTATCTAGTTCCAAAACCATACTCCAGAAAAATTGCTGCTTGGGTTATAAGATTAACTACATTTTTCTCTATTGAAATACAAGGCAAACAGGACCCCGATGCACAGATGTTTTTAATAAATCATCAAAGCGATTTAGATATAGAGATAATTGAAGCTATAACAAAAGATGATTTGGCTTGGGTTGCTAAAAAAGAGCTTTTTGAAATTCCCTTTTTTGGTTTAGCATTGAAACTTCCAAACGATATTGCAGTTGAAAGAGAAAGTAAAACTTCTCTTATAAAACTTCTAAAAGATGCTAAAGAGAGAATTAATGCTGGTCGTATTATAACAATGTTTCCTGAGGGAACAAGATCTACAAAAGGTAAAATGCTCCCCTTTAAATCTGGTGCAAAAATAATAGCTGATAAATATAAGCTAAAAGTACAACCCATTGTACTAATGCAAACTGCAAAATATTTTGATACAAAAAAATTCTATGCAAAACCAGGTAGGATAAAAGTGATATTTTTAGAATCATTTACTGCAGATAAAGAGGATAAAGATTGGTTAAAAAATTTAAGAATAAAAATGCAAAAGGTATATGATGATGAGTTGGCAAACAATCCTAGCCATAGGTAGTGGTGGTTTTATAGGGGCAATACTTCGTGCATATCTAAATGGGGTTATCTCCCAAAGAGTTCCCCACGAATTACCATTGGGTACCCTTGGAGTAAATCTTATCGGTAGTTTTATTATGGGAGTCCTGATAGCCTATTTTATGCACTCAACACTTTTTTCAGTTCATGTAAAATCATTTCTATCAACTGGTATTTTAGGAGCTTTAACAACCTATTCAACTTTTGCAATTGAGAGTTTCTTACTCTTGGAGGGGGGAAGTATAGTCTTAGGATTGAGCAATATGCTTTTAAATGTTGTTGGTACTGTTTTTATGGCGGGAAGTGGTTATTTTTTAGTAGAAAAAATTTTTAGATAGACACTTAACTTCATCCCCACACCATGATGCTAAATCCATATCATGAGTTATAAGTAACATCCCCATATTATCAAGATTTCTCACTAACATCTCCATAACTTCAAGTTGGATAACATTATCTAAAGCTGAAGTTGGTTCATCAAGCAAAAGCAAATCTGGTTTCATGAGCATCGCACGAAGAATAGAAGCTCTTTGGAGTTGTCCACCTGAGAGTTGATGTGGCAATTTTAAAAGTAATTTATAATCAAGATTTATCTCACCCAATAATCTTTTCATATCATCTAGGGGTGCTACATCTTTTATCTGGTTTAGAAGTGTGTAACTTGGATGAAATGAGCTGTATGGATCTTGAAAAACTTGTGATATTTTTTTAGAAGCAAAAACACTACCATCTGATGGTTGCAAATTACCAAGTATAAGTTCAAAAAGCGTACTTTTACCTACCCCACTTTCCCCAACTATAGCTTTTATTTGACCTTTTTTAAGAGTAAAAGACAAATTTTGAAAAAGTAAAAAATCTTTTTTGTAACCAAAAGACAGATTTTTTACCTCTAGGATGTTATTCATCAACCTTTGTTTAACTCATGATAAAGTTTTGCAAGTTCCCTATAAAGTCCCTCTGGTTTAATGTCAGAATTTTTCTCCCATATTTTCTTCATTACAACATTATCCTCATCACCATTCCAAATTTTTATATAAGAACCATCTTTATATCCATTATCCTGACGAAATTGATTTAAGATATTTTTACCGACATAAAGCCTATAAAGTGTTACTAGATTAAGACCACTCATCACAACTAAATCAAAAAATTCAGATATAAGTCTTTCTAAATCAAATTTTTCTTTAGAAAGTGTCAAACGGATAATATCCTCAACTTTCAACATCACTTCATCTTCAGTAGCAAATTTAGTAGTTTCTATATCTATCTTGGAAAAACTCTCAGACTGAGATATATTTATAGCTAAGTCTTCTATACTACCTTTCATATTATGAGCATAATCTTCAATAGCTAAACTCATAATAAAATGCCAAACATCTATAACTTCTATCTGTAAATTTTCCCAATCTGGTGCTTGATGGATACTTTTCCAATGTTTCCAAGAAAAACTATCTATCATCTCAGCACACTCCATATAGATACACCTTTTCCAGTTTATCTTTTTGCCATTTTTAGTAACACCTTCTGTCCATTTGTCACCATTTGTAGCATCATTAAGTTGAGCTTGAAGCTGTAGCATTAGTAATATCTTATCCATAGAAGTTAACCTTATTTTTAATTTACTAATTTTATCTAAATATGGTAATATTTCGAAATGAAAAGAATTAACTGTAGAAGATGTCAATACTATTTTGTTACTTGGGAAAAAAACAAACCCCACGGTTGTAAAGCTTATGGTTTTAAATCTGCTTCTATTCCATCACTTGTAGTTTTTCAAAGTAGTGGTAGTGAGTGTTCTATGTTTAAACCGAAGACTTCTGCCAAATAACTTTTTTACCAAAACCAAGCCTATTATCTGTCATTTTAAAATAATTTACTTTTATTTGCCAAAGTTTAGGTCTCATTAGCTTGGCATGTGGGAATGTTTTAAAATATAACTTTTTTAATCCATCATCTTCTAATTTAAAAAACTTCCCCTTAAATTGAACCCCCTGAATTTTACCAACTGTTTTAGTCTCTAAAACTATATTTCCTGCTATATTTTGATTACTCAATATATGTTTTATATGTATTGTATCTTCAGAACTCGCTACAATAAAAGATAATTTTTTTTCATCATAAGCATAAAAAAGGCTACAAACACTAAGCTCTCCAAAAGCTGATGTAGCCAAACTCAGTACATGATGCTTACCTAAAAAGCTGTTTATTCTCCCTAAATCTTTATTCATCCACTCTGCCAAAAAGGTACTTCTCAAGTCCCTCTGCATCTTTTATATCTCTTTTATCAAGCATAAGCTCTGCTAGTTCATCATGTCTTAAAATATCATATATATCTATAGCACTTCTCATATGATAATAGCTTTTTATAAAGTCCAACAGTGTTAAAAAATTATCTGTTTTTTTATGTCTAGTTTGCTTATATTCTTTAAATTCATCCCAGTTTATCTTTAGCAATCCAACTCCTTTAATCCATTTTTCAATTATTTAAAGCAACTCTTTAACTTTATTAGCCAACTGCTGTGGTAAAAGTCCCAAAGATTCCTCTACAAGTTTTGTATTTCCATGAGTTATAAACTCATCCCCATACTCAAAACTTTTTAATTCAACATCTAAAATCTTTTCATCTGCTAAAAATTCTAAAATAGCACTTCCAACTCCACCCATCTTTGAACTATCTGAAAAAACAAACCATTTTTTATGTTTTTGAGATAGATTTCTCAACATCTCTTTATCTAATGGTTTTACAAATCTCAAATCAAGTATGCCCACATCTTCATCTAAACAATTAGCTGTTTCATAAGCACGACCAACACCATTTCCATAACCTATAAACAAAATATCGCTTTTAGTTGAATGTAGAAGTTGTGATTTTGCCAACTCAAAAGGGATAGATTCTGGCAACTCTGTTTCTCTAAATGAACCTCTAGGGTACCTCAACGAACATGGATGTTGGTAAGAAGCTGCAAATGCCATAGCTTGATGAAAACTTCTTTCATCTCTTGGAGCAAATAAAGTCATATTAGGTATAGCTCTTAAAAAACTAATATCAAAAACACCTTGATGAGTCTCCCCATCTTCACCAACTATCCCTGCCCTATCAAGCGCAAAAACAACTGGTAAATCCATCAAACAAGTATCATGAATAACTTGATCATAACCCCTTTGTAGAAATGTAGAGTATATGGTACAAAAAGGTTTAAATCCCTCTTTTGCTAAAGCTGACATACTTGTTACTGCATGTTGCTCTGCAATAGCCACATCCCAAAATCTTGTAGGGTATTTTTCCATAAGAGGACTCAAGCCTGTCCCACTTGGCATCGCAGCAGTTACACCCACTATCTTCTCATTATTATCAGCCAAATGGAGTAAAGATTCTGTAAAAATTTGTGTTGCACTTTTAGTAGATAATTTTTTTAAACTATGCCCATCACTAAGTTCAAAAGGACCTACTCCGTGCCATTTTTCCTCCTTACCCTCAGCTATCTCGTAACCTTTACCCTTTATGGTTTGAGTATGGATGATAACAGGTTTACCCAAATCTTTAGCTTTTTGAAAAATCTCTATAAGATGACTTAAATTGTGTCCATCAACTGGACCTATATAGTTTATCCCCATCTCCTCAAACATCATACCTGGCGTTATAAGCTTAAGAGACTCCTCCATCCTTTTGGCAATATAGCGTGCACTATCTCCAAAATTATCTACAAAACTCTCAGTGTGCTTTTTAAATTTTTGATAAAACGGAGAAGCCATAGCAGAACTTAACATCCTGCTTAATGCTCCTATAGGTTTTGCAATAGACATCTCATTGTCATTTAGTATGATAATCAATGGATATTTCCTATCGCCTAGTTCATTTAATGCTTCATAAACCATCCCAGCAGTCATACTTCCATCGCCAATTATCACAACAGGAACTCGCTCACCCTGTTCACCTTTAAGTGCTATCGCTTTTGCCGCACCAACACCCAAAGAGATAGAGGTTGAACTATGTCCAGCTACAAAATAATCATCCTCACTCTCATTAGGTTTTGTGTATCCACAAATCCCATTAAATTGACGAAGAGTATCAAACTTCTCCCATCTATCTGTAAGAAGTTTATGTGCATAAGACTGATGAGATACATCAAAAATAAATGGATCTTTTTTAGAATCAAAAACTTTATGCATAGCAACAATTAACTCTGTTGCACCAAGAGTTGAACTTAGATGGCCACCATTTTTACTAACAACTCTTAAAATTTCATTTCTAATATCACTACAAAGATCTTCCAATTTTTCTATACTATATGATTTTATATTCATTAATTTATACTATCCATAACTTATTTATTCATTTAAAGCGGCTTTTTTTACTCTTTCAAATCTTTTTGAAATTTGCGCATCTATATTTCCTGCATCACTAATAGCGATCACACCACCCTCACTAACAGCACTATCTGATAAAATCTCAACATGTTCTAAAGAACCAACACTTTTTGAGATAACCCCATGATCTTTTGGATTTACTTTAAGCTTGATTTTTGAAGCACCTTGAAGTTCTTTAATAAGTTCACTACCTAAAACTTTTGCTATCTCTGAAGAGTTATGACTAAGTTCAACTTGAACAACCTCTTTAGCTATATCTAGTGCTGCATCTATTAACTGAGATTTGATTTTTTCCAAAGCTTCTTCAAACTCTTTTGCACTTTTTTCCAAGGTTGATACAGAGTTTGAAAACTGATTTAAACCATTTTCATAACTCATTTTAATCTCTTTTGTAGCCTCTATTTTACCAGCTTCAACACCCTCTTTATATGCAATCTCTTTCTCTTTTTCTAAATTAGCTTTATACTCTTCCTCTTTAGATTCCAATTTCATCTGAAGTTTAATAAAATTTGATGACATCTCATCTGTTTTTTTCAGTAACGACTCTATGAGAGAATCTTTAGAACTTTGACTCATAGCACTAGAATCCACATCACTAGCTCTTGCTTTTGGATGATTATCTTTTGTATATTTTTCCTCTTGAACACCACTATCACCTTTTACAAGAGTTGATGGTTTTCTTGACAAAACAGATAAAACTTTAAAATTATATTTATCCACAGAATGAGCTAATATATTATTTTTATCTATTATTGTTGCCATTATCAGTCAATCATCTCTTCTGTTGAACCCATTTGAATTGTTCCTGCTTCAGCAAGTCCATTTACAATTTCAACAATTTTTCTCTGAGCTTGTTCAACATCTTTCATTTTAACTGCACCAAGGAATTGCATCTCCTCTTCAAATGCTTCTCTAGCTCTTTCACTCATAGCAGAGAAGAATTTCTCTTTCAACTCTTCAGGTGAAGATTTAAGTGCTAACATCAGCTCAGCTTTATCAACAGCTTTTAATGTTTCTGTAATTGCAGTTTTATCTAGTGTTACCATATCTTCAAATGTAAACATCATATCTTTGATGAGTGTTGCCAACTCTTCATCCACTTGTTCAATCTGAGCAAGAGTTGATTTAGAACTTTTAACACCAAGACGGTTAAATACATCCGCAACAGCACGAGGTCCACCAACTTCAACTTTATAAGAAGCAAGTGACTCAAGTTTAGATTCAAGGACAGCAGATACTCTTTTAATAACAGAAGGGGAAATATCTCCAAGTTTTGCCATCCTCATACTCACTTCTGAGCGTAAATCATCAGGAAAAAACTGTAAAGTATCAGCAGCTTCAGTGGCATCCATATGTGCTAAAATCAAAGCAATAGTTTGTGGATGTTCATGTTGAATAAAATCTGAAAGTTGCTGAGGCTTGATTTTTGAAAGATAAGCAAAGTTTTGAGTATCTTGCATACTTTTTGAGAGTTTATCTAAAACTTTTTTAGCTTCATCTGAACCAAGAGTTCTATAAAGAAGTTCCCGTGCATACTCCATACCACCAGCAGTAAGATATTGTCCAGACTGAAATATAGCATGAAATTCTTCTAAAACTGCTGTACCTATTGCCTTATCTAATGTTCTATTCCCCGCTATATATTTTGAAATCTCAGTGATAGCATCAACACTCATATTTGAGAAAATAGCCGCTGTAGCCTCTTCACCCAACTGAAGCAATAAAACAGATATTTTTTCAGGTAAGTTCATCTCATCAAATGTCGCTTGTTGCGTAGGAGTTAATTTCATCGCTTATCCCTCTTTTTTATTAGATGACATATTAGCTTCCTCTGATAAAAGTGCTTCTAAAAGTGAAGCAATCTCTTCAGGTGCATCTTCTGCCATAGCTTTAACTTTTTCAAGTAAAACATCATGTTTGAGTTCATCTTCGTTAAACCCTTCACCAACACCAAGTTGATCTTCAACTTTTTTCCTCATAGCTTGAACTTTTTCTATCAAGTCTTCCTCTTCTTCATCATCTATCTCTAAAATAGGCTTATCTAAAGTCTCTTCCTCTTTAGATATTTCAAGCATTTTTTCTGCAAATGGGGAGATGGCTTTTTTGTAAACAATAAGAAGCAAGATAAGAACAAAGAGGTATTTAAAGACACCAGAAAATGGTGCAAGGTAGGTTTCACTAAATGAAAGTACTTTAGACACTCCATCTTCAGCTTTAGATATATTATCTCTTTTAAACTGTAAGTTTTTAACACTTATTTTATCACCTCTTGCTTCATCTATACCGATAGAACGACTAACTAAAGAGGTCAATGCTTCTAAATCTGCCTGAGCCAATGGTTCATACTCTAGTTCATCAGTAGAAGCTCCATCTTTATCAAGTTTATTTTTATACTTTCCATCAACTATAACGGCAGCTGTAATCCTTTTTATACGAGCAAATTGAGATTTTGTGGTTGATACTGTTTTACCAACCTCATAGTTTGTTGTACCTGTACTTTTTGAATATTTATCAGTTTTTTTATTACTTTTAAGACCTTGAACTGGTCCAATATTACTTACAGTACCTGGTACCCCACCAACTTGAGAAGGGGTGCTACCCTCCCTTTTTTCCTCACTTGTTTGTTCACTTCTAACAACATTTTCTGGATCATAAACTTCAGAAGTTGAATTTTTGATAGAAAAATCATAATCAATAGTTACCTGAGCTACAACCTTTTTATCTCCACCAACAAAAGGGGAAACAACTTGAATAATTTTCTCTTGCTTCTTTTTTTCCTCTTTATTTTTGTACTTTTGTTGCACAGATGAAAGTTCACTCATTTGAGCCATCTCATCTTCATCACCAAGTGTTTCTCCATCACTATCTACAATCATAACATCAGATGAACTCATTTTAGGTACAGCAGCAGCAACCAGATTTTTAATACCCCTCACCTGTTTCGGTGAAAGTCTTCTTCCATCAACCAATTGAACCATAACAGATGCACTTGGAGCTACATTTTTAGCTACAAAAAGTGTCTCTTTTGGTATTGCCAAACTTACACTTGCACTCTCTATTGGAGACAAAGCATTAATTGTACGAGACAGTTCCCCTTCTAAAGCACGAAGATATTTAATATCTTGGTCAAACTTAGTTGCTCCAAATTCTTGAGTATCAAACAACTCAAAACCAACACCACTATCTTTTGGGATACCTTGAGCAGCTATAGCAATTCTTTGTTTATAAACAACATTTCTTGGAACTTTGATAATATTATTATCTTCTATTTGATAAGGTATATTCTCTTTATCTAGTTGCTCTACCACTTTTGCTGCATCAGATGAACTAAGAGAATCAAAAAGCACAACAAACTTGCTATCTGTATTTTTATTTGCAGTATATACAACTAAAAAAATCAAAAAAGCAACAATACCAACAATAGCAGTAGCTATAATAATACGCTGTTGTTTGGTTAATTTTGCATATAGAACAACAAGCTGAGAAAAAAGTACTTTAAAATCCATCAAATTCCCACTATCTAATTATATAAACTCTGAAGCTAGTTCAAAAAAACGACTATTTTGCTCATTTGTGCCAACGGTAACTCTAATTGCATTCATCCCATAACTACTTAAATCTCTAACTATCATCCCTTTTTGTAAAAGTGAGTTAGAAAGTTGTGTCGAATTTTGATTATTATTCAAACACAAAGTTATAAAATTTGTATAACTCTCAATTATATCTATTTTTTTCTTTTTTGCGAAATCTTCATAGCGTTTCATCTCTTTGAAATTAAGAGCGATACTATTGTTTACAAATTCTTCATCAGACAACGCAACACTTGCAGCTTCTAATGATAATGTTGTGATGTTAAAAGGTGGTCTAAGTTTGTAAAGTTCTTTGATGATTTTTTCATCTGCCAAACCATAACCAACTCTCATCCCACCAAGACCATAAGCTTTTGAAAATGTACCAAGATATATAACATTTTCATACTTTTGGATTAACTCTTTTGGATTTAGACTTTTTGACCCATCTTTAAAAGCAGCATATTCCATATAAGCGCCATCCACGACAACCAAAGTTTCCCCATCTATTTTATCTAAGAACTCAAATATTTTATTAACATCCAAGGCATCACCAGTAGGATTATTTGGCGTACAAAGAAAAATAATATCTGGATTTTCTTTTTTATAAAGCATATAAAACTCATCTAAATCATGTTTTTGAGATGAAGTACGGATAATCTCACTTCCCACATGCCGAGCATAGATTTCATACATAGCAAAAGTAACGCTATTTATAAGTATTTTTGAATTTTCATCTGCTTTTGCGTGCATCAAAAACTCTATCACTTGATCACTTCCAGAACCTATAATAATATTTTTATTTTCAACTTCAAATCTACTACTCAAAGCATCTTTTAATTTTATCATAGAGTCATCAGGATAAAGCGCCATATTTGCTACAATATCTTTAACCGCTTCTTGAACTTTTAGCGAACAACCATAAGGGTTTTCATTACTTGCTAGTTTTATAATATCTTTAGGTTCTATTCCAAACTCACGAACCACTAATTCTATTGGCTTTCCAGCTTCATAAGTTCTCATACTTTGTAATTTTTTATTAAATTTCATCTTTTAATCTTCACCTTTTACATAACTTCCAAGCCAAGTTACTTCACCATTATGCTTGGACAATACTTTTTGAACTTTTTCATCATCTATATGCCCATAAAAATCTATATAAAACCAGTAACCAAAACCACCTTTATCTTTTGAAGGACGAGACTCTATCTTAGACAAATTTATATTTTCATTGTCAAAATCTTGTAAAAAATGAACCAAAGCACCAGCTTCAACAGCATCTTTAAGTCTTACAAGAATAGATGTTTTATCATGTCCACTAATACCATTTTTAAAATCACTCAAAATGACAAATCTCGTAGCATTATCATAAACATCTTCTATGTTTTCATACAAAACAGGGATACCATAAAGTTTTGCTGCAATATGGGAACAAATAGCAGCAGAAGTTTCATCTTCACTTGCAAGTATCGCAGCTTTAGCAGTTGACTCAACAGGAATCTGTTCAATATTCATAAGCCCATACTCGTTCAAAAACTCTCGACACTCTCCAAAACCTTTATCCTTAGAATAAATCTTTTTTATATCTTTTACATTTTTAGCTTTTGTTGCAAAAGAGATATGGATAGGCATATAAAGCTCTGAAACTATTTTAACCTGTGCTTTTGCTAAAAGGTCAAGTGTTTCACCAACTACACCATCTCGCGAGTTTTCTATCGGAACAACACCAAATTTTGCCCTACCAGCCTCTAACTCCTTAAATACTGCTTCAATAGAATTAAGTGAAACATACTCACTCATAGCACCGAACCTACTCTCAGCAGCTTGATGTGTAAAAGTACCCTCTGGGCCAAGATATGCAATTTTTTCTGGAAGTTCTAAGTTTCTTGAGACGGCAAAAATTTCTAAAAATATAGCTTCAATGGCACTTTGATTTAAAAGTCCACCATCTTTTTTACTTATCTGAGTCAATCTTTCAATAATATCTCTTTCTCTTTCAGGTCTATAGATAGCACCACCAACATCATTTTTAATCTTACCAACTCTCTCAACAATTGTCATTCTTTCGTTTAAAAGTTTTAATATTTTATCATCAATATTATCTATAGCTACTCTACAATCATCTAAAGTTTTCATAATCTTTCCCCTTTATTTTGCAATCTCTTTGAGAATATCTCTTGCATATCCCCATATACAAAATCTGGTTTTAACTCATCTTTTAACAAAGGAACTATCTCATTAGCCGTTTTATATTTTCCACTTGTTACAAAAATAGTATCCATACCCAACTCTTTTGCTCCACCTAAATCACCTTTTACATCATCGCTTATCATCGTTATATCACTAAACTCAGCAGATGATTTTTGAATATTAAGTAATCTTAAAGCTTCTTCATAAAATGTGATACTCGGTTTACCAACCACATCATAACTCACACTTGTAGCAAACTCAAGAAGCTTTAAAATTGCTCCAACACCAGGGTATCTTTTGTTGTTTTTAGCGTAGATAGAAGTCTCGTGCATCCCAACCAAAGATGCACCACTAAGCAAAAATTCTATCATCTGAGCATAATCATCTGAAGTAAAATCTTCTTTAATTGCTACTAAAACAGTTGATGGATTTTTGTAATCAAGCACATACCCCATCTCCACTAAGGCATCTAAAAACTCTTTAGCACCATAAGCGGCTACTGCACTTTTTTCTACACGAGATTCTAAAAGCATCAATGGATCTAAATACTTATCAAAGCTAAAATTAAAACCTATCTCTTGAAGATAATTATAAAAATCTATACTAGCTTTTTTAGTGTTATTGGTCACTATCATAAATGGAATCTGTTTTTTATTTAATGCCTCAATAAACTCTACAGCACCATTTATAGGTGTTTTGTCACTATCGCTGATAAGAGTTCCTTGAACATCAATAAAATACAATTTTTATTCCATAAATTCTAATTCATTTGCAACTAAATCTTCAAAAGTTTCCCTTTTTCTGATTAGTTTTGACTTACCATTACTTATGGCAACCTCAGCACTTCTACCCCTCGTATTGTAGTTACTTCCCATCCCAAAACCATAAGCACCAGCACTGTGTATAACTAACAAATCATTATGATTTAACTCTACTAAGTCGTAGTCTTTGGCAAAAAAGTCACCACTTTCACAAACAGGACCGACAATATCAACCTTTCTTTTATCAGTTTTATTGTTAGTAACAGCTTCTATCTTGTGATAAGCACCATAAAGAGCGGGACGAAGCAAGTCATTCATAGCTCCATCAACCACTACAAATTTTTTCTCACCATTTTGTTTCTCATATAAAACTTTTGTTACAAAATATCCAGCATTGGCAGTTAAAAATCTTCCAGGCTCACAAATAACAGTTAAATCAAGACCTTTTAAAGTACCTAATATTGCCTGAGTGTATTCATATGTTGGGATAGTTTTTTCATCTTTATAAGTCACACCAAGTCCACCACCAACATCAAAAAACTTTAATTCTATATTTATATGAACAAGTGAACGAACCAAATCGGAAACTATTTCAGCAGATTCATAAATAGGCTTCAACTCTGTAAGTTGACTCCCTATATGAAAATGTATCCCCACAGGGTCTAAAAACTCAGAATTATTTGCTTTTATATACATCCTCTTAGCAGTTGTAATATCTACACCAAATTTATTATCATGTAATCCAGTTGAGATGTATGGATGGGTTTTTGGATCTATATTTGGATTTACTCTGATACTTATTCGGGAAACTTTATTTAGCTCTTTTGCTATAAGTTCAACACGACCAAGTTCAGCTTCACTCTCAACATTGATATAAAGTATATCTTTTTCTATCGCTTCACGAATCTCATCATCACTTTTTCCAACACCAGAAAAGATTATCTTGTAACTAGGTATTCCAGCTAAAAAAGCTCTGCGAACTTCACCAATGCTTACACAATCAGCTCCACTTCCCATCTTTGCAAAGTGTCTGACTATACTTAAATTTGAGTTTGCTTTTACTGCATAACAAAGTATAGATTTTCTAGCTTTAAAAGACTCTTTTAGCTCATTATAACGCTCAGTCATATAATCTAAATCGTAAACATAAAGTGGAGTTTTATACTTATCTGCCAACTCTCTAAAATCAATCATAAAAATCCTAAAATATTTTTAGGTTATTCTATCTAAAAAGTGCTTTTATGTAGCTAAACGATACTTTCTCCACTGCCTTAAAGCTATCAAAAACAATATAAAGACAGGAAGCAATACCCCAACTTCACTTGGAATCGTTTTATTATTTGATAGCTCTGCCAATGTAAATAAAATTCCCCAAACCAAAAGTGTAGATAAAATTGCACCAAAACTAAAAAGAGAAACATTTAAAAACCTAACACTAATGGGTACAAAAAAGAAAATTATCACTATCAGGCAAGGGACGAAAAATGGATATATAAATATCTTATATAATGCACCTTTTATGCTAGATATATCTATATTTTGCTTATTGAGCAATATAATTGCATCTATAGCATTTTTAATGGTAAAGTTCACTTTGCCCTCATACACTTGATCTAACATCTTTGGACGAAAACCTTTTAAGATTTTTAAATCTTTAGAATTTTCAACTTCAATACCAAGTGAATCAAAGTCTATTTTATCTGGCTTGGTGATAATATCTGCATCTTTCATATGCCAGTAACCACCCCTATAAAATGCTTCTTTAGCTAAAAGAACCTCTTTTAAAGACCTACCTTTAACTAAAAAAACTCTAACTCCCTCGGCTTTTTCTTGCAAAGGTATCATTTTTGAAAAATATATATATTTATCTTCATATACAAAAAAGAGGTCTCTTGTAGGGCTTAAATACTCCGCATTTTTACGAATATTGTTTGAAAACTCATCTGCTCTTGAAAAACTAGGAAGGGCATGTAAAGATATAAAAATCAAAATAATTGCAGTAGATACAACAACAAAAGGTTTCAAAATATCTACCCTTGAATACCCCAAAGAGAAAAAAGAAACGAGTGCATTTGAACGGATAAGAAAAATTTTTGTAGAGATCATACCAAAGACTAAAGCAAGAGGGAGCAACATATCTATAGCAAAAAAAGCTTTATACACAAGATATATAACAATCAAATTGGCAGAATGTGAAAGTTTTGAAGCATTTTCCATATAATCAAAACCAACTAAAAACATCACCAATGCCAAAAGAATAATAAGAAAATATTTTATATAATGAACTGAGATATATTTAAAAGCTAACATAGTCGCTATTTTAGCTGAAATTTTTTAACACTATATTTAGAACTTGTGTCTTCTAGTGAATGTTGCAATAAAAATTCTATTGCATCGCAAGTGTGAGAGATCCACATGCCAAGATGCTTAGATTCAACTTCATTAAAATCACCAAGCACATGCGAGACAACTTCCCCTTTGTGTTCTGGTCTTCCTATACCCATACGAACTCTTATATAATCTTTTGAGATTTTTTCATCTGTAGATTTAAGTCCATTATGTCCACCATGTCCACCACCTTTTTTAAATCTTAATGTTCCAAATGGCAAATCTAAATCATCATGTATTACAACAACTTCATCAATCTTATAAAATTTCTTAACACTAGAGATAGAATTTCCAGATAGATTCATAAAAGTAAGTGGTTTTAATAAAAAATGATTTTGAAATTTAAAAAGTTCACCTTCAAAAGATGAGGAGGAAAGCTTAGCAGCATTAAAGCGAGATATTAACTCATCAATCACCATAAAACCAATATTATGGCGATTTTTTGAGTAAGCTGACCCTGGATTACCAAGCCCAACTATAAGCATCTATTTAGCTTTAATAATACTTAGAACAGAAACACGATCAGAATCTGTAAATGTAACATTCTCGATTTTTGCTAAATCACGAACAAGTCTTGAATCACCAACATCCATTGGAGATACATCAACATTAATCTGATTTGGAACATTTTCAATTGCTGCTTTTACTCTTAAACGAGGTTTTGCCATATGTACAAGACCTTTATTTTTAAGACCGATAGCATCACCTTGAGGTACAACCGGAACATGATAGTGAGTTACAACACCAGGTTGTGCTACCATTAGATCAACATGTAAAAGCTCACCTGTAACTGCTTGAGATTCATATGATTGAACAACAACATCCATCTCTTTACCATCAATACTAACTGGGAATGCTAAAGTCTCTTTGTTACGAACAGTACGGATATATTCATTCATTTTGAATGCAGCATTGATATTCTCAAGCCCTTTTCCATAGATGTTTGCAATCAGATAACCATCACGGCGAAGCGCTTTTGTACCCTTCTTACCAATACTCTCTCTAATTATGCCTTCTAACATATTAAATCCTTAAATTAAAAAATAGGTGGAATTCTACCTAAAATAGCTTTAAAATCTATTTAAGTTCAAAAACATCATCATCTTGGGTTATTTTAGAATACTCATTTTCAGTGCTATTAGAGTTTTGGCCAGGTTTACCATCGGTTAGACCACTAATCCTAAGTTCTAAATCAGATGCACTTGTTGCATAATTTTTCGCTTGTTCTTTAGATATAACACCATCACTGTAAAGTTCAAAAATTGACTGATCAAAACTTTGAGATTTATAATGTTCCTTACCGTGTTCAATCACATCTTTTATCTCATAATCTCTATTTTCCATAATCAGTTTTTCAATAGTAGGAGTTCTCACTAAAATTTCCATAGCAGCTCTTCTGCCACCCTCAACAGTTGGTATAAGTCTTTGAGATATAATCCCCTGAAGAACACCAGCAACAGAAAGTCTAACACGATTTTGTTCCTCAGTTGGAAATGTAGCAATAATACGATTGATAGTTTCTTTTGCATCTACCGTATGTAAAGTTGAAAAAACCAAGTGACCAGTATCAGCAGCATGAAGTGCAAGATTTATAGTCTCTCTATCCCTCATCTCCCCAACTAAAATAATATCTGGATCTTCACGAAGAGTTGCCCTTAATGCATTACCAAAAGAGAGTGTATCTTGACCTACTGAACGCTGATTAATAATACAACCTTTATCTTTATGAACAAACTCAATAGGGTCTTCAATGGTTATAATATGCTTTTTTCTTGTAAAATTTATCTCATTGATAATTGATGCCAAAGTTGTTGACTTACCACTACCAGTAACTCCTGTCACAAGAATAAGCCCTCTCTCTTTTTGAGTAAAACTCTTCACCACATCAGGAAAGTGTAACTCCTCAATAGTTGGTATTTTTACAGGAATTACACGAAAAACTGCTGAAACTCCATCCATTTGAAAAAAGATATTTACACGAAAACGGCTAGTTTCGCTAAAAGGATAAACAAAATCTATCTCTTTTTTTTCAACAAACTCAGCAAATCTACCCTTTAAAATCTCCTTTGCAAAAGTAAGTGCATCCTCTTTTTCAAATATTCCACCAGCAAACGGAACAATATTCCCATTAATCCTTGCACGAATCACAGAATTTGATTTTATATGAAGGTCACTCCCCCCTACCTCTATCATCTTTTTAAGATAAGACCGAACTTTCTTTAACTGTTCAAAAGTCAACTGACTTACATCTACCTCGTTAGTATTTGTTATTATTCTATCTCCATTCATAATGACTCCAATATCTCTTTAAAAGCTTTTTTGAAAGCTTTTAATCCATCTGAAATTTGTACTTGAATAACCTCATTAAGATTAATTCCAACATCTTGCACTTTTTTTAAATGTTCTTTTATAACATCTTGTGATATAGGTAATACTGCATCTTTATCGCCACTCTTATAAAAAGCTTTTATTGTATCTATTGGGGCAGTATTGACACTGTTATATGCTAAAAGTTCTTTAACATAATAATGTGCAGGAAGAGAATCATCTTTGACACCCGTACTTGCAAAAAGTACCCTGCACCTATCAACTTTCATTTTTTCAATAGCTTCATATATTTTAGAAGTATTATATATCCCTGTTAATCCAGTATCTACTCCACATTCACTAAGTGTTTTATCTATAGCTCTGTCTATTCTACTGACAAAAACACTAATCACAGTATCTACTTTTATTTCACTCTTACTTAAACCCATTTCAAATGCTTTTGCACATGCCACAGCCTGTTCCCTTGAGAAGACAAGTGTTGCATTTACAGGAATTCCACATGCCACAAGTTCCTTCATCGCTTCATATCCAGCTTTGGTTGCCGGAACTTTTATCATCACATTATTTCTACCTATTGTTTCAAAAAGTCTTCTTCCCTCTTTTATAGTCTCTATCGCATCATCACAAAGATATGGATCAACCTCTATACTTACATATCCATCATCACCTTTGTCGTGAAGTGGTTTTAAAATATCAGCTGCCTTTTGTATATCAAAAATTGCCACAGCTTCATATTTTTCTTTTGGAGAAAGTCCATCTAAATTGCTAAGTTGTTCTTTGTATGCTTCAGAATTTAAGATTGCATTTTTAAATATTGCAGGATTTGAAGTTGCACCATTGACAATACCCTGACTTATCAACTCTTTAAACTCATTATCTAAGTAATCTCTCTCTATAAAATCAGCCCACAAAGAAAACTTCAACTCTTTTATATACATAAAACACCCCAATAATATTTTCCCCCATTATATATCAACTTTTTTTAAATAGAGTAAAAAAGAAAATAAATGAGTGCAAAACGCTTAAAATATACCCAATCACACCACCAATAGAACTATAATACTTATCCAAATCTAAAAAAAGGTATATGTCAAATATATAATCATCAAAATAATTAATCAAAAAAACACTCATAGGCAAAATAAAAAGACACAAAACTAAGCTATATTTATCAACCCTAAATTTGAGTTTATAAAAAATGATAAATATAAATAAAAAATAATATAAATAATGCAATTTTAAAAAAAGAATAATAAGCAGATAATTTATAAAAATAGATAGAAAAACTATTAAGAAACCCATTTTAATATTTCAACTCCAAAGTTTATTTTAGGATAGCAATACAAATTTTTTAAAGAGTTTTCTTTATGGCAAGTAAACTTTATCTAAAAGCTCATTATATTCATCTTTAACTTCACTATCCAAAGTGATACCACCACCACTTTTATAAATATACCCTTTTTGTGTTTTTTCTATAAATCTTATCATCACTCCACTATCAAAACTTTTTCCATCAAAAACACCAAAAACACCACTAAAGAAACCTCTCTCATATCCCTCTGTATCTTTTATAATCTCTAAAGTAGATTTTTTAGGTGTTCCACTTATACTTCCAGCTGGTAACAAAGATTTTAAGATACTACCAAGTTCCACATGCCAAGAAGTAGCAAGTTTTCCACTAATGTGTGAGCTAACCTGCAACAGTTTCTTATCTCCAGCTTCTATCTCTGTAATATATCTAAACTTCTCAACTCTAACCTCATTGGCGACAATAGATAAATCATTTCTAAGCAAATCAACAACCATAACATGTTCTGCCATCTCTTTTTCATTTGATAATATTGTCTCTTTGGCATGTGGAATTGAAGCGTCTATAGTACCTTTCATAGGATAAGTATGAATGGTATCACCTTTTATAGATACAAATCGCTCAGGGGAAAAACACACAAACTCATCTTTATATCTAAGTTTATATCGTGCATTTGCCTTTTGATATATCTGCTTTAAACTTAATGATGAGCTAATTTTGGTTGGTTGAGTTAGATTTAAAAGGTATGTATCACCTTTTTTTATCTCCTCTTTAATATAATTAAACTTAGTTCTGTATTTATCAAAAGAGATTGGATATTTTTGTAAAAAATGTTCATGTTTTATAAAACTATAATGTTCATCTATACAAAATTCAACATCCTCTTTTTCTAACTCATTTAAAGGTATCACTTTTAAATTTTTAGCTTCAAAATCACTTATAAAAAGAAAAGATTTTTTTTGTCTAGCCAAAATATTTATATCATCAAATGTCATATATCAGTTTTTTTAGCACTGCCATTCTAATGGAAACACCATTGCTAACTTGTTGCAATACCTTACATCTTTCATCTGCTAAAAGAGTATCACAAATATCTATATTTCTATGAACAGGTCCAGGGTGAAGTAAGATTATATCTCTATCTCCAATAAGTTCAGAAGTGATACAAAAATCACTAGCATAATCTTTAAGTGAAGCATAACTTTGAGATGAATGTCTCTCTGTTTGGGTTCTTAAACTCATAATTACATCAACATCATCTATAATCTCTTTTAGATAATGTGTAGTTTTTAGTTTTGTTTTTGGTAAAAAATGAGGAGGTGCTACAAGTGTTACATCCATACCAAAACGGGTTAAAAGTTCTATATTTGAGTTCGCAACGCGTGAATTTTTTATATCTCCTACAATAGCTATCTTTTTACCATCTAAATTCCCAAAATGCTCCCTTAAAGTGAAAAGATCCAAAAGTGCCTGAGTTGGATGAGCATGAGCGCCATCACCTGCATTTATAATAGAAGCTTTTGTATGATTTGAAAGTATCTTTGCAACACCAGCATTTTGATGACGAACTATTATGGCATGTGGTCCCATAGCATCAAGATTCATTGCAGTATCTACAAGAGTTTCCCCTTTTTTTGTAGAACTTTTTGCAACATCAAGATGAACTATCTCTGCACCAAGCCTTTTTACAGCTATCTCAAAAGAACTCTTAGTACGAGTAGAATTTTCAAAAAAAAGTGTAATTACAATCTTATCTTTTAAAATCCTATCAAAACGACCGTCACTAAACCTTTTTGCATCAGCTAAAATCTCTTCAATCTCATCTACCGTAAAATCATCAGTTCTTATCAAATGTTGCATCTACTCTCCTATATATTTACAAATTATACAAGACATCACAAATGGTGTCAATATTTTGTGACACTTTTAACACTTCAAAATCAATTTCTTTAAAATAAGGCTTAGAAACCCTTTGAAAATTGGTATCTTCCTCTCTGCAATTAAAAGCTATGGCATGTGGAATATTTTCATTTTCTAAAACTTTTTTACTTAAAAGTGTATCATTAATACAACCAAGTGAACAATGAGTAACCAAAAGTGCTGTCGCTTTTAGATACTTTATTAAATCAATCATCATATAATCTTTAGCAATAGGAACAAAAACCCCACCAGCACCTTCTATAATCAAAATATCACACAATTTTTCAAACTTAGCGATAATTTTATCAATCTTGTCTAAATTTAAATCTTCGCCACCCGAAGCAATAAATGGAGCTGCCGGAAGTTCATAACTAAGAGGTACAATCTCATCAAGAGATACTTTTTCAAACTCAATATTTAATTCTTTTACACATGCCAAAAGTTCACTTCCATCAGGATAAAAACCATCAACCACACCAGTTTCCACAGGCTTAATCACACCAACCCTCATCCCTCTTAAACTAAACTCTTTTAACAACAACTTTGTTGTATATGTTTTACCAATATCTGTATTTGTTGCAGTTATAAAAATTCTCTTTGCCATTTTCCTACTTTTGATATAATCTACTTTTAAGTAAGTTTAAAAACTCACCTTCTTAAATATTACAAGAAGTCTAACAAATTATAGGAAAATTATGGCAATAAATACAGAATTTGAACTCATTGATGAAATTTCACTAAAATATCCAAAAAAATATAAAGTTTTTATCCTTAATGATGATTATACATCTATGGATTTTGTTGTAGATATTTTAATGAACATTTTTCATAAAAACTATCAAGAAGCAGAAAATATCATGCTAGAAGTTCACAAAAATGGCAAAGGACTTTGTGGTGTATATACCCATGAAATTGCCGAAACAAAAGTTATGCAGGTAATTAAAAAAGCCCAAGAACATAATTTTCCACTCAAAGCAACAATGGAAGAGGAATAAATGATTAGTACAGAATTAAACAATATATTTCAAAAATCAATTTTTTATGCAAAAGAGTTAAGAGATGAGTATCTAACTTTAGAACATGTTTTTTATATGCTACTTAGCTCAACAGATGGTTCAAATATCATATCTATATGTGGTGGAGATGTTGAAACTATGAAAAAACTATTACAAAATTACATCATTTCAAACATCTCGAAACTACCTCAAGATATAGAAAAAGACCCATATGAAAGTGTTGCACTCGCAAGAGTTATAGACAATATGATACAACATATCCAAAGCGCTCAAAAACAGAATGCTGAGATTGGAGACTTTATAGTTGCACTCTATGAAGAGAAAAATAGTTTTAGCTATATGCTTTTAAATGAATACCAAATCTCAAAATTAGATATATTAGAAGTTATCTCCCATAACAATACAGATGATGAAGAAAACAAAGAAAAAGAAAATTCCTTACCAAAATATACCATTGATTTGCTTCAAAAAGCAAGAGATGGTAAAATTGATCCAGTTATTGGACGAGAAAATGAGATAAAACGAGTAACACAGGTATTGTGTCGAAGAAAAAAGAATAACCCTATTTTAGTTGGTGAAGCAGGTGTTGGAAAAACTGCAATAGCCGAAGGATTAGCACTTAACATCATTAACGAAAAAGTACCTGATATTATAAAAAATGCTGAACTTTTTGCACTTGACTTAGGTGCAATGCTGGCTGGAACAAAATATAGAGGAGATTTTGAAAAAAGATTAAAAGATGTTATGGATGAACTACAAACACACCCACATGCCATCCTCTTTATAGATGAAATTCATACACTCATTGGTGCAGGTGCTACAAGTGGAACTATGGATGCAGCAAACCAATTAAAACCAGCTCTTGCAAATGGGGACTTAAGATGTATGGGAGCTACTACATTTGCCGAATATCGAAATGGCTTTGAAAAAGACAAAGCACTTAGTAGAAGATTTTCAAAAGTGGATATTAATGAACCATCAAAAAAAATAAGCTACCAAATTTTAAAGGGTTTAAAAAGCAGATACGAACAACATCATGGTGTAAAATACACAAATGAAGCACTTAAATCAGCAGTTGACTTATCAAAAAGATATATAACTGATAGATTTTTACCAGATAAAGCGATAGACCTCATAGACGAAACTGCCGCTTCATTCCACCTAAAGAAGAAAAAAAGAACCAAAATAACAACAACCGACATAGAAAAAACTATAGCAAATATTATAGGTGTTGGAAATACTAAAATAAAAAAAGATGAAACACTTTCTCTTGCAAATTTAGATGATAACTTGAGTAAAAGAGTTATAGGTCAAGACAAAGCAGTAATGGAGGTTAGTAAAGCAATTAAAATCTCAAAAGCTGGATTAACACCACCAAATAAACCTATTGCATCATTCCTTTTTTCAGGTCCTACAGGGGTCGGCAAAACAGAACTAGCCATAGCTCTAAGCGATACTTTAGGGATAAATTTTGAACGATTTGATATGAGTGAATATATGGAGAAACACGCCCTTTCAAGACTTGTTGGTGCGCCTCCTGGCTATGTAGGTTATGAACAGGGTGGACTCCTAACAGAAGCTATAAAAAAACATCCATACACAGTATTGCTTTTAGATGAGATAGAAAAAGCTCATCCTGATCTTATAAATATACTTTTACAAATTATGGACTCCGCAACACTAACCGACAACAACGGATATAAAGCAGATTTTCAAAATGTGATACTGATTATGACCTCAAATATAGGAGCAACTGCTAGAGGTGTGATGGGATTCAATAAAGATTTTTCACTCTCACAAAATGAAGAATTAAAATCATTTTTTACACCAGAATTCAGAAATAGACTTGATGCTATAGTCAATTTTAAACAATTAAACCACCAAGCCATCAAAAATATAACCTTAAAATTCATACAAGAACTAAATCAAGAGTTACAAAAGAAAAATATTACCATAGTTATATCAGATAATGCTATCGAACATCTAGCTGAAAACGGATACTCAGTAGAGATGGGAGCTAGACCACTAAAAAGATATATTCAAGATAATATTACTAATAAACTAAGTGATGAAATCTTATTTGGAAAACTAAAAAATGGGGGAGAAGTTAAAGTTGATTTTAATAAAACATTAAAATTAAGCTTTGAAAAAGCAGATGAATATTCCCAAACTAAATAAATATAACTTAGAATTCCCACATGCCACAACTGCCAATAAAGATGGCATAGTTGCTTGGGGTGGAGACCTGAGTCCATCAAGGCTCATAAAAGCCTACCAGAATGGGATTTTTCCATGGTACAATAAAGATGACCCAATCATCTGGTGGTCGCCAGACCCAAGACTCATCATGGAGCTAGATGATTTTAAACTAAGTCGTTCACTAAAAAAAAGTATGAAAAAATTTAAATATAAATTTGATACTGATTTCATAGAGATTATCTCAAACTGTGGTTCAACCCCAAGAGATAAACAAAATGGAACATGGATAAGTGATGAAATAATAGAAGCTTACTCAACTCTTTACGATATGGGGGTTGTCCACTCTATTGGAAGTTATCAAGATGATAAACTTGTGGGTGGCCTATATGGTGTTGTAGTTGGAGGAGTATTTTGTGGTGAATCTATGTTCTCACATGTCACGGATGCTTCTAAATCAGCATATGCCACACTAATCCAACATTTAAAAGAGTGGGGATATGATTTTGTTGATGCTCAAGTTCCAACCCAACACCTGAAAAGTTTAGGGGCAAAAGAGGTTGCAAGAGAATATTTTTTAGATAGACTAGAAAAAGCTAAAATAAAAGAGTTAAAACAAATATGGAAAATAAAAAAGAGTAAATAAAAAAAGAAATAACTGAACTCCCTAGGCAACGACCTACATTTCCACACCTGAAAGATGCAGTATTATCAGCGA
>Ga0256842_1000367_pt1 | contig 39611 bp, 37 predicted proteins | sample 4559240metaG_FD_185973 | JGI IMG/M metagenome (GOLD analysis project Ga0256842, IMG submission 185973) | Hydrothermal vent microbial communities from Guaymas Basin, Mexico - 4559-240 | ecosystem: Environmental > Aquatic > Marine > Hydrothermal vents | place: Mexico: Guaymas Basin | collected...
ATATTTTAAAAAAAAATTAATAAAACACTAATTTTTTTTAAAAATATTACGATAAGTGATTATAGGTTTTTATTTTAAACATTTTCAGGAGGAAACATGAAAAAACTAGTTATTTTATTTTTATTAATCACGGTAAGTATTTTCGCCCAAGAAAAAAAGGAAGAAAAGTTAAACACTGATTTTAGATTTCACTCACAAATTTTCTTTAACTATGATTACACTAAAGATGCACAAGGTTTTAACGATGTAAACAACAGATTCTATGTTGGTTTTAAGAAAAACATTAATAAAGTATGGTCAGCAAGATTTACTCTTGATGTAGGAAGAGATAAAGTAGTAGTAGAAGGGCCAGAAGAAACCCAATATAAAGGTAATGCTATTGGTTATAATGCATTTATGAAATATGGGTACTTAAAAGCTCAATTTACTAAAGAATTATCTTTAACTATGGGTATATTCTTAAATCCAATCCATGGATTTTCTAATAAATTTTGGGGTCATAGATATATTACTTCTGCTTATGGTGGAAAATATTGGAATGCAGTACCTCAAGGTGTGATTTTAGATTATAAAATGGGTAAACTATTAAAGGCTTCATTACTCTTTACTAATGGAAGTACTTACCATGTTGTTGGAGACAATGATAAAAATAAAGACATAGCAATTGTATTGACATCAACTCCGGTAAAAGGTCTTGATATTGCTCTTCATGGAAAATATATTATTCCTATTGAAGATAATGCAGGAGCAACAATGCAAGGAACAGCATTCTTAGGTTATTCAATGAATTTATTTAAACTTGGATATCAATTCCTATTTAAATCAGCAAAAGCAGACAAAGATGCCGATGCTGTTAAATCTATGGGACATGTAGTTTACGCAAGAATTATGCCTTTAAAAGAATATGAGTTATTTGGCTCATTTTTAATGAATGATAAAAATACAGACGCAGATAAAGATAAAAACTTTAGTGCAATTGGTGGATTAGAATATAAACTATCAAAAGGATTAAAATTTGCTCTATCCTATGAAACCAAATGGGTTGAAGACCAAGATAAAGAATATACTATCAGATTATCTTCTTATGTAAACTTTTAATTATATATTTCCTAAGTTAAATACTTAAACAAGAAGTGGAGATTACTTTAAAATAATTTCTAAAAAACAATTTAATATCACTACCCTCTTTCCAAATAAAAATAGGTTCCATAAAATCAGGCCAGTTTTCTCCGGTTGTTTTATGCCTAAATATCTCTCCTGCAATTAATGAAATAAACATATCATGAGTAATAAACAAATTTATAGCATTTTGATTTTCAATTTTTTCAAGGACTATATTTATAAACTTATAAACACTTGCTTCAACATTATTCAAGCCTACTATTTTTTTTCTGTCATAAGCTAAATCTAACAAGGCTAACATTCCATTAGTCATATAAAAATCTGACATTTTCATAAAATCGTTAATAAATATTTCATCACCTGCAAGAATAGCTAAAGGTTCAATTTTAATATTGATATTTCCTACTCCTTTTAATATATTTTCTCCGGTATGAATACATCTTTCAACATAAGAACTATATATACTTGATATTTTACCTTTAAGATATTCAGAACCTAATTTAAATGCCGATTTCTCTCCATCTTTAGTTAACGGGACCTCTAAACCAACTTCTCCTCTTTTGATATCAAATCTTTCTGCATGCCTCATAATTACTGCAATAGGTGTATTTTTAGGAATCATATTTAAACCATTAATATAAGATTCAGGAATAGTTATCATTTTTCTCCTTACAATGCATTTTTTAAAATAAAATTTGAAAATTCTTTTGGTAGTTTTGCTTTAAATGAAAAAAACTTATCTCTAACTTCATCGTAAAAAGAAAGTTTATAAGCATGTAATAAATGATGATTTATTTTTAATTTTTTTAACATATTTTCAGTTAAGCCCTTTTCAACAAATTCATCAAATATCATTTCATCAACACCATAAATTTTATCTCCAACTATATAATTACCATAATGTGATAAATGAGATCTAATTTGATGTTGTCGTCCTGTTTTTAGTAATGCCTCAACTAATGCATAATTTTCATACTGTTTTATTAAAGTAAATTCAGTATGACTTATAACTCCATCATCTGCAACACCTTGCTTGATTCTAATTTTTGAAGTTTTATCAATACCCATGTTAAATTTAACAGTAAAATACTTATCCTTAACAATACCATCAACTAGTGCAAGATATTTTTTTTCAATATTTCGGGAAGAAAGTTTTTTAGTTAAAAATGCTGCCATTTTTTTATTTTTTGCTAATAATATTAAACCAGAAGTTTCTTTATCTAATCTATGAACAAGTCTTAAATTACTATAATTATACTTGTCTTCTAATATTTGTAACATTGTTCCAGATTGATAGGCAGAATTAGGATGAACGGGTATAGTTGGAGGTTTATTTACAACTAATAATTCTTCGTCTTCATATACTATTTCAATATTTATTTTAGCAACATCAATAAAAGGTTCTTCTTTATAATAAATTCTTGTTAAAGTATCAGTAGAATATAATTTATTACCTTTTTTTATTAATTTCCCATTTCTAAAAAATTCTCCATTTTCAATATATGAATTCAGCTCATTCCTAGAATACCAAGGCATTTTTATTTTTAAGTATCTATCTAACCTATACCTATTATATAGAGGAAGTATTTCATAACTAACTTTATGCAAATATTTCTTTTTCCCATTTTTTGATAAACTTATCATAGAAAACTTAATTACCTTGTTGTTTCAGAGTAATTTGAATAAGTATTATCATAATCTTTAGAAAAGTTACCTTTACTCTCTGTTTTAGATTCATTACTAACTTCAACTTTGTTTACATCAGAAAGCTCTATTATGCCAGAATCTCTTTTAATAGCATAAGTTATAAAAAAGTATGCTATTAATGAAAATAAAAGCACTGCTGTTATTAATACAATAGGATTATAAAATATAGTAGAAGCATTGAGCTCACTTCCTATTTTATTATTGTCTTTATTTTGAAACTCATAAAACTTATTAAAAATATCCTCGGGGGATTCTCCTAGTTCTGTTATATACGATTTAATATAAGACCTAACAAATATTTCAGATAAACCAATAGATTCAATGTTACCATTCTCAATATTCATTATATTAATTGTTGTAATCTTTAATACTTCTGCAATTTCTTCTACAGAGCGACCACTTGCCTCTCTCCTAGATTTAAGGTATTTTCCTAATTTTTTACTTCCTTCTGACATATTATTCTTCCAATAAGTTTATATAGCGTTTACATTTATCAACTAATCTTGTATCAGAAATCATCTTAGCTTCTTTAACACAAGTTTCTAAATTTGTTCTTGATTTTTTATATTTTTTATACTGTAAATATAAAAAGCCTAAATTAAAATACTCATAAGCTTTATTTTTACAATATTTCACGGTATTAAGATAGTTTATTTCTGCATTATCAAAATCTTTATTAGCTGTATATATTTCACCCAAAAGCTGATAAGGAACACATTGCCTAGAATTTTTAGACAATGAACGGCCTAATGTTTTAATTGCTTTTTTTTCTTCTCCCATTAAAACATAAGTTTTACCCAAATTTGTATATGCAATCCAAGGAGTTTTATACGTTAAATTATCAAGAGCTTTTTTAAATTCTTTAGCAGCCTTGTCAAAATCTTCTTTTTCGCTATATACAATGCCTAAGTGATTATGAGCCTCTGAATAATTAGAATCTATCTTTACCGCTCTTTTAAAACTCTCAATTGCTCTATCTTCCTTGCCATCATAAAGATAGGTTAGTCCTAATAAATTATGTAAATCCTTATTATTAGGATCTAATTTAATGGCTTTAAATAAATTCTCATAAGAAACTGGATAATTTTTATTTCTTATTGCATTTACAGCAAGATTCATATACGAAGTAACTCTCTTTTCTTTATTCTCCTTACTTTTTATTTCTTCTGGAGTTTTAGCTTTATCTATGAGTGTAGATTTATCCTTTACACAAGATATAAATAAAAAACTAGAAAGAAGTAAGAAAATTAATAATTTCATCACTCTCCTCATCACTATAGATAGTATTAGTTGTTTTTGATGCTAAAGTACCTGATAATTCTTTAAAAATATTAAAATCTTCTTTTACAGAAACTTCATCAACATCATCTAAATAAAAACCTAATTCTTCTAAAAAAACAATTCCTTCATGCCAAATATTACTTACATCATTTTCATTCATAATCAATTCATCTGATTCATATATGTCATTAATGTGTTTAAATGAAATTATAATAAAAACATAAGGAATATCATCTATTATTCCATAAACCAAAAAGCCAGTTCCCTCACCAGATTGACCAGTAGATGATGCTAAATTATGTGCATTCATTGACATCATTGCTTTATTTACAAGTAAATTTGTATCCAAAGACTTTTTACTTTCACTTAGAATAAACATAAATAACTCCAAAAGTTAATTCAATTTATAATATATAAGATAAAATTTCAAGATTTTATTTTTATTATTAATTTTTTATGTGAAAACTACAATACATTAAATATATAAACTCATTTTTTTAAATAATAAAACCCCACAAATATGGGTGGAGTTATACAAATAAAAACTATTCCTCAGTTAACTCTACTAATACCCCTTTTGAAGATTTTGGATGTAAAAATGCTATCTTTGTATGATGAGCACCATTTCTTGGAGCTTTATCTATTAATCTAACTCCTTGCTTTTCTAAATTTGACAAATCTAACTTTAAGTCACTACTTCCTAATGCTAGATGATGCATTCCTTCTCCTTTTTTAGCAATAAACTTTGCAATAGGGCTATTTTCACTTAATGGTTCTAATAATTCAATTCTACTCTCTCCAGCCTTAAAAAAAGCAACCCTAACCCCTTGTTCTTCAACAATTTCATAACCCTGAAACTCTAAACCTAAATCTTTTTCATAGAAATTTAAAACATCATCTATTGATTTAACTGCTATGCCAATATGATTGATTTTTCTATCCATTTTTCCTCCTTAACTTATTTTTCCCAATCTATATTTGGATTAATAATAATATTTCCTTTTTCATAATAAAATGAAATCACATTAATGAAAAATCTTTTATTATCAATAAATGGCTTCCCAAAAATTAATAATGGATTTTTATTCTTATTGTTAAATTCCAAAATTATTCTATCAAAAACTTTTTTTCTATTATGTTGATATCTTTTAGGAACATCTCTATATCTAAACTTTAAAGAAACCAAATTATCTTCTTCATCATAAATATCTATCACTACTGCTTGCGTTTCATAATCAAATATGGGTTCTTCATAACGAAATGGCTTTATCAATGAATAAAATGGAGTATAATTAATATTTAATAAAGAATTATCCTTTCTAAATTGTAAATATTTGTTTTTTAAAATACTAAAATTACCATAACTTTCTAAATTTTCAAAATTATGATTTACTTTTATCTCTACACTTGAAACAAGAGAAGAAATAACTAATTCTCTGTTTATTTTAGTTCTTTTAATTATAACTTTTTTATTTAAAAAAGCATCGGTAGTAAAGCCTTCCCAAAGAGGCATAAAATGTAATTTATTTCTTGGATTAGAATAATTATCTTCTGATTTTAAGGAAATAAATAAAGACCTCGTAAAAACTTTGTTATCCTTAGATAAAAAATATGTTTTCAATATTGCATTTTCTCCAATTTCAATATATTCTTTTCCCACTCCATAAACAGTAATTTCTTTTACATCGATATATTCACTTCTATGTCTTGTTAAAGAATCTATCATGTTATAATCAGATGAATTTGCTCTATATAATCTTAACATCCTAAAAAACTTAATAATTTTATTCCTAAAACTATCTAAATCGAATTTAGGACTCTTATTTATAAATAAATTTAAATCTCTTTCTATTCCATTCATTAATTTCTCAAAGGCAGGAACTTCATAATGAATTTTAAATGCTAATTTTTTTATTTTTTGAGTAATAGCAACAGTCATTCTTGTTAAACCAAGACTTATTATTTCAGAAAAAATATCTTCAACTTCTTTTAATAATTTTCCATCTATGGGCTTTAAGTCTTTTTTTACTAAATCACTTATTTGTTCTTTTTTTATAACATCATTTTCAATTAAATAATAAATCATTGAAGCAACATTGTGTTCACAATCTTTTTTTCCTTTACATGTAATATTATTACAATTGTTGTTTTCTAGAGGTCTTACTGAACGAAATGAAAAATTTACTTTTTCATCATTGAAGTCATTACTAAAAATAAAATCTAGCGAATTTATACTTAATTCTTTCTTTATATTAGAACCCAAAAAATATTTTATGCCTTTCATAAATTTAGCTTTTGTAAATCTCTTTTCTAATGATTTTAAATCAAAATCTAATAGTTCCTTATATTTATTTTTTATGTCAATTTCATTATTTTGTATTTCATATTGTTCATTAGCATTAGAGCTAATCCAAAGCCTTGCCCCTACCGTTTCTTTAATATAGAATATTGATATAATTCTGTGCCTACAAAATTTACTATCCGGGCATGTACATGTAATTTCCTCAACTTTAGTGTCTTTAATCATTACAGTATTTTCCTGAATTTGTAATTCTAATGGAGATTCATTAATTATTTTTATTTTATCTCTTAATTTTTCTAAATCTTTTTTAGACCTCTTTAGGTAACCTTTATTGCTTAATGATATTATGTAATCATCATCAAAGAGATTTAGAAACTCTAAAATATTATTATCTATCATACTCACCCTATTAAATACAATACTTCGCATTCAGTTATCAAGAGACAACTCACTACATTCGGTTATCAAGAGACAACGCTGTGCATTCACTTATCAAGAGACAACGCTGTGCATTCACTTATCAAGAGACAACGCGGTGCGTTGTCTTTACATAATTATTCCTTTTATCCAATCTGCTAAGCTCTCTGGAGTTAATGAGGCAACATCAGCTCCCATTGAAGCTAATTTTTTTGCAGCTTGTTTATCGTAACCCCCTTTTGCATCTTCTGTTAAAGCTCCAATAGCAAAAAATTTTGCACCAGCCTCTAAAATATAAGCAACTTCAGTATAAAACTTTTTCATATCCCAATCATAAAAATCAGAAACCAATACTACTATTGTTTTGTGAGGATTATCTAAATATTTACCTGAAGTATAGCTTAAAGCTTTTGCAATATCAGTTCCACCTCCAAGCCTTATTTGAAACATTATTTCAACAACATCGTTTATATGGTCGCTTAAATCAACAACCTCAGTATCAAAAATTACTAATTTAGTATTCAAAACGGGTATTGAAGCAAAAATACTAGCCATAATAGAGCTATACAAAACACTGTCCATCATAGATCCAGACTCATCAACAACTAAAATTAAATTCCACTTATTTTTTTTGTGAATATTTTCATAAAAGTATATATTTTCAAATGAAATTTTCTGAGTTTTATAATCATAATTTTTTAAATTTTTATTAATTGTTTTATTAAAATCTAATTCTCCTGAAATTGAATAAACGGAAGATTTAGTTCTATTTATCAAAGTAGAAAATTTTTTACTAACCTTTTCTTCAAGTTTTAGTTTAATTTCATCAACAACTTGCTTTATTATTCTTTTAGCACTCATTAAAACATCAGGATTCATATGTTCTTTCATATTTAATATAGTTTCTAAAAGAGCTTTATTAGGTTCTAAGGACTCTAAAACTTTTTTATCAGTAAGCATTTCTTTTAGATTATATTTATCTATTGCATCCTTCTCCATTATTTCAACAGTTTTTTTAGGAAAAGTTTTCCTTATTTTATTAAGCCAATTAAAAACAGAAGGAGAGCTTCCTTGCCGTCCAGCACCTTTTCCTTCTTTTCCTTCTCCTCCACCTACGCCTAATCCTGAAGCATTTCCATCATATAAACTACCGTATTCATATTCTCTTGAGTATAAAAACTCTAGAAGTCCATTCATTTCTGATAATGATTGCCCCCCAAAGTCACCTTCCATTCCTCCAAGATTAGTTTCAGAAGATTTCCCTAAAACTAATTTCCAACAAGATTCAAGATATTTTTTCTCTTTTTCTATTATATCTATGTCTTTCATCTCAATCATATTTTTTATTTTCTCCATCTCAATAACTTTATTGGAAAAATAAGTTTATTTATTTAATATAATTTAATTGTTAACAAAAGTCGATTTTTTTGTTAAAAAATCTTAAAAACCAAAATTTAGATAATTTTTTAGCTAAATTTTCAAGTTTAGATAAATAATGGCATAGCCTTTTTAGCTAAACGCTATAATATAGAGATATAAAATAGCTCTGTATTACAAATAATCTAATTTTTATCTATTAAAGTAACTGTTTCTATATGATGAGTTTTAGGAAACATATCTACAGGTGTAGTCTCTTTTGGAAAATAACCAAAATCTTTTAAATAATTTAAATCTCTAGCGAGAGTTGCAGGATAACAAGAAATATATACTATCTTTTTAGGGGCTACTTTTATAACACTATCCCAAAATTCAATAGTTGCTCCCTTTCTTGGAGGGTCTAAAACTAAGACATCACATTTATTTCCTTCATCAACCCATTTAGGAAGATTTTTAGTTACATCACCGGCAATAAAGTCAATATTTTCTATTTTATTTTTTTGTGCATTTTCAAAAGATTTATCTACAGAGTTTTTATTTATTTCAAACCCTATTACTTTTTTAGCTTTTTTAGCCAAAAATAAAGTTAAACTTCCCACCCCGGAATAAGTATCAATCACAATATCACTTTTATCTATATTTGCAATTTCTAAAGCTTTGTTGTATAAAACTTCTGTTTGAGCTGGATTAATTTGGAAAAATGTATCCGGCCCTATATTAAAACTAATATCTGAAATACTAGCAGTAATAGAATCCTTTCCATATAATAGTACATTTGTTTCACCAAGTATTTTATTTCCACTAGAATTATTTACATTTAAAATTACTGAAACAATCTTTTTATTAAAGTTTTTAAGGGTTTCAACAAGTTTCTTAACTTCATTAACCCTTTTAGACTTAGAAACTAAAACAACCATAATTTCATTATTTCCATTTCTAATTACTATATGTTTTAATTTACCTTCTTTTTTAGTTTCATCATAAACAGAGATTTTATATTTATCTATCCATTCCCTTATTATTTTTAAAATACTATCATTTAAAGATGGTTGAACTATACAACTTTCAATAGGAATAATATCATGAGATCTAACAGCATAAAAACCAGTTACAGCCCTACCCTTTACTTTACCAATTGGCACACTAACTTTTGAACGATAATGAAAAATCTCTTTAGCACCTATAGTATCATTTACATTTACTTTTACTTTTCCAATTCTTCTTAAAGCAGCTTCAACAACTCCCTTTTTAAATTCAAGTTCTTTTTTATAACTGATATGATGTAATTGGCAACCACCACAATTTTTATAATCACACTTAGGTTTAATTCTTTCTGGGGATTCTTTTTTTATCTCAGCAACAACAGCTATAGCCATATTTTTTTTAGCTAAAACTTTTATAATTTTAATATCAATTACTTCACCCTTTATAGCTTTCTCAACAAAAATAGTTATACCATCTTTATGTGCAATTCCCTTTCCATCATGGGAAAAGTCATCAATTTGTAAACTAAAAACATCATTTTTTTTCATATTTCCTCTCAATAAGCTACTCAATATACATTAGTTTTTTAAAGTTATCAATAGAAAATATAAAATAACTTGACAATACTAAAAAAACTTGTTATCCATATATTAATGAATGAGTATTCATTCATTTTATTTCTAATTATTAAGGGAGAAATTATGACAGTTAAGGATTTTTTTGAAAGTAAATTAAGAGAACATTTAAACGATAACGAAGAATTAGTTGAAGATATTGATGCTACTTACCAATTTGATGTAACAGATAATGGAAGTTGGTTTATTGATTTAACTCAATTCCCTCCAGTAATTAAAGAAGAAGCAGGTGAAGCAGATTGTACCATAGGAATTTCAGAAGATGATTTAATGGCTATAGCAAATAAAGAATTAGATGGTATGACTGCTTTTATGCAAGGTAAATTAAAAATTGATGGAGATATGGGGCTATCTCTTAAATTACAGCCTATCTTAGATTTCGACTAAAACCATATTTCTGCTAAATATCAAGATAATTATTAAAGCCGTTAAAAATAATAATTTTAAATTTATCAACAAGAAAAAGATTTAATTGTTTAAATATGACAATATTTAGAAAGTATTAAGGTACAAAAGAGTGTTTACTTACTATTCACTATTGAAGCTCTGAAAAAATATTACTCATCACAAGCATCACCTATTCCATCTCCATCAGAATCTACTTGTTCATTATTTGGATGAAGAGGACAGTTATCTTCCTCATCAGGAATACCATCTCCATCATCATCTGGATCACAAGCATCTCCATTACTATCCCCGTCAGTATCTAATTGATTGGGATTAAAAGTAAATTCACAATTATCACTATCATCAGAGACACCATCTCTATCTTCATCAGCATCAACCTCTTGACAACTTGCCTCTGAAGTATTTTGCTCACAAATCATCCCCCCATCACAGTGTTCCATTATTCCAGAACCTCTATAATGACAATCTGTTTCAGGATTGTGTTCACAAAAATATACATTATTTTCATAACAAATGGTATTTGCGTTTTCACCGTTTACGGTACAGTCATTTGCACACACACAAGTTGCATTTCCTTCTCCATTAATTTCACAAGTCTTTCCTTGCTCACAATAATCACCTGTTTTATACAGAAAACAACCATTTACATTAGTGCAAACTCCAATGCTTCCATCAGGCATACAAATATTTGGATCCCCTTCGCTACACCCATTATTACAAGCAACACACTCTGCAATTCCATTATTTACTTCACATAATTGACCATTAGGACAATCAGTAGCCTTAACTGTATTACATGCTCCATAAAGTTCACACTTATCTAAAATACCTATATTATTTTGAGTACAAGAACTTGGAGTAAAATTATCAGGATTACATGTATCTTCACAAGGCTCACAAGAAGGCCAACCATAATTCTCTATGCATGATTCATCACTAGCACATACATTCTCAAGCTCTAAATATGAATAATGACAATGAAATCTTTCATTATAACCATCATCACATCTAAGCAATAAAGTTCCATCTTCTGAACATGAATAGCTATTTTCTTCTCTATTACATTGATTTATACATTCACAACTTGCGGTTTGATTTTCTGGATTTTGAGTACAAATAGTTCCCTCATTACAAGTTTCTTTAACTGTCCATAACCAGCAACCATTTACATCAGTACAAGATTCAACTTTACCATCAGCTGTACATCTATCAGGTGTAACTCCAGGCTGGCACTCATTTGTATCACAAGCAACACATTGAGGAGTTTTAGAACCTTCATCACCTATCATTTTGCAATAAGTATTTTCTTCACAAGCAGTTACATTAGGTTTATTACATTCTCCATATAACGAACATGTATCATTTATACCAGATTTATCATCAGAACAAAATGCTGTAAAATTTTCAGGGTCACATTGGTCTTGACAAGACCTACACTCAGGCCAATTATTCTCCATACTTAATTCACACCAGCCTTGCATATCATACTCAGTACAATCTTGCCCTGGACTAAAATAAACACATTGATTTTCCCAATCTTTTTGACATCGACCAGCAAAATTACCATCATTAGAGCACATATAATTTTCTATCACGCCATTTTCTTCATAATCACAATCATTTTTACATTCACAACTTGCAATATTATTACTTTCAACACATTTTTGAGATTCAACACAGTTATTTTCAACTAATTTTGCACATCCATGAACTAATTCACATGTTAATAATTTATCTCCACTGCAATGGCTTTCTCCCATAGTACATTCAGGAGTACAAGACACACACTCCGGCCCATTATTAGTTACTTGGCATTCACTTCCACTATCACAATCAGTTATCATTTTCTTTGCACACCCACCATATTGGCTACAGGAACTAAATACTCCAAACCCATCTTCTGTACATGATGCAGTAAAGTTATTACTATCGCATTCTGAAAAACATGATTCACATGTAGCATCATTACCAGTTTCAACACACCATTGATTAGATGCACAAGTTAAGTCTTGTGAATATAAACACATATTTGCATTTCTTGCACAACCAATAGCTTTCGTTCCGTCATCAGAACAAGCCACACCAACTTCAGTACATTCATTATTACAATCACAAGTTGCAACTATTCCACTTGCATTACAAGTTTCACCTTCTAAACAAGCAATTGTATTATTTTTATAACATCCATTAACTAAAGCACAAGAATTTGCACCATTCTCATCACAAGTTGCGACAAAAGTATCAGGGTCACATTCATTACAAGACTCACAACTATCAGTATTTTCATTACAAGTTTCACCTAAAGCACAAGAAGTTTCTACAAAGTGCAAACATGGAATTTCTGTAGTTGTACTACAAATAGAGAGTGTAAATTCTCCAGTACATTTCATCTCTCCAGCTGTACATCGATCAACACAACCTTCAACACAGTTAATTTCTTCCGCATTAGCATCACAATGAGTATTTTCTTGACAATTGTAGGTTTCAGCACTTAAATGATAACACATATCGCTTTCTAAACGACATTCACTATAGCTTGTAAAATCAGAACTACAAGCCTTACCATTAGTTGGAATGCATTCATCTTGACAATTTAAAACAACACAAGTTCCACCAGCTTCAAGAGGTTTACATCTTTCACCATTAGCACATTCATCTATAATTTTTTTATAACAGCCATTAGCATCTTCTACACAAGCTGTTATTCTTGAAGAATCTGAATCACAAACAGGATAATCACCTCTTGGGTCACATTCATTTTGTTGAGAACAATCAACTACACATTCAGCATTTGCATTTAATCTATAACCTTCATCACAAGCACATTGAACTTTTCCATTAGCAATAGAACAAACATGCTTATTGTTTTCAATACAAGAAACACCATCAACACATAACTCATTTAGAACACAATCACCATTTTCATCAGGATAATATCCATCTTCACATACACAAACATAACCATCTTGGTTTTCAACACTTAAATTACAAGTTGTTTTATGGTCTGTATTATCTACACATGGGTTAACGGTACAAGCATCAGGAGTATCTACAACACAATCTCCATCATTTTCAAGATCATGATGATATCCATTAACACATTCACTACAATTTGTACCTTCATAATTATCTTCACATGAACAAGAAATCAAGCCATTAATAACATTACAAACAGTTTTATGTCCACTAGTACATGAATTTTCACTACAAACTTCATTTGCAACACATTCTCCATTAACTTCATGAAAATTAATAGCACAATAGTCACAATTTAATCCTCTGTAACCATCATCACAAGCACATTTAATTTTACCATCTTCAACAGAACATTGTGATTTATGAATATCTGTGCAAGATGTTGCTTTGCAAACTTCAATTTTAATACATTCATTATTAGAATTACAAAAATCAACATCACCATTACAATCATCATTAGAATTACATTTACCAATAGGTAGTTCACATTTACCATTGTTGGTGTTACATACTTCTACCACACTACATTCTTTTTCACATTCTTTAACATCTGGACTAGCAGGACTATCCCCACAAGATATCGTCAAAAATGATAAAAATATCAAAAACAACAAAAACTTCCCCATAAAATCTCCTAAATAAATAAATAAAACTCTTTTTAAAAACTAAGCACTATTTATATAGCTCTTTTTCTTAAAAAAGTCAATCAGTTCACATTATATTTTCCTTTTCTTGATTTTTAAATTAATATCAACTATTATGTATTGTAGGCTTTAGGAGTTAAAATGGATATAAATGAAATTTTAAAAAATGCGATTAAGATGGGAGCATCTGATATACATTTAAAAGTTGGTAATAAACCAATTATGAGAATTAATGGATCATTAAAACACATGAATGAATTTCCTAGAATTTCACCTGATTTAATATTAAATATGGGTAATTCAATTATGTCTAAACAACAAAGAGAGCATTACAATAGAACTCACGATTTAGATATGGCCTATGGCGTACCTAGCTTAGGAAGATTTAGGGTAAATATCTTTCAACAAAAAGGGGCAATGGGTATGGTTTTAAGAATTATACCATCAAAAATTAAAACTATAAGAGAATTGTTACTTCCTCCTATATTAGAAAAAATTTCAGAAGAACGAAGAGGATTAATTTTATTAACAGGAACAACGGGTAGTGGTAAATCAACAACTCTTGCGGCACTCATAGACCAAATAAACTCAACACGAGCCGACAATATTGTTACAATTGAAGACCCTATAGAGTTTTTAATAAGAGATAAAAAATCCATAGTTAATCAACGAGAACTAGGTGTAGATACAATTTCATTTGCGAAAGCAATTAAATCAGCTCTTAGACAAGATCCTGATGTTATACTCGTTGGAGAAATGAGAGATTTTGAAACCATAGAAACAGCTCTTACAGCAGCAGAAACTGGCCACTTAGTTCTTTCAACATTACATACAATTGATGCAAGTGAAACAGTTAATAGAATTATATCAGTTTTTCCTCCACATCAACAAAAACAAGTTAGATTACAGTTAGCTTCTATTGTAAAAGCAGTTATTTCTCAAAGATTAGTTCCAACTAAAACTGGTGGTAGGGTTGCTGCGGTTGAAGTAATGGTATCAACCGGTAGAATTAAGGATATGATTGCTGACCCTCAAAGGACAAAAGAAATTTCAGATGCAATTGCTGAAGGTCATAATAATTATGGAATGCAAACATTTGACCAATCACTTATGGCTCTTGTTTCTGATGGTACAATCTCGTATGAAGAAGCTATAAAAAACTCAAGTAATCCAGATGACTTTGCACTTAAATTTAGTGGAGTTGGCGGTAGTAGTGATAGCGGTTGGAAAGATTTTTCAAACAATAGAAAAGCTCAAACAAATCAAGTTACAGAAAATGTAAATAATTTTATTGATGATGATGTTGAATTAATTGATGACTTTGATGATTTATCTCCAATTGAGGATGCTGAATTACTAGATGACATAAAACCTAAAAAACAAGAAAAAAAGAAGAATAAATTTAATTTTAGTAGCATGGATGACTTATTTTAATGAGAATTAAATGATAAAAGAGTTTACAAACTTTAACAACTTAAATATTAATGAAAAATCTGATTTTTCAATATTTTTCAAGAAAAATAAAGTTTATATTTCTAAAAAAAATATTTCATTAAATAAATGGCTATATATTTCAAAAATTGAATGTGAAATACTTGATGTATCATTTCCCTATGATTTATCAAGAGGGACAGCTCAATTAAAAAATAATAGAACCAAGTTATCTCTTTTAGAAGGATACTTAAAAGAAGAAACCATTAAAGAACTTTTTGAGAATCATCCACAAAAAGATAAATATCAAAATTTAGAACTTAGCTTCAATAAAGATAGTATTTCAATAAAAGGAATATATAATATTAATGCTAACTTAGATAATTTAAGTTCTAGTGATAATTATCACTTGCCATTTTTATTTAAAATTGGTGTTTATATTAAAGAAGATAAATTATTTTTGGTATTACTAGAAGATTATATCTTAGGCACATTACCAAATTTAAGGTATAAATTCATTCAAGATTTTTTTGATATACCAAATATTAATAATAATAGCTTAAACATATACTCAATAAAAATTTTTCCAACTTTATTAAACGATTTATTTCCTACTTCAGGATACAAAATTCCAAACTATAAAAGCACTCTCTTTAAAACTTTAGATATAGAAAATGCCATAATAAAATTCTCCCTTGCAGATAGCTTAAATGAAGACATCCCACCAATTCCAACCATTAAAGATACACTAGCTACACTAGAAATATATAAAGAAAATGAAGAGCTTTTTTATAAATTATTAAATGATAAAATAACTCAAAATGATATATCTCAAATAACTGATATTAAAAACATATCAAAAGACAGAATAAAGCAAAAACTCTTTGTAGAATTTTTAGAAAACTCATTTGCCTCCATTGAGACATTAAAAACGCTTAGCGAAAGAAAAATAAATGATGATATAATGCTTGACATAGCAATAAAACTAGCTACTTTTGACTCAAAATATAGATTTGAAGAAATTATTAATAAATTAATAGTAAAACTAAAAAAAGAAAATAAAAATAATATCCTTGAAATCATTTATATTTATTTGGGTTATTATTATAAAAACAATGATAGTAATAAATCAATTTTATATTTTGAAAAACTTTGGAATTTAAATAGAAAATACCACTATATATGGAAAGACTTTTTTAATGAATTAATAAAATATGAAAACTATTTTTTAGCAGTTGAAATTGGAGAATTTATTGCTCCTAAAACATCAAATGAAGAATATTTCTGGGAGCATATAGGAGATATTTTTGCTAATAATATTAAGGATTATAACAAAGCATTAGAATACTATACAAGGGTGTTAAGAGCTAGCCCCGAATTAATATTTGTAAAACTAAAAATACTTGATTTATATACTTTACAAGGAAAACATCTATTTACCATTGATAGATTAAATCAACTATTAGATGAAAATAGAGAAAATTTATTTTTAAAGGTAGAAATAGATAAAAGACTAGCAAAACTTTGGTATAAAGAGCAACATTTTGAAAGAGCAATATTTCATTTAGAACAAGCATTGAAAGAGCACAAAAACCCTGAGTTATACTATATGGCTTATGAATCATCTAAAAAAATGCAAGATGACTTAAGAGCTTTTGAGTATTTAAAATTAGCTTTAAATTATTATGAAAATTATCAAACAGATAAAGATAAACTGTATTATAAAATTTCTTCTAGTATAGCTAAAATATATCTAGATAGAGGAGAACTACTTAAATCTTATGAATTATTAATAACTATCCCTAAAAACTATCTTTCTTTAAATATAATAAACATAATAAATAATTTACTGATTTTACTAAATAAAAAAGATGAACTATTTAAATATCAAGAACTCAAAGAGAAGTTAATAAATAAAAAGGAAAATAAAATAGATTTTTGGGAAAAAGTAATTGATTTATTTAAAAATAAATATTCAGACATAATAAATGAGGCAAAATCTACTCTTAATCTAGCTCTTATTAGCCCTGAAAATGACGATTTCTTTTATAATTTTGAAGAATTAAAACATATACTTAAAGATAAGGATATATTATATAAAATCATGGAATTATACAATAAAAGAGCCAAACTAATTGATGATAAATTAGAAAAGGGAGATTTATATTATAAAATCTTTAAAATTGCTAACTCAATAAACAACAAAGACTTAGCATATAAAACTCTCAAAAAGGGATTAAAAATTTCTCCTACTCATAAGGGTTTAAAACTCATTTATAAAAAGTGGATAGATGGTAAAAAAAGATATTAATATAGTTATATTTGGTTCTACAGGAACTATAGGAATAAATAGCTTAAATGTAATTAGAAATAGTAAAACACATAAAATATTAGCTCTCTCCGCAGGTAAAAACATTGAGTTATTAATAAAGCAAATCACTGAATTTAAACCTAAATATGTCTCAGTAAGCAATAAAATTGACAAAATTGAATTACAAAAAAAATTTAATGAAATTAAATTTTTTGATGGAGATGAAGGTTTAAAAACATTAGCGACTTTAAACAATGCTGATTTAATTATTTCTGCCATTGTAGGTTTTGCAGGTTTTATTCCTACATATTATGCTATAAAAAATAATAAAAAAGTTGCATTAGCCAATAAAGAATCATTAGTTGCAGGTGGTTTTTTGTTTTCAAAAAAAGAAATTAAAAATATGATACCTATAGATTCAGAACATTCCGCTATTGCTCAAATTTTACAAAACCGAGATAAAAAAACGATAAAAAGATTAATTATTACCGCTTCAGGTGGTCCTTTTTTAAATTATTCCAAAAAAGAAATGGAAAATATTACTAAAAAAGATGCATTAAATCACCCAAATTGGAGTATGGGAGATAAAATTACTATAGATTCTTCTACTATGGTTAATAAAACCCTTGAAATAATAGAGGCACATTACTTTTTTGATTTACCATACGAGCAAATTTCTGTTGTTATTCATCCTCAATCAATGATACACTCAATGGTTGAATTTACAGACAGCTCAATTATGGCACAATTAGCCTACCCAGACATGAAAATCCCAATTTCACAAGCAATTTATTATCCTGAAATAGAAAACTTTTCTTATGAATCTATGGATTTGACAAAATTAGTAAATATTTCATTCATTCCTCCAAATTTTGAAAAATTTCCTAGTTTAAATTTTGCAAAACTAGTAATAGAAAATCCTAAGTTAGGAGTCGTTTTAAATAGAGCTAACGAAGTTGCAGTTGAAGCATTCTTAAATGATAAAATCAAGTGGAATGACATCTATAAAACAATAAAAACAGCAATAGAAAACTATAATTTAGCAAATATTAACAGTATTGAAGATTTAAAAAAAGTTGATAATGAAGTTAAAATTTTTACACAAAACCTAATTGATTCATTTCAAAAATAACTACTCAATAAGAAACCAGCCCTTAACTGAAATTTATAATAATTATTATAAATAAAATCACTATATAACTTTACAAAACTATCCTGAATCAACTTATGAGTATATTCTGTTCTTAAAGCCAAAGAATTAAGTTCTTTTTGATGAAAATAATTAAAAGTTAAACTAATATAATCAGAAGCAAAAGTTTTAAAATTTCCCGTTAGATATAAAAAAAGATGCTCTTTATGTAAATACTCCGAACTAATGTGGTAATTTTTAAATAGTTTTATACTTATTTTTGCACCATAATAATCAAAATTTTCAGTAAATAATGATAAATCGAACAATTTATCATTATAATATATAGAAGACCTTCTGTATTTATCAATAACAAAAATATTAAAAATACTATCATTAAAAAAAAATGGCTTATATTCTTCGTATTCAATACCTACATTATATATTTCAAAGTTTAATAAAATTTGCTCAAAATCATCTCTTGTAAGTAAATAATTTATACTATTCATAGAAGATATTTTCCAAATATTTATATCTAAATTAGCTCTAATTGATTGAAGAGCCATATAATCACTATCTTTATATTCTATATATTTTAAACTTAAAATATTATTCTCATCATAAAAAGTGGATAATGTTAAGGAGCTAATATAATAATCTGTTATATGTCTATTCTTTTCATCGTAAAAATCAATTTGCCCCAAAAAGCTATCAGCATTAACTTCTTTTCCGTGTAATAGTGAAAAGGAAAAATTATCAAAATAAAATTTAGTTCTAAATCCATCTATAGAATAAAAATCATAGTCTTCAAAATTTAAAATCCTACCTACTGAAAATTCTAAAAAATTAAATTTCATATCAAATTGAAACTGCATTGCTTGTAAAGTTCGCCTTCTTAGAGCATAACTATCATTTTCAAGAGTATCAAAACCAACGGGCTCATATATATTAAAATAAGTTTTTAAAATAAGATACTCATAATTAATATCAAAGCTATCTTTTATATCTAAGGCAAAAACCTCTCTATAACTATTTTCAGAATAATTTGGTAACTGATAAAAATCACCAGCAACATCAAAATTATTAGAAAAACTTGAATTTAATAATATTAATAACCAAAATAACATGTTAATCTATTAAATTTTCTGATAATTCTTCAAATAAATGGCTAACTTTATGATTTTTATTGTAATGAAAGATACTTTTACCCTCTAATTGAGCTTTTTTAAATAAGCTAGACATAGGAATATATGGTTGTATTAAATAATCGCTAAATCTATCTTTTAATTCAGTTAATATTGGCTCATTTGTTTTTCTTGATCTATAATCTACTTTATTTATTATAATACCTAAAATATCTATATCATTATTATAATTATCTACAACTAATTCCATATTTTCAAGTAAATCATTAATACCATCTGTGGATAAATTTGATAACTCTGTAGGTATTACAACATATTTTGAAGCAACTAGTGCATTTAAGGTTAAAGTACCAAAATGAGGAGGAGTATCAATAATAATCAAATCAAAATGAGTTTTAGGAACATCTAATAATTTTTTCAAAACAAATTCTTTACCTATTTCAGAAGACAGTAGCTTTTCTGTTCTAGATAAGTCTTTATCTGCAGGAATATAATACAAATTATCAATTTTAGATAAATATACAGAATTCATTAAATCTTTTTTAGGATTTAAAATATAATCAGAAAACTCAGATTCATTTTCTCCAAAATGATAGTATAAAGCTTCTTGAGTATGAGCTTGAGAATCTAAATCAATAATCAATACCTTTTTTCCTTTTAACGCCTGAGAAACTGCAAAATTAGTAGAAAATGTTGTTTTACCTACTCCACCCTTTTGAGCAGAAATAGAAATAATAGTGGCATTTTTATTACCATAGTTTTTCTTGATTTTTTTCTTACTAAAAAAAGCCATATTAACTCCAATTAAAACATAAAAATAAATCGTAAGTATAATAACAGAATATCAAAATTAAGTAAAGAATAAGCTGAATTTGTAAATTTTTGCAATAAAACTATTAAAAAATTGCCTCATTCGTTAAAATTTGCTAGTATAATATATTATTTTTTTATGAAGGAGTTATTAAATGGCAGGAGTTACTACAAATTTAACAGTAAATGTACCAATTGAAAAATTCTATGAAGTTATAGCAGATGTTGAATCTTATCCAGAATTTATACCAGAAATGAAAGCAATTAAAGTTATCTCTATGTCCGATACAGAGGGAGAAGTAAAATATGATTTAAAAATTATGGGATTTGGTGTTTCTTATACTCTAAATCTTCAAAAAAATGCTCCAACTGAGTTATCTTGGACCTTTATTAAAGGCACTAAAATGAAAGATAATAAAGGGCATTGGAAATTAAAAAAAATTGATGACAACACAACAGAAGCAGAATATAAAGTTGAACTTAAACTAGGAGCATTAGTTCCTAAAAAATTCACAGACCAATTAACAAAAGTTGGTTTACCTGCTCTAATGAAACAATTCAAAGAAAGGGCAGAAAATTTATAATTTTTTGCATAGTGGCAAATCTAGTGTTTGTTCAGTAAAGATTGTAAGTGTTCACCACAATAATTTATGAGTTTTTATGAAGATAAAGTCAATAATGTTTGTTTGTTTAGGTAATATATGTAGATCTCCACTTGCAGAGGCTATTGCTAAAAATATTATCTCTGAACTAAATTTAGACATTAAAATAGCATCTGCTGGAACAGTAGGCTATCATCAAAATGAAATGGCTTGTGAGCAAAGTATAAAAACTGCTAAAAAACACGGTATCGACTTAACAAAACATAGAGCTCAAAAATTAACACAAAAACATATAAAAGAATATGATTTATTTATTGTTATGGATAAAACCAACTATAGGGATTTAAAAAAGTATAAACTTAATATGAAAATTCTTGGAGATTTTGGTTTTGATGGAAAAGCTGTGCCCGATCCATACTTTACGGGTAATATTGAATTAGTTTTTGATATGATAGAAAGAGCTATTAAAAACATGCTTGCAGAGTTATTCTAAAGCTTTTGATATTATTAAAACTTTATAATATATTAAATTTATAAGTTTTATTTTAGTAAATTTAGTTAAATAAATGGAGTTAATTATAAAAAACAATAACTATCTAGCATTAAAAAGATCAGAATTAGCAAATGATTTTAAAAATAGATATAAAGAGGAGAAAGATGGCAAATTTTGAGTTAGAACAAAAAAGTGATGTGTTTATTTTAACAATGACAAATAAAGATAATACCTTTACTATTGATATTTTAAACGAACTCAATGCTTTAATTACTGAAGTAGAAAATTATCAAGGAAATACTGCTCTTTTAATTACAAGTAATTATGAAAAAACATGGAGCACCGGAATAAACTTAGATTGGTATTTACCTTTGAGCACAGAAGATAAAGCTAAATTTAAATGGCTAATGGAAAAGGTTTTAGCAAGAATTGCATTGTTAAACATGCCTACAATTGCAGCTATAAATGGAAATGCCTATGCTGGAGGAGCAATAATGGCAAGTGGCATGGATTTTAGATTTATGAGAGCAGATAGAGGAAGATATTGTTTCCCGGAAATAACAGTGAAAATACCATTTACTAAAGTATTAATGGAAATAGTAAGAGTTATACCTGTTCCTGCTCTCGAAGAAATGCTTTTTACTGGTAGGCCTTTTGGTGGAGAAGAATGCTTAGAAAAAAATATAGTTCATAAAATTTTCTCTAAAGAAGAACTTTTCTATAAGTCTTTTGAAATTGCTAAAATAATGGCTCAAAAAGATAGAATAACATATACAACTACTAAACTATTTTATAAAAGAGAATTACACGAAGTCTATTTAGAACATTTAAAAAATAAATAGAAAACACCACCTTACTTGACAAGTAAAGTAACAATTGTTACAACCTAGCTTTGAGGTTTTATATTGATAAAAAATATTATATTATTACTTATATTTTCAATAAATATCTTAGCACAAGATAATATCTTAAATTTTAAGGGAAAAGACTTTACACCTAATGCCCAAACAATAGAAAAAATCAACCCAACAAAACCAATATGGATACCAGCATTAGAAATAATTAGTTTTAACCTTTTCTTAAGTAGTTACAATAAATATATTGCCCAAAGTGATTTTGCACAAATCAGCATAGATTCTATTAAATCTAATTTTAAATATGGCTGGGGCTGGGATGCAGATGATTTTAATACTAATATGTGGAAACATCCATTTCAAGGCTCAATTTATTTTAATATGGCAAGAAGTAATGGTTACAATTATTGGATTTCACTTTTAATGACTAGTTTTGGTAGTATTCAATGGGAATATTTTATGGAAATTGAACATCCTTCAATAAATGACCTTATAACAACAACTATACAAGGAGCTATTTTTGGAGAAGTATTCTATAGAATATCATCATTATTTCTAAATGAAACAACTACTAAAAAAAGAGTTTGGAGAGAATTAGGTACTGCTGGCTTTAACCCAGGAAGAAGTTTAAATAGAGTTTTATACAATAGGTCATTTAGGACAATATCTAAAAATCTATATACAACTAAACCATATAAATTTAATATAGCCTTGGGAGTAAATGATCATTCAAGAAGTATACACTATGATAAATATAAAAGAAGATCATTTTTGGGTTTAAACTTCATTTATGGGGATTTATTTAAACAAAGAAAATATAAACCATTAGATGTATTTAATTTTGAATTTGAAATTCAATCTAAGCCAGAATTTTCACTCATTAAATTTAGAATTTTAGGTATTTTATTAGCTAAATCTTTTGACCTAAACTTAAAGAAAAAAAATGAAATTTATAACTCAAGACTAATAATAGGTCTATTTCATTATACTGATTATTTAAAAAATGATGTTTTCGATATTGGTTCCGTAAGCATTGGCCCCGGAATAATCTACTTATCTCCAACTTTTTGGTATAAAAACAGAATTATCATAAATACAACTGTTGCCATCATGCCTATGTCTGGAGTAAATTCAAATTATGCCAAAGAATTTATTCCAGATAATTTTGATGAGGGCAGAGATTATAACTTATCTACCGGTATTAGTGCAAAAGAACAATTTATCTTCACCTCAAAGTATGTAATATTTAGAATTAGCCATAGTTTTTGGAGCTTTTGGACACTACAAGGAGCTAAAGGAAAAGAATTTATAAATATATTTGAGCCAGCACTTATTTTTACACTTGATAAACATATAAAAATTGGAAGCAAGGCATTATTTTATTATAGAGATGGTAAATATGGTGAATTTCCTAATCTATATGTCAATGATAGAGAACTAAGAATTTTTATTTCTCTTGATATCTAAGTAAAACTTTTTTTTGATATTCACTAATTTCCTTACAACCTTTTTTAGCTAAATTTAATAACTCCATCAATTCCTCTACCGCAAAAGGTCTTTCTTCTCCTGTACCTTGTATTTCTATAATTCGACCATCTTCGCTCATTACAACATTCATATCAACAAGAGCATTGCTATCTTCAATATATGGTAGATCTAATACAGCAGTGTCCTCTACTATACCAACAGATATTGCAGACACAAAATAATTAATTGGATTTTCTTTTAAATCACTATCCTTTTCTAGCCATTTTATTGCATCATAAAGTGCAATAAAAGCACCATTTATGCTTGCTGTTCTTGTTCCGCCATCAGCCTGAATAACATCACAATCAACCCTAATTGTAACTTCACCTAGTTTTTTTAAATCAATAACAGACCTTAAAGAACGCCCTATCAATCGTTGAATTTCTTGGCTCCTGCCATCAATTTTACCTCCTCTATCTCTTCGTTTTCTTGTTTGAGTAGAGGCAGGAAGCATATTATATTCAGCAGTAATCCATCCTTTACCAGTATCTTTTAAAAATGGTGGTACAGATTTTTCAACAAAAGCAGTGCAAATAACTTTTGTATCCCCCATCTCTATTAAAACAGAACCTTGTGGATCTTTTAAATAATTTCTTTGAATTTTTAATTCTCTTAATTGGTCAAACTTTCTTTTATCTACTCTTTTCATACATCCTCACTATAAAATTACAGTATAATATATAATTTTTTACTAAAAATTTCAATTTTTATATATTTTTAACAGAAAATGATTGACATAGATAGCATATTATGATATTTACAATCTCCACGTGGTGGTTGTAGCTCAGTTGGTAGAGTACAAGATTGTGGCTCTTGTTGTCGCGGGTTCGAAACCCGTCATCCACCCCAAAGGGAATGCTAGTCATTCCCGCAATGCGAGAATGGTGGAATTGGTAGACACGCTGGCCTTAGAAGCCAGTACGAGAGTGTGGGGGTTCGACTCCCCCTTCTCGCATTTTTTATTCCTACATAGTAGGGGCAAGTATCAAGAATTCAAAACACGACTTATTAAACTCACCAATAAAAAAAACAGTTAATAGAATGGCTATTCCTATGCTATTTTCATTTTCATTTAATATTATTTATAACTTATCTGATACTTTTTTTGTTTCTAAATTAGGAGAAAAACCTTTAGCAGCAATGAGCTTTACATTTCCTATTGTTATGTCTGTTTTTAGTATATTAATGGGGATAAGCTCTGGGACATCCTCAATTATATCTCGTTCAACTGGTAAAAACATAAAACAAGACCCTTCAATTACCAAAAGAATTTCTGGAGATATTTTAATATTTTCTTTAATCGTTGCAATATTTATGGCAATTATTGGTTTATTTTCTGAAAATTATGTATTTTCTTTTATGGGTGCAAAAGGTGAAACATTGCAATTAATTCATGAGTATATGAAATTTTGGTATTTGTCTCTCCCCTTTTTTATATTGTTGTTTATTGGTAATACTATAATGAGGTCATTAGGTGATGCTAAAACTCCAGCTATTATTATGTTTACCTCAATAATTGGTAATATTATATTAGATCCTATTTTTATATTTGGACTTGGCTTTATTCCTAAGCTGGGTATTGCCGGTGCTTCACTAGCAACATTAATATCGAGAATATTAACAAATTTCTTAGCTTTTTATATACTTTTCAAGAAAAAAGAAGCAATTTCAGCTAACATTAAAAACTTAAAAGAAATGATAAACTCATGGAAAGAATTATTATATATATCAATTCCAGCAACTGCAAGCAATTTATTAAATCCTATTTCAGGATTTATTATAACAAAAATAATCGCATCACATAGTGAAATTGCCGTTGCAGCTTATGGGGTTGGCGGGCGAATTGATGGCTTAGCAATGATTCCTGCGGTAGCATTAAACTCAGCATTAGTACCAATTATTGGGCAAAATTTAGGAGCAAAACAATTTCAAAGAATTTTAGATGCGATAAAACATGCAATGAAATTATTAATTATTTGGGCTATTTTTGTCTCTATTTTAATAGTATTCTTTTCACATAATTTAGCTGAAATTTTTAATAAATCGAATGCAGGAATTGAAATAACTAGTTTATACTTAAAAATCATACCTATATCATATTTTTCAATATTTTATTTTGCAATTAACAATTATATATTTTATGCAATCAAAAAACCATATAACTCATTGTTTTTAATTTTCACTAAAATGATTATTCTAACAATACCTATGGTTTATTTAGGGAGTTACTTAGATGGAGTTAGAGGAATCTTTATTGGTTTATCCATTTCAGCTCTTTTAGCTTCTGTTATATCTTTTTTTAAGTTCAATGAATCATGGAAAATTTGGAGAAAATATGCTAGAGAAAATAAATAAAATAATTAATGAATCCTTTAATAATGAATTAGAAAAGAAAGAAGCAATTATCCTAATCGGCCCTATTTGTTCAGGAAAGACATTATACAGAAAAGAACATATCACAAAATCTCATGTAGTATTAGATGCAGGCGAAATATATTTACAACTTTATAGTTCTGCTGGAGGATTTGGAGAACATCTAACTGAAGAATTAAATTATATAGGAACAGAAATAATAAAAAAAATTATTGCTAATAGATACTCTTTTATACTTGAAATAATGCCTGACCAATACAAAAATCTGATTTTCATTATTAATCAACTAAAAAAACTAGGCTATAAAACAACAGGCATTAAATTTGATTGTACAGAAGAAGAAGCAAAAGAAAGAAACTCAAAAAGAGATAAAAATGATATTTCATCTTATTTTACAGAAAATTTCCACATTGCGTGGCTTTTAAATGAATTGAAATAATTATATTCTTCCTCGGCCTCTTCCGTTTCCATAACCTCCTCCGTTTCCACGACCTCTTCCTCGACCACGACCACGACCAGTTCCCATACCACGGCCTCTTCCATATCCAAAATGATACCCTTCTCCGTCCATAGCCTTATCGTACCATTCTTCAGAAACAACATGGTCTTTGTTACATTTACCTAAGCCTCTTCCTGTTTTTGGTCCTTTTTCTTCAGGGCCTTTACCATTAAAATTTGCCATAATGACCTCCATTATTATGACCATAACCTTTTCTATGGCCATTTCTAAAATTAAAATTACCACCTTCTATACTCAAAGACTTTCCCTCTATAAGCATAATTGAAATCTTTTTTCTTGCAGATTCAACAAGCCTTGAAAATGTAGGACGAGAAATTTCCATAAGTTCAGCAGCATCTTCTTGCTTCATATTTTCATAATCAGCAAGCCTTATTGCTTCATATTCCTCTGTTAATAAAACAATCTGTTCTAATTCACTTGCTCTCACACCAGCAGGCTTAAATAAATCATATTTGGGTTGTTTCAACACTGCCCTCTTTTTTCTAGGTCTCATAACACCTCCATCAATCTAAATATAATGAACATATGTTCAAAAGTCAAGAGCTTTTATCTTTTTTATCTTTTTTATCTTTAATTTTTTATAATTGGATAATTCTTAGCAAAAATAAAGCTATTAATACAGAAAAAGCTCTTGATAATCAGTTTAAAAAGGTATATAAGTTTAAATAAGTAGAAAAGCTACTTGTTTTAATTAGGAGAAACTTATGAGAGAACCAGCATATTATATAAAAACACCTGCTCAAATTGAAGGTATCAAAAAAGCAGGTATTATTATCTATGAAATGTTTGAAGAATTAGAAACATGGCTTAAACCTGGATTGAGAACAATTGAAATAGAAAAATTTTGTAGAAAATTTATAGAAGAGAGAGGAGCAATACCAGCATTTGCAAAGGTGCCAGGATATAAACATGCAACCTGTATATCAATAAATGAAGAAGTTGTTCATGGTATTCCTTCACACAAAAAGAAAATTAAGGAAGGAGATATCGTATCAATAGATGCAGGAACAATTCTAAATGGCTATTATGGTGATACTTGCAGAACATTTGCCATTGGAAAAGTATCCAGAAAAGCAAGAAAACTGATGAATGTTACCAAAGAAGCTCTTGAGAGGGGAATACAGCAAGCGGTAATAGGAAACAGGCTAGGTGATATTGGCCATGCTATTCAATCATATGCAGAAAAAAATGGATTTTCTGTAGTTAGAGATTTTGTAGGGCATGGGGTCGGATTAAAACTACATGAACCACCTCAAGTTATGCATTATGGTAGGCCCAATACAGGTATAAAGATTGTAGAAGGAATGGTTATTGCCATTGAACCAATGATTAATGAAGGAACTTGGAGAGTTAAAATATTAAAAGATGGTTGGACTGCAATTACAACAGATCACAAGCTATCTGCTCAATATGAACACTCTGTAGCAATCACCAAAGAGGGACCAGTTGTTACAACACGCCCTTAAACTTGTTTATAGTTTGTAAAAGGTCTTTCTCCTTTTTTAAGACTATTTTTTGAAATATTTAATAAAATACCTATCATTATCATACTTGCAAGCATACTTGAACCACCAAAGCTCATAAAAGGAAGTGTTAACCCCTTAGTAGGAAAAGCCCCTACAACAACTCCAAGGTTTAAAATTATTTGTATTGATAATAAAATTGAAATACCAAGTGCAATATATGTTCCAAATAAACTCTTAGCTTTTAAAGCAATTCTAATTCCAATTATAATCAACAAAATATACAATATTATCAAAAAAACAATACCAATAAATCCTAATTCTTCTCCAATAATAGATGCAATAAAATCAGTGTGAGCTTCAGGTAAATAATACCTTTTTTGTAAACTATTACCTAAGCCAACCCCAGTTAATCTCCCTGAAGAGAATGCAAGAACAGACTGATATAACTGATAACCACTTGTTGTTCGGTATAGTTTTGGGTCCAAAAATGCATTAATTCTAGCCATTCTGTATGGAGCTAATATCATTAATAAATATCCAAATCCAATTGCAGAAGAAAATAATATTGCAATATGACTCCACTTTATTCCTGCAATAATCATCATAGCCATTAAAAGGGCCATTATTACAGCAGACGTACCAAAATCAGGTTGTAAAAAAATGGGAATCAATACAATTATTATAACTAATAAATGAGGTAATACTCCAAAACTAAATTGCTTAATCAGACTGATATCCTTTTTAGATAAAGAATGAGCCAGATAAAAAATTATTACAATTTTGGCAAATTCCGATGGCTGAACTCTAAAAAAGCCCAAATTAATCCATCTGCTTGCACCTTTTGCACTAGCTCCAGCAAATACGACAAAAATTAATATTAAAAATGTAATTAATAAAAAATAATATGTAAATTTTTCGTATTTTTCATAATCTATTTTAGAAACAGCCCAAACCATAATCCATGAAAAGGAAATATAAATAAATTGTTTCTTCAATACATAAGATGCTAAAAAGTCATTTAAAGAAGAAGCACTATCAACCATTAATAAGCTAAAAAGAGTTAATACCAATACTATTAAAATCAAAAAATAACTATCTCTTGTAAACTCTCCTAAATTTTTACTGCTCAAAAAATTCTCCAACTAACAAATCAAAATGTTCTCCCCTTTTTACATAATTATCATACAAGTCAAAACTACTCGAAGAAGGAGAAAATAATATCTTTTCATTTTTAATATTTATACTTTTCAAATAAATAAATACTTCTCTTAAATCATTAAATTTCTCTATATTAAAATCATTTTTTAAAATCTCAAATAGTTTATTTTTTAATCCTCCAAAAACAATAATTTTTTTTATTTTCACCTTTTTAAACTCATTAATAAAACTTGTGTAATCAAGCCCTTTATCATCTCCTCCTAAAATAAGTATTGAATTTTGATAATTCTTTATAGCAAAAACAGTTGAGTCAATATTGGTTGATTTACTGTCATTTATAAATAAATTATCCACGACTCTCTTTTCTGTTAGGCGATATTTAACCCACTCAATACGATTAATCGTATTAATAATATCTTCTTCTATCATTCCAAGATTTAGCATTATATCAATAACTGGTATAAAGTTTACGAAAAACATTAATTTATCTTTATTTATTTTATTTTTATTTATTTTTATGGGCGAGTTAACATCAAAAATACTTATATTCAACTCCTTTTTTAAATACTTATTAAAATCTGCATGTACATAAGAAACTTTATTGGTAAAATCAATAAGTTTTAGTTTTGAATTTGCATATTCTTTAAAATCTTTATGCCATTTTAAATGATCTGGTGTTAAATTTAATAAAATAGAATAATCTGTTTTAAAAGTTTTAGTATAAAATAACTGATATGAAGATAATTCTAAAACAACAGTATCATAATTTTTTTCTAAGCAATAAACTATTGGAACTCCAACATTACCTCCTAAAAATACTTTTCTATTAAAATTTTCCAGAAGTTTAGCAAATAATTTTACAGTAGAAGTTTTTCCATTTGTCCCTGTTACTGAAAATATTTGTTTATCTTGTATAAAAGGATAAAAATAATCGAGCTCGGTATAAAAGTTACTATAGTTATTACGAGAAACGATATAATCTTTATCAAGTTTAAAACTTGGACTTAAAATAACAGCATCAAAAATATCAAAAACAAATGAATATTTAGGATTTACAATTAAATTTATATTATTTTTAAATTTATGATTTAGTACATAATTTACAATACTTTTATTATACTTATCATCAAAAATATAAACTTGATTATTATATTTTAAAAACCAATCAGCCATAGCCTGTCCAGTAAGGCCTGCACCTAAAATAGCAATTTTTTTATTATTAATTATTTCCAAAATCAAACCACAAAAGCCTATAAAGTAAATAACATAATTAGCTATTTAAAATCCAATTTTCATTTTTTTTTAAATAAGGTAAAAAAACATCATAAAAACTTGCAAGAATTATAATAAAATCAACATATTACTTGACTTTTTCATAATGAAAAATTTAAAATCGCTTGTTATCATATTGATTAGAGGAAAAATGCTAAATAATAACCTAAAATTTGATAAAGATATCTCCTTTTTTGTGAATTCAATAAAAATGATGAACTTTTCTTTATTTTTAACAGATATTGATGGAAATATAATATACTGCAATAATTCCTTTACAAAACTAACAGAGTATTCTGAAGAAGAGTTATTAAATAAAAACCCCAAAATATTTAAATCTAATTATCATGATAAAAATTTTTATAAAATACTATGGGATACTATTCTTTCAGGAAATACTTGGCGTGGAGAAATTCTAGACAAAACCAAAACAGCTAAACTTATTTGGAATAATGTTGCAATATTTCCATTAAAAAACAAAAACAATGAAACAAAATACTTTGCATCAATAAGAGAAAATATTAATATTCAAAAAGACTTCTCTAATTTTATAAAAATAGATAATAATACATTTAACAATAGTCCTATAATATTGTTTAATTGTTCTCCAGATAATTTCAATACAAACTATATATCACAAAATGTTGAATTAATCTTAGGATATAAACAAAAAGATTTCATAAGTAAAAAAATTAATATATTCTCTATCATTCATAAAGATGACATTAAAAAAGTGAATGAAGCATTTCAATATAATATAAATGAATTAGAAGTAAACTTTTTTAATATTGATTTTAGAGTTATCAGTAATAAAGGAAATATAGTATACCTATCAGGAAAAATTAACCTAATAAAAAATAGTCAAAATAAACTCATAAGCTATCATGGATATGTTTTAGATACTACTAAACAAAAAAAACTTGAAAGAAGGCTTTGTTTAAGTGAAAATAAATTTGAAATGGCAATGGATAGTGTTGGTTATGGGTTATGGGATTGGAATACTAAAACGGGCAATGTTTTTTATTCAAAAGAGTGGAAAACAATGTTGGGCTTTGATAAAAGTGAAGTTTTAAATAATGTTGATGTATGGAAAAACTTAATTCACCCTCTTGATAAAGATAGAATTTTAACATTAACTAATAAACTATTAAATAAGGAAATTCCTATTTACGAAGAAGAGTATAGGCTGAAAACCAAAAAAGGTAATTATAAATGGATTTTATCAAAAGGAAAGGTTTTAGAGTGGAGTGAAAATACTGCCGTAAGAGTAATTGGAACTCATATTGACTTAACAGAAAGAAAACTTAAAGAAGAATATAAGTATAAAACTAGAAATTTAGAATCACTAGGAAGGCTTGCAGGTAATATTGCACATAATTTTAATAATTTACTAATGAATATACAAGGTAACATTGAATTACTAAAAACAGATAAAGAAAATAATGATAATTATATAAAAGATATTCAATTTACAATAAATAGAGCAAAAAAATTATCTAAAAAAATGCTAGTTTTTGCAAAGGGTGGAGATCCAATAAAAACTAGGGTTAAAAACATTGATAAAATAATTAAAAAAAGAATTGATTCTCTACTATTTATATATAAAGATAAATATAAATTTATTTCAAAAATAGAAGAAAACTTATTAGCAACAGATTTAGATATTAATTTATTTACAGAAGCCATTGATAATATCATATTAAACTCAATTGATGCAATGCCAAATGGCGGTTCAATAACATTAAAAATACAAAATACATTCAAAATAGAAAAACAAATCTCTGAAAACAATAAAGAATATTTACAAATATCAATTACAGATACAGGTATTGGTATAAAAGCAAGTATAATAAATAAAATATTTGAACCATTTTTCTCAACACAGCCTCATAAAAAAGAAGGTGTCGGCTTAACTGCAGTGAATGCAATAATTACAAAACACAATGGACATATCATTGTAAATTCACAAGAAAATAAAGGAACTGAGATAAAAATTTATCTAAAAGCATATCAAAATAACATAAAACCTGAACTTAACCTAGAAAATACTTTTAAAGCTCAAAAAATATTAATTATGGATGATGAAGAAATAATATTAAATGTATTAGAAAGATTTTTAAAAAAATCTGGTTATAATGTAGAAACGGCTCCAAATGGAGAGGAAACAATTAAAAAATATATAAAAGCTCAAGAAGCTAATCATCCATTTGATGTAATTGTAATGGATTTAATTATTGCAAATGGTATGAATGGAAAAGAAACAATACAAAAATTATTAGAAATAGATAAAAATCTAACCGCCATTGCGTCAAGTGGGTATTCAAATAGTAAAATAATGTCAAATTACAAAGATTATGGTTTTAAAGCGATTTTGCCTAAACCATATAAATTAAATGATTTAAAAGAACTAATAAACAATCTATAATTAATTTTTCAAAAACCACTTAACAAGATATGGCCTTAATTTCATTTTAATTTCATCAATATAGTCAATGTTTATTTTAAAATCTTCATCGTTTATAAAAGCAATTAATTCATTAAGATATTCATAAAAATCAATTTCAATATCTACAGATAACTTTTTCATTGCAATAAAATATGGAAAAATTTTTTCTCCATTAAAATTAAAATAACTATCATAAATAGGATATAATATTTTGGGGGCTATTCTAGTTTTCTTTTTTAAATAAAACAACAAATAAGAACCTAAATAACCTACCCAGGTGGATATAAACTTTTGAATTTTTAATTCGTCATCTTCTAGTTCATTTATAAAATTTCCTTTATAAAAATCTGATAATAGTAAATCTAAAACAATAATAGATTCATCATCAAATTCAAGATTATAATTTGAATAATTATTTATAAATGCTTTAAAATCTTTTCTATAATCTAAAATTAAATTATTTAATTTTTCTAAATTTTCCTTACTATAAATATTTTCTTTATCAAATAATAAAGAGCTATCCTCATCAAATTCATAAGGTTTATAAATAACTTCTTTTATATTATCAAAAAGAAAATGTATATTACTACTATCTTGCAATTTCAACCTCTAAATTATCAGATATTTTTTTAATTAAAATATCTAAAACTTCATTAATATCAATGTTTCTATTTATTTCATTTTTAATACTTGTAACTCCCTTATTCCTTAAACCACATGGAACAAACAACGAGAATCTATCTAAATTAGTAGAAATATTTAATGCAATCCCATGTTTTGTTACATTATGAGTAACTTGCATGCCAACAGCAGCAATTTTATTATCATTAACAAAGACTCCTCTAAATCCTTCTGATTTGGAGGCAATAACATCATAATAAATTAATGTATCAATAATTGAATCCTCTATTTTACTAACAAAATCTTTAATACCTAATTTTAAATCTAATAAATTTATAATAAAGTATATTACTAACTGCCCTCTTCCGTGATAAGTAGCTAAGCCTCCTCTATCTGTTTTTATTAAATCAATATTTTTACTTTTATAAAATTTTTCATCATACTTCAATGTATCTAAAAAACCTCTTTTTCCAGTAGTAATTACATCATTATGAGATAATGCAAGAATATACTGTTCACTATTATCTGCAAGAACCTTATTTTGTAAAATTTTCTGTAGTACAAGAGCATCATTATAGGAAATAGTATCTATTTTTATTAATTTATAGGTATTCATATCTTTTATAAAGAAAGAAAGAAATCATGGTCTATTTTATCAATTAAATTCTCTTTAATAATACCAAGTTCAAATTTCTTCATTGTATCAAAAATAAAAAACTTATCCATTAAAACAATATTTGTGCCATTAAGTTTTGTTTCTTCAATTGCTGAATTATCAAATTTTGAAGATGTTAAAATAATTAAATTTCCATAACCGAATCTAGATAAAACACCCCTTGCTTCAATAATATTCTGTTTAGTTATCTCGTTTTTCCCTTTTCTTAAGAGTAGAATAAAATTTAATTCTGAAAGCCCTAACTTTTTGGTTAAAAAATAATATCCGGGAAGCTCTTTTATTGGCTTCATATTATATAAACCCAAACTATTAAGAAGTATTTTTGATAGCTTTTGAAATTTTTCAAGATTTAATCTATTAAACCAATTTATAATTTCCTTTTTAATTAATTTATCCCTAATTTTTAACTCTTCTTCTATTTTTAAGGCATTCTTCAATAATTCATTTGATTCAAGTAAAGAAATAGGAATAATTCCATCGTTAGTAACTAGAAATTCTGGTTTCTTTAAAGATTTATTAAATTTATTTATTAATAAAATAATCTCATTAGAAGAAAGTTTGTTAATATCAAATAAATTATCATTTTCAATAATTTTAATAATTTCTACTAAAGTATAATATTTAAATTTATTTTTTTTCAGCATATACTCAAGAATTTTTTTAGCTATTTGAGTTTTATCCCTAAGTTTAAAATCTACTTTTACTACAGTAGAATTAGAAAAATATTGTTTACTATATATCTGCTTAGAATATTCTGAAATATTCTTAATTTCCTCTAAATTAGTTTTATCTTTCTTTTTTTTCTCTTTTAAAAGTTCTATTCTTTTTTTAGGCTTCTTATCTTTGGATTTTAAATTTTTACTATGATATTCTTTTAAAATAAAAAAGCCTGGCCTTATTACTGAAATCACAGAATTTTTATTTTTAACTTCCAACTTTAATGACTCTAGCATTCTTTTTTCAGGACTAGCACCTAAAAAATCAAGTAACTCCCCAGTTAACGCAATTGAAGTTATTTTTTTGTAATGCAGAGGCTTTTTATTTTCAGTTAAAACCTTAATTGCCGCATCTTTAAAATTCATTTTTATTCCTTTTATTAAAAATTATATTTAAACCATTTAAAGTTAAATCTTTTTCAACAATTTCAATTGTCTCAGATAGCTCATCTATAATAGAAGCCAATCCGCCAGTTGCTAAAACTTTAAATTTCTCTTTTTTATATTCATTTTTTATTTTGTTTACTATTCCATCAACTAAAGCCGCATATCCATAAGTTAAACCTGATTGTATAGAGTGTATTGTTGTTGTTCCAACAATAGAAGGAGGCCGTTCTATTTCAACTTTTGGTAACTTCGATGTATTTAAAAATAATGCTTCTTTAGCTATTTTTATACCTGGAGTAATCACTCCACCAATATACTCTCCTTTTGATGAAATAACATCAAAAGTTGTTGCTGTTCCAAAATCAATTATAATTAATGCTTGTTTATACTTTTCAAATCCTGAAACTGAATTTATTATCCTATCAATTCCAACATGCTCAGGAGGATTATAAAGATTTTTTATTCCAAATTTATCACCTGAACTAAGAACATTAGGCAAAATCTTAAAATATTTTCTAAAGGTATTTTTAAGGTGAAACAACAAGGGCGGAACAACCGAAGCAATAAGAATATTATTTATATCATTTTTACTTATTTCGTTTTCTCTTAAAATAGATAAAATTATTACAGCATACTCATCAGAGGAGCGGTTTATAAAAGTAGATATCCTAAATTGTAATAACAAAGAGTTTTTATCAAAAACACCAAAAACAATATTGGTATTTCCAACATCACATACTAAAATCATTCTTTTTTTCTCTATTAACTACCCTGCTGCATTTCCCATTTGGAATATAGGCAAGTACATAACAACAATCATACCACCAACAACCCCGCCAAGAACAACCATCATTATTGGCTCTATCATTGAAGTTAGCCCATCTACTGCTGCATCAACTTCTTCATCATAAAAATCTGCTATTTTGGTAAGCATAACATCAAGTGCACCAGCATTTTCACCAACTCCAATCATTTGGACAACAAGTGGTGGAAAAACCCCCGTTTCATTTAATGGTTGAGTTAACGAACGCCCCTCTGATACAGCCTTTTTAACTTTTAAAAGTGCCATCTCAATAACAAAGTTACCAGAAGACCTTGCTACTACTTCTAAGGCCTCAAGCAAATTTACTCCTGCACCTAAAAGAGTTGACATAGTTCTAGAAAATCTAGCAACAGCAACTTTTTTAAGAAGTGGCCCAAAAACAGGAACTTTTATCATAAAAGAATCCCATATTTGAGAACCTTTTTTAGAGTTTTTCCATGTTTTAAAAACAAAAATAAAACCTGCAAAAGAACCAAATAAAAGCAAAGTATTAGCAACAATCCAATCAGATAAAGTAACTAAGAATTGAGTGGGAGCAGGAAGCTGACTATTCATGTTTGAAAAGATTGTTTTGAAAGTAGGAATAATATAAATCATCATACCCGCAATAATAGCTAAGGCAACAAAAGAAACAATCATAGGATATTTTAAAGCAGCCTTAACTTTATGCTTTAAAGCCTCTGCTTTTTCAATATATTCAGAAAGCCTTGTCATTACATTGGCCATAATACCAGCAACCTCACCAGCTGCAACTAAATTTACATATAAGTTATCAAACACTTTAGGATGTTTTTTTAAAGCATCAGGAAATGATTTACCTTGTTCCACATCTTCTCTTACTTCTTTAAGTACTTTTTTAAATGTAGGATTTTCAACCTGAGCACTCAACATTTCTAAACCCTGTATTAGCGGCAGACCAGCATCTAGCATTGTTGCCATTTGCCTAGTAAAAACCATTAAGTCTTTATTTTGAATTTTAGGTGGAAATAAGACAATTTCCATTGGTTTAGCTTTAATCTTTGTAGGAGTAACCCCTTGTGAGATTAAAAGTTTTTCAATATCATCTTTAGAATACCCTTCTACTTCACCTGATTTAGCACCTTTGGCTGTTTGACCTTCCCATAGAAATATCTTTGTTTTCTTTTTTTTAGCAGGCATAGTTCCCCTTTACTATTAAAGATGTTTAGATAATATACAAATTGAACTAAAATGTCAATTTTTAATTGCTTTATTGCTCCATATAGAATTAATTACAGTTTCACATATTTTAAATTTTCAATAATATCACTTGCATTCATAAAGTCTTGATTTGTTTTTTGAGAAGCGATATCACCACTTAAAGCATGTAGATAAACAGCTACAATTGCACTCTCAAACGCAGTTAAACCTCTAGCTAGGTATGTTCCTATCATCCCTGATAAAACATCTCCACTTCCTGCAGTAGCCATTCCTGGATTTCCAATATCGTTTATATAAATTTCTCCCAAAGAAGAAACAATAATTGTATTTTTCCCCTTTAAAACCAAGGTTATTCCATGCTCTATAGCATATTTTACTGCAATTTCTATTTTATTCTCTTCAATTTCTTTAACACTGTGCCTTGTAAGCCTTGAAAACTCTGCAATATGAGGCGTAAGTACAATTTCTTTATTTTTTAAACCATAAAATATGTTTTTTCCTGATTCGGATATCAAGTTTAAACCATCTGCATCAATAATCATAGGAATATTTTCCATTCTGACTAAAAAAGTCAATAAATTAAAAACAGTTTCATTTTTTACTATTCCAGGGCCAAATACGATAGCTGTTTTCTTTTTTAAAAACTCTTTAAAAATAGTAAAATGTTCTGTATTTATTCCTAATTCATCTAATAAGCCAATAACCATTAACTCATCTAGAGAGGCATTAACTATACTTTCTTGACCAATAGTAGTAATAGCAGTAGCGATGCCTACTCCAGCTCTAAATGCAGCTTTTGCACTCATTATTATCGCACCAGATTTTCCATGACTTCCACCAATTAACAATAAGTTTCCATTTTGATACTTATGGCTTTTACTGTCTCTTTTAGGAATCAAGCTTTTTACTAACTTTAAGGAAATCAGCTTTACTGGTTCTATGTCAAATAAATCAAAAGCTTGTTTAGGAAATGAAACATCAAATAGAGATAATTCACCACAATACTCAGAGGCAAATAAATGTCCTAATTTTAAATTTCCATAAGTTGCCGTATAACTAGATTTAACGCTCACTCCCATAATATTACCAGTAGTTGCATTTACTCCACTTGTAATATCTATAGAAAGAATAGGAAGTTTAGCATTATTCATTTCTTTGATTATAGTTTCAAATTTCCCTTTAATTTCACGGCTAAGTCCAATTCCAAATACTGCATCTATTAAAAAGGTGTATTTTTCTTTTATATTTTTATTATTTTCCTTAAATTTCAAAAAACTACAATTTAAGTGTTTTAATATATTAAGATTTTTTAATGCATCTCCTTTATACTTAGTCATTGGAGCCATAAGCAACACATCAACATCATAATTAGCATTCAACAAATGCCTTGCCACAACAAATCCATCTCCTGCATTATTACCTACTCCAGCAATTACTAAAATCCGGTCATTTTTTTTCAATATATCATCTTTCAGCCACTGAGCTGTTTTAGCCCCTGCATTCTCCATTAAAACAATTCCGTCAATTTTAAATTTTTTAATTGATATTTCATCTAATTTTTTAGCTTCAAGAGCATTTAAAACATAGTTATTCATATATATACCTCAAGAAAACACTTAGCTTATTATAAATTATTTTAAAGAGAATAACAACATATTTTGTTTTTAAATTAAGAATTACAATTAAATAAAATTTCTCAACTTGCACATTTAAATAAAAGAAGTTATACTATTATTAGGAGGTTTAAATGGTAAAAAATAAGGATAAAAATAAAATAGAAAACCGTTATGATAAAATCTTAAAAGAGCTTTTAGATAAT
>Ga0256842_1000368_pt1 | contig 39536 bp, 45 predicted proteins | sample 4559240metaG_FD_185973 | JGI IMG/M metagenome (GOLD analysis project Ga0256842, IMG submission 185973) | Hydrothermal vent microbial communities from Guaymas Basin, Mexico - 4559-240 | ecosystem: Environmental > Aquatic > Marine > Hydrothermal vents | place: Mexico: Guaymas Basin | collected...
TTTTTATATTGGATACTTTGTAGTATAATTTCTATGATTCTTAGTTGTGTGAGCATACATTCTAAGAATCATCTTTTTCTTTAAACTATTCTTAATCCTTTATATTTTTTGTCTAAAGTGTAGATATAATATCAATCCACCATATATATAGCAATTTCAGGCTGGTGGTCACTAAAAAGTTTTTAGTGAAATTCAAAAAAATATCGAAAATCCTTGATATGCATGATAAAAAATCATATTGAGCGATAATACAGCAGTAGTTGTTAGTTTTACTTATGTATTTTTATAAGTTTAGCAATAATAATTTATGAAAATAACTAAAATAGTAGAATTCATGTATTAAATAACAATTACCTTAAGCCACAATAGTTTGGCTACGACACCTTAACTGCCAATTCCTATAAAGGAAAGTTATTTTATTGGTTTAATAATAGCTAGTGAGGCGAAACCAAAGTAGATGGAAGATTATTGTATCATAGATTAAAAACCATTTTTGATATTTTTGTGGTTTCTATGATTTTCCATTGAAAAAGATACTATTCTATATTTACCACTCATTTCTAAAATGGCTCCTTTAGCACTCTTAAGAGATATATCTAAAGATTTCACACTCTTTTGGAGTGTTGCCAAATTTTGCTTTTGCTACACCATTAATAAACGGTATAAATATATTAATACATCTACTAAAAAATGATATTTAAAGTAAAAAGATGATAAATAATCATAAAGATATTAGTTATAAACAAATATAATTTAAAAAAATAAAAAAGGATAAAAATTATGAGAAAAACACTTTTTTCATTAGTAGCACTATTTTCTATGGCAAATGCAGGAGGTTGTCTTTTAACCCAAGCAGATGATTTAAATATTAGTTGGAAAGCCTATAAAACATTTGCAAAATTAGGTGTTGGTGGGAAATTTACAGATGTAAAATATACTCCCAATAAAAAAGAGGGTAAAAACTTTAAAGAGCTATTTATTGGTTCAAAAGTATCTATTGATATATCTAAAATAGATACCAAAAATGCAGGAAGAGATAAAACTTTAGTATCTATGTTTTTTGGTAAGCTTAAAGGTAAAACTATAGAAGGTGTTATTAAAAATATAGAGGCAGATAAACCTGTAAATGGTAAAAGAGTATATCATGGTATTGTTGATGTTATGTTAACCATGAATGAGAAAACAATTACAATTCCTATGAAATATAACTACAGTAAAGATGGAATATTTAAAGCAAAAGGGACTATTGACCTATTTGATTTTAAAGCAAAAGATGCACTAAGTAGCATTAATAAAAGCTGTTACGATTTACATAAAGGTAAAACTTGGAATGATGTAACTATTGAGTTTGCTACTACTGTTAAAGCATCTCTTTGTAATGTAAAAATAGAAAGTAAAAAGGGAGTAGATGAGAGCAAAAGAGATAACAATAACTCTAAATAGTCTAATTGAAGCACAAATACCAGTCTTTATATGGGGAAGCCCTGGGATTGGTAAATCATCTATTGTTAAACAGATAGCTAAAGATAAAAATTTAGAGTTTGTTGATTTGCGTTTGTCTCTACTTGACCCAACAGATTTAAAAGGTATTCCATTTTTTGATAAAGATAATAATCAAGCATTATGGGCATCTCCTAATTTTTTACCAAAAAAGCCAAACTCAAAAGGTATTCTATTTTTAGATGAGATAAATACAGCACCACCATCAGTTCAAGCATCTGCATATCAATTAATTCTTGATAGAAAAGTGGGAGATTATGAACTACCTAGTGGTTGGAGTATAGTATCAGCTGGAAATAATGAGAGTGATAGAGGTGTAGTATATCGTATGCCACCACCACTATCTAACCGTTTTGTTCATCTAAATATGGAAGTTAGCTTCGAAGATTGGAAAATATGGGCATATAAAAATAGCATAGATAGTTCAATTATATCATTTTTACACTACGATAGCGAAAAACTTTTTGTTTTTGACCCAACTAAAAATGAAAAAAGCTTTCCAACGCCTAGGTCTTGGGAGTATGTAGATAAAATCTTATTATCTAAACTAGATAACTCTCTACTGCTAGAGACCGTATCAGGAGCTGTTGGAAATGAAAGTGCTATAGCCTTTATAGCATTTAGAAAAGTTATGAATAGACTTCCTAATATAGATAATATTTTAGAGGGAAAAGAGGTTGAAGTAGAGCATAATAGTCAAATCTTATTTGCACTAATTGCAGGAATTATATCATCTCTTAAAAATAATAGTTCTAAAATTAAAATAGATAATACTCTAAGATTTTCTTTGAGTCTGCCTAAAGAGTTTTCTGTTATGTTAGTTAAAGATATGCAACAAAATAGTATTAATGTAGAGAGTTCATCTTTTTGGAATAGTTGGGTTGATGAGTTTGCTTATCTATTAAGTTGATTTACAGTAGAATTATTATAATCTATACAAAAAAATAAAATAAGGTGAGATTATGAAAAAGGTATTTATACTAATAGTATTGGTTTTAATAACTACTATAAATGCAAAGGATACTAACTCTACAGAGCATAATAGAAGTCAAAAAGAGGATATAATTAAAAAACAAGTCCAAGAACAGATAAAAAGGGAGGAGAAATATGCAAAAGAACAGATATTTTATCAAGGAAGTGATTATAATCTATCTTCTTCTGAAGTAAATGAAAAATCTTTAGAATCCATAAAAACAATTGAACCAGATTATGACTTTAATATGGACGATGCTTATAGTGATGAGCAATAGATAGAGTTATACTCTATCTAAATTACTATAAAATATATCTAGTAGTATCTTCACTATCAACTAGTTTTTCTAGCTTCTCTTCTATAAGTGCTTCATCAACAATAACCTCTTGCCCCTTATACTCATCTGCATTAAAACTAATATCTTCAACTATTTTTTCCATAATAGTATGAAGTCTTCTAGCTCCAATATCTTCTGTTTTTTCATTAGCTAAAGCTGAATAGTTTGCTATACTTCGTAAAGCCTCTTCTTGGAAAGTTAATTCAACTCCTTCAACACCTAAAAGTGCTTTATACTGCTTTATAAGAGAGTTTTTAGGCTCTGTTAAAATTCTATATAGAGACTCGGCATCTAAGCTATCTAACTCTACTCTTAAAGGAAATCTACCTTGAAGTTCTGGAATAAGGTCGCTTGGTTTACTTAAATGAAATGCTCCTGCTGAAATAAATAGTATATGGTCAGTTTTTACCATACCAATTCTAGTCTGAACATTTGAACCCTCTACAATAGGAAGTAGGTCTCTTTGAACTCCCTCTTTACTGGGGTCCTGTCTTGAATTTGAGTTTGCAGGAACTGCAATTTTGTCTATCTCATCAATAAATACTATTCCACCCTCTTCTATCTTTTTAATAGCTAAATCTTTTAGTTTCTCTTCATCAAAAAGTTCACTACTTGCCTCTTGTGCTAAGATTTTTTTAGCCTCTTTTACTGTTACCTCTTTTTTCTTACCTTTTTTATTAAGTCCTCCAATAACTTTAATAATAGACTCTTGCACATTTGCCATCTCTGGAGGAACATTTCCTGCACTAGTTACATCAATAGTTGGAGCTGGAAGTTCAACCTCTATTTTTAAGTGGTCTAATTCTCCTTTTTCAAACTTTTTTTGCATTTTAGCAAATGAGTTTTCATAATCTCTCTGTTTTATCTCACTTGCACCTGCTGGAAGTGGTGGGAGGAGTTTTTCTATAATTTTATTTTCGATATAAGCTTCAATCTTCTCTTGATTTAACTCATTTTGTTCTTCTCTTACTAATGAAAGTGAATGAGCTGAAAGGTCTCTTATCATAGACTCTACATCTCTACCTACAAAACCAACTTCTGTATATTTACTAGCCTCTACCTTTACAAAAGGTAATCTCATCATAGTAGATAGTCGTCTTGCTATCTCTGTTTTTCCTACACCTGTACTTCCTATCATTAGGATATTTTTGGGCATAACATCTTTTTGTAAATCTTCACTAAGTTGCATTCGTCTATATCTATTTCTTAAAGCTACTGCTATTGTTTTTTTAGCATTTGTCTGCCCTATTACATATTTATCTAAAAACGAAACAATCTCTTTTGGTGTAAGATTTGTTGACACTGTGTTACTCAATTAAAGCTCCAATATTTTAATATTTGTATTTGTATATATGCAAAGTTCCCCTGCGATTTTAAGACTCTCTTCTACTAACTCTCTAGCCTCTAAAGAGGCATGTCTATCTAAAGCCCTAGCTGAAGATAGGGCATAGTTTCCACCACTACCAATAGATGCTATTTTCCCATCTTCTGGTTCAACTACATCTCCTGTTCCTGATAGTATAAAAATATGCTTTTTATTTAAAACAAGCATCATAGCTTCAAGCTGTCTTAGGTGTTTATCTTTTCTCCACATTTTAGAAAACTCTATTACAGATTTCAGTAAATCACCCTTTTTCTCATTTAAGATAGTCTCAAACATATCAAAAAGATTAAAAGCATCTGCTGTACTTCCTGCAAAACCTGCTAATATCTCTCCATGATAGAGAGTTCTAATCTTAGTGGCATTTCCTTTTAAAATGGTATCTCCAAAAGTTACCTGCCCATCACCACCAATAACAGCATTTTTTTCACCCTTATAGGCTAGTATTGTTGTTGCATCAAACACTAACTACTCTCCTACAACTTCAAGACTCATTATTGCATGAATTCCATGACCCAACTTAATATCTATTTTAAATTGACCTGTTGTCTTAATAGGTTTTTTTAGCTCAATATGTTTTTTATCAATAGTAATATTTAACTGCTCATCTATAGCCTTTGATATATCATCTTTTTTTACAGAGCCTTGAATTCCAACTGGAGCTAATTTTTTAGTAATAGTTACCTTTTTATCCTCTAATATAGCTTTCTCTTTTTTAAATCGTTCTATCTCTTCGGCTAACTCTTTAGCAATTCTAGCCTGTTCTGCCTTCCAATTCTCTACAATAGTAGGAGTTGCTAATTTTGCCATGCCCTTAGCAATTAGAAAGTTCTGCCCATAACCATCTTTTACCTCTTTAATTTCGCCTTTTTTACCTAAACTTTTTACATCTTTTATAAGTAATACTTTCATTTATTAATCCTTTTAAATAAATTATTCTTTTTTTGTAATTTATAATTTTAGCAAGTTTTGTTTAGAGATGGGATATAATCATAAGAATATTTATTTAATTTATTTTTCAACATTAAATGTTATTTAAAATTAATAAATATTATTATATAATGGTTATTATGAAAAGATTACTCTATTACTCATCGAAAAAAATATTCTCACCAGATGTTAGACGAAAAATTATAAAAAAGTTATACTACTCTATGCCTAAAATAGTAGTAACTATATTAATGCTCTCTATTCTATTTTTCTATCTATTTAAATCAGAAGTGCAGAATAATGTGATGTTACTTGCTTGGATAGTTATAATAAATATAATAAACTTTATATTTATATATGACTATCTACACTATAAGCTTTTTTATCAAAAAAGAAGTGAAGAGAAATATAAAAAGGCAAAAAAGAGATTAAAACTAAAAGAGAGAAAACTAAAACTACTACTATCACAAGCACCAATAGGTATATTTTATTATGATGAAAATTTGAGAATTCTTAACTATAATAAGATTTTCTATCAAATATTCGGTTTAGAGACCAATTTAAGAGGATTTAATTTAAATAATTTAACAGATAAAAATGCTGTAGAGGTTATGAAAAGTGTACTTGTAGATAAAACCTCTAAAAACTATGTTGGCTCTTATGATTTTACTTTTCAAGATAAAACTCTTTGGGCAGAACTTAGATGTTCTGCTCTTGTTGATGAGAAAGGTAATGTTATAGGAGGTGTAGGGATATTAGAAGATAAAACCACAGAGCATGAAGCGTATAAAAAAATAAACTATATCTCACTACATGACTCATTAACCAGACTTCCAAATAGAAGACACTATAAAGATTTTATGCAAAAACTTGTAAATAGTAGTAAAAATCAGGAATATTTTTCTATACTATTTTATATGGACTTAAACCACTTTAAACAGATTAATGACACATTTGGACACTCTGTTGGAGATAAACTTCTTATTGAAGTTGCTAATAGATTTAAATCATTAGATATAAAAGATGGACATCTAAGCCGTTTAGGTGGTGATGAGTTTACTTTAGCTGTACCATTTGTATCTAAAAGTGAAGAAGAGGTAAAAGATAAAGCAAAAAAGATTGCAACTAGAATTAAAGAGCTATTTTATAAAGTTTTTGAGATAGAGGGGTTAAATCTATATATGACATCTAGTATTGGTATAGTACTTATTCAACCAAAAACAGACAATATAGATACAATTATTCGTCAAGCTGACATGGCAATGTATCAGACAAAAAGAGATGGACAAGATAATATTAAGTTCTATAACCATACACTAGATTTAGAAAGACAAGAGTTAACAGCTCTACAACAAGATTTAAATCATGCTATAGATAATGGAGAACTAGAACTATATTATCAACCAATAGTAATGATAGAAAATGATAAACTAAATGCTGTAGAGGCTCTTATTCGTTGGAAACACCCTAGTATTGGTATGATTATGCCTGATAAGTTTATACCAATGGCTACTGAATCTGGACTTATTAATAGAGTTGGTTGGTGGGTAGCAAATGAGGTGTGTAAACAACTTGCTATTTGGAAAGAGAGAGATTTAATAATCTTTGAGTATGTAGCTATTAATATTAATGCAAGACAACTTCATGAGATAGACTTTCCAAAACATATTGAGAAGTGTATATTAAAATATAATATAAACCCATCTCTAATAAAACTAGAAGTAACTGAAACTACACTAATAGATAGTTTTACAAAAACACAAAAGATTATAAAAGATTTAAACAATATAGGAGTTGAGTGTAATATTGATGATTTTGGAACAGGATACTCATCTTTGTCTTATCTTAAAAAGCTCTCATTTAAAGTACTAAAAATTGATAGAGTGTTTATTAATGAGATTTTAATTAATGATGACAATTTAGAATTAGTAAAAAGCATTATTAGAATAGGAAAACAGTTTAAATATAAAATTATAGTAGAAGGAATTGAGACACTAGAGCAGAAAAGAAAAATCCTTGAAATAAATAAAGATGTATCATATCAAGGTTTTCTATGTAGCAAGGCTATTCCTGCTAAAGAGTTTGAAGATAGGTTTTTACTCTCTGAAATAGTAGATTAATAGATTATCTACTAACTAAGAAAGCACCATTTAAACTATATCTTGACATAAATTTTCTAGCTTCATTCTCATTAGAAAAGCCCTCTATTCGTACACGATATATTGGTCTATTCTCTTTAAACTCATTTTTTATTACTGTTTTATACTTTCTACTTAAAAGAGAGTATCTTTTAGCATATATTTTAGCTCCTTTATATCTTCTAAATGCACCAACTTGAATAGAAGTTTTTCTAAATGAGTTTGCTATTTTTGGAGTAGTATCTATATCTTCTATATTTGATAAAAGTGTAAATGGTTGTACTTTAGTTAAACTATCTTCTTCTTTTGCAAAGGTAGCCTTACAGTTATCTCCCACACAAGCTTGTATAACTCTATCTTTCCTAAGTAAAGATAAAGGTCTTGAGGTTTGAACTCTTTCTTTTCCTAAAACCTCAATTTTTACATTACCTACACCTCGTTTAATTAAACCTATCTTTTTTGCACTTGCATAAGATAAATCTATTACTCTATCTTTAGAGTATGGACCTCTATCATTAATACGAACAATATCACTTTTATGAGTTACCATATCTGTAACTCTTACCATTGTATTAAATGGTAAAGTTCTGTGAGCTGCTGTTTTTGCATACATATTATATATTTCACCACTTGCTGTTTTTCTACCATTATATTTATTGGCATAAAAACTAGCTTTTCCATAAATTACTTTTTTTAGTAAACCACTTTGATTATTATATATATGTTGTTTAGTATTAGTTATTTTAGCATTTTTTGTTACACAACCACTCAATACAATTATGGTAAATAGTGATAATCCAACTACTATACTTGTTTTAGTTTTCATAATTTATCCCTTTATTAGACTCTATCGTCTAGTGTATGCTTGTCTTTGACCTCTATATAATGTACGAAACATGTGTAGTCTTGATGTTGGAATATTCACCATAATATTACTATTTTCTGGAACAAAATCCTTTTTTAAGTGCATATTTATTTTCTTTAAAATAGAGTAATCCATTCTAAGTATTGAAGCTATATTTTGTAAAGTCTCCCCACCTCTAACTATAACAGGTGTAATTCTATCATCATCAAATTTATACTTCATTTCTCCCAAATTATCACTAGCTTTAAAAAGATAATTCTCTCCAATAAGTGCAAAAAGTAAAATCTTTTTAATATAATCTCTAGTCTCTTTTCTAATATAATTAGCATTTGGGTCTATAAGTCTCTCTAACTTCCATGTACCAGCCTTATCAACAGAACTCTGAACACACCCTGCTCCACAATTATATGCCATAGCTGTTAAGTACCATTTTCCCAAATTATTATGAATTTTATACAAGTAGTCAATAGCTGCATTAGTCGCTTTTATGGGGTCATATCTCTCATCTATAAGATTATTTACAGTTAGATGTTCATCTAAAGCTGTAACCTTTACAAATTGCCAAAGTCCTCCTGCTGATGAAGTAGAAATTGCATGTGTTTTAAATGCCGACTCTACCATAGAGAGATAGATAAATATAGGTGATATATCTTTCTCATACATAAGCTCTCTCATAGTTGGAACAATTAACCTGCCTCTATTTATGGCTCTAATAAAAATTTTAGTATATTTTCTTTTATTTTTTCTAACAAAATCTTGAAAATCTTTATTATAAATATAATTCTCATCAACATCTAACTCATTAAATACATAGTTATGACTTGGAAAATCTTGAACTATATTTGCATAAAGTGAGATATTTAAAAATATAGTTATTATTAAAATTTTATAATATTTCATATCTAATCCTTTTATATTATTTAAATATTATATTGGATATAAACTTAAAATAAACCTTAATTTTAATAATTATATTTCTATCAGAAGAAAATATATAGTAAAGAGGAAATTCTATAATTTAAATTAATATAGAGTGTTTTTGATAGAAAAAGTATGTTATTTTTTATTTAAAATAAAGGTATAAAAATTTAATATACCTTTATAAAATCTTAGTAAAAAGTTTTATGGAGTTATTATATATAATATCTTCTAAACTACTCTCTTCTATATTAGATAGTTCAGACATTTTAGACAGTACAAGTTTAGTATAGCTTGGTTCATTTCTTTTTCCTCTATATGGGTGAGGGGTAAGATATGGTGCATCTGTTTCTAATAAAAGCCTATTTTGTGGTATTTTAGGATAAACATTAACCAATTTTCGTGCATTTTTAAAAGTTAAAACTCCACCTATACCGTAATAGAAATTTTTAGAAACAAGCTTTAATAGTAACTCATCCGCATTATAACAGTGTAAAACACCACCCATCTCTCCTGAATACTCTTGAAGTATATTAAAACAGTCACTAGATGAGTCTCTAATATGAACTATTAAAGGAAGCTTAAACTTTTTTGATAACTCTATTTGGTCTATAAAAACCTCTTTTTGTAATCTTTTTTCGGCCTCTTTTTCCTCCTTTTCTTTAGGTAACCTATAGTAATCTAGTCCACACTCACCAACAGCTACACATTTATTATGAGTAATATACTCTTCTAAAAACTCTCTACTGTAAGAAAAGGCATCATAAGGGTGAACACCTACTGCAAAATATATCTCACTATACTTTTCGCTAAGTTCAACAGCTCTTTTTAAACTCTTAGGGTCAGCACCTGGTATTATAAACTTTTTAACACCCTGCTCTTTTGCTCTTTTTAGCACCTCATCAATATCATTAATATATCTACTGTCATCTAAATGACAATGTGTATCTATTATCATTAATTTCCTTTTTTTAAAAATTTAAGGTTTACCTTTCAAAAGTCTCTTATACGCATCTACTAAAGATGTATATATTGGTACAAAAACCTTTTGAGAATATCCATCTATTAAAAGTGTCTCTTTTACATCAAAATGTAGATGAATTGATGTTTTTGTATTTCCCATATTATCAGAAACTAAACCTATTCTTTGTCCTCTTTTAACTCTTTGACCAATTCTTACCTTTAAAGTTTTAGAGTCTAAATGTAAATATCTATAAGTTCTTCCACTCTCTCCTCTTAAGTAAACAGAGTAGTTTCCTATATAACTAATTACACCTCTCTCTACAGCTACAGCATAATATTTTTTTGCTTCGCATGTAGCACCTCTAATATCTACACCTTGATGACCTTTACCTGATGGACACAGTGGCATACTCCAAGAGCGTTTTTCACAATAGTTATCATGCCAAGGATATTTATAGTTCTCTTTACTACATAAACTACCTCTCTTACCATACATTCCACCAACACCATAAACTTGTGAATTAATATAAGCTGGAGCTTTCTCTAATGGAAATCTAATATTTGGAGCGTATATATAGTTATCCCCTACTCTACCCTTTCCACTTTTTTGTGGAACTAATACTCCTGCTGGAGTATATTTAAATGCCTTTAACTCCTTAGATACTTTTTTATGACTACAAGCAGAAAAAAACAGTACAATGGTTAAAACTAATACTACTCTCATCTTTTACCTCCTACTAGAACTAGTCTAGTATATATTTTATTTAAAAATCTACTATCTTTACACCTTAAATCACTATTTGGTCTATCACACTCTATAGATAGAGAGTAGTTTACTCCATTTCTTTTAAAATCTATACTTATAATACCTTCTGCTCTAATAAACTTATTGGTTAATGATTTCATTTTCAATTTAAGTTTTTTATCGGAAGATACAATTTTTCTCTGATATGTTCTATCACCTGAAATCATTAATCTAGCTTTCTCTAAAAAAATTGTAATTGCATAAAAATTTGGATTAGAAACAATTGACATATTTTTTTCATAAATATAATAGCTAGGCATATATACAGGTAGGGTTACATCTTTAATTCCACTTTTAAGCTTTTTAGGTAAAACTTTTAATTTCTGTTGATTAATAGCTGTTTTTGACCAATCTACTTTTAACAATCCTCCATCTGAAAAAAGTAAACTAAAAGATAGAATTAATAAGGTTAATATTATACGCATTTTTATATCCTTTATTTAAATTATACCATAAAAAACAAAATCACAAAAACCGTTTAGTTACTATTTGTTACCAACTATTTAGTGGTATTGTGTAGGAAAGAAACAGATAAAAAATAGAGTCATTAGTAAAATAGAGTTTAATTCTCCTATTTAAAAAAAGTTGCTACACTCATGCTATTAAACTACACATAAGGATTGATATATGTCATTACCAAAGATTATATGGTCAAAAATTGATGAAGCACCAGCGTTAGCAACATACTCGTTGTTACCAATAGTAAATGCTTTTACAAAGTCAGCAGGAGTTACAGTTGAGACTTCAGATATTTCACTAGCAGGTAGAGTTCTTTCAGCTATGGGTCTAGCAGAGGATAATTTAGCAGAACTTGGAAAAGTTGTTTTACAACCAGATGGAAATATTATTAAACTTCCAAATATTTCAGCATCTATTGGTCAGCTTAAAGATTGTATTGCAGAGCTTCAAGGTCAAGGTTATGATATTCCTAACTTTCCTGAAAATCCTGCAAATGCGGAAGAAGAAGCAATTAGAGCTAAATATAATACTTGTCTAGGTTCAGCTGTTAACCCAGTTTTAAGAGAAGGAAATAGTGATAGAAGAGCTGCTAAAGCAGTTAAGAAATTTGCACAAAACCACCCACATAGACTTAAAGCATTTAGCGAAAATTCAAAAGCTTATGTTGCACACATGGCAGGAGATGGAGATTTCTACGGAAATGAAAAATCTGTTACTATGGATAAAGGGCAAAAAGTTACTATTGCTTTAAATGGAAAAGAGTTAGCAACTATTGATGCACTTGATGGTGAAGTAATTGACGGTACATTTATGTCTGTAGCTAAACTTAAATCATTTATTGCAAAATCAATTGAAGATGCAAAAGCAAATGGTGTTTTATGGTCAATTCACCTAAAAGCTACTATGATGAAAATCTCTGACCCAATTATGTTTGGTCACGCGTTTACAGTATTCTTCCAAGATGTATTTAATAAATATGCAGATGTATTTAGTGAATTAAATGTTAATCCAAACCTAGGTATGAGTGACTTAGAGAAAAAAATAGCAGGTCATGCTAAAGAAGCTGAGATTAAAAAAGCATTCCAAGATATTGTTGAATCTGATAATCCAGAAATTGCAATGGTTGATAGTGATAAAGGAACAACAAACTTTAATGCTTCAAACGATGTAATTATTGATGCTTCTATGCCAGTAGTTGTAAGAGAAGGTGGTAAACAGTGGAATAGAAATGGTGATGCAGTTGAGTGTGTAGCTGTTATTCCAGATAGTACTTATGGTATGTTCCACGAAGAGATGGTAGCAGATTGTGTTAAAAATGGTCAATATGATGTAACAACTATGGGTTCAATGGCAAATGTTGGTCTTATGGCTCAAAAAGCAGAAGAGTATGGTTCTCACCCAACAACATTTGAGTTAAGTGAAGCTGGAACTGTAACAGTAACAGCAGAAGATGGAACAGAGTTAATGAGCTTTGAGTGTGAAGCTGGTGATATTTGGAGAATGAGTAGAGCTAAAGATATTCCAATTAAAGATTGGATTAGATTAGCAGTTGAAAGAGGTCAAATTGAGCAAGTTCCTGTAATCTTCTGGTTAGATAAAAATAGAGCTCATGATGCAGAAATGATTAAAAAAGTAGAAAAGTATCTTCCTGAATTTAATACTAATGGTCTTGATATTCAAATTATGGATATTACAAGTGCTACTAGATTTACAAATAAGAGAATTAGAGAAGGTAAAAATACAATTGCAGTTACTGGAAATGTATTAAGAGACCACTTAACAGATATGTACCCAATCCTAGAGCTAGGAACTAGTGCTAAGATGCTTTCTATTGTTCCATTATTAGCAGGTGGAGGATTATATGAAACAGGTGCAGGTGGTTCAGCTCCAAAACATGTTGACCAATTCTTAAAAGAGGGTCACTTAAGATGGGATAGTTTAGGTGAATTCCTAGCACTAGCAGAGTCTTTAAGATTTATAGGTCAAAAACACTCAGATGAGAAGCTTTCAGCTCTAACAGAAGCTTTAGATAAAGCAAATGAAGGTTACCTTGATAATAATAAAGCACCATCAAGAAAATGTTGTGAGCCTGATAATAAAGCATCTCACTTTTTCGTAGCACAATATTGGGCAGAAGCTTTAGCAAATGGAAACAATGCAGAACTAGCAGAAAAATTCGCTCCAATTGCAAAAGCTCTTAAAGAGAATGAAGATAAAATTATTGAAGAGTTATTATCTGTAGAAGGTAAAGCTCAAGATATTGGTGGTTACTTCCACCCTAATGATGAATTAGCTGAAAAGGCTATGAGACCTTCTGAAACTTTAAATAAAATTATAGATAATATCTAATCTATCATATATTCCCCTTTTGGGGGATATAAATTAAGAACTCCAATTCTCTAAAATCAATCCATCTATTCTTTCAAACTCTTTTATATTATTTGTTACTAAAGTAGCTTCAAGGCTTAGGGCGTGAGAAGCTATTAATAAATCATTAGCCCCTATAATCCTTCCTTGTTTTTCTAGGTTGCTACGAATATCTGCATAATATTGAGCAGATATTTTTGAGTAATCATAAATTATAAAGTTATCTATAAAAGACGACACTATTTTTATTAATTTTAGGCTACCCTTTTTTGCTGCTCCATAGAGTAGTTCTGAAACTACTATGCTAGATAGTGCTACAGTATAATTTTCTTCTATCTCTTTGAGTTTTTCTCTTATCTTTTGTGGTCTATTTCTGATAATATAACTACAAATATTTGTATCTAGCATATAGAGCATTAGAAAATCTCCTTATTATCTAGTGGTGGCTGAACTCTATCTATCATAAAATCGGAAGTATCTAATTCATTTAGACTATTAAACCAAATATCCCATTTATTCTCTACTTTTGGTTTTATTATTAAGGTATCTCCAACTTTTTCTATATAAACCTCTTTTGTATCGACTCTAAACTCCTTTGGAATTCTTATCGCTTGACTTCTACCATTTTGAAATACTTTAGCTAATTGCGTCATAATTTACTCCTTTTGATATATATCTTTAAGTATATATCAAATTATTATAGAGTTTGCTGAATTATCCAAATCTATCTAGCCCTAAAAGTAACCTCTATAATATAAGGTGTAGATTTATTATGTCGTCCTAGTCCAATTCTATTTAATTGGTCTAAAAAGGTTCTAAGTCCATGACTTAAAGCTCCACTAGATGAACGACGGACTGTATATCTAAAGTGTCCACTACTCATAATAGTAAGTTTTATTGTTGCACTTTGCCCTTTATAATTACTTTGTGCATTCCAATTGTTTAACTGCTTTTGCACTTTTGCAATATAAGCATTTACTACACCTCTTTCTCTATTTTTATTGCTAACTCTTCCACTTTGATGTGTATTTTTAATTCTATCTGCAACTGATGAGTTATGTCTTATTTGACTTGTCTGTTCTCTTCTAGGTCTTTTGGGCTCTGCTCTTGGTGTAGTGTGAGTTTTAATAGACGAGAATAAATTTTTAGACCTCTCTTTTGCTCTTTTTTTTCTATCTTCCTCTGCTCTAATTCTAGCTAATCTTGCTCTTTCCTTTTTTTCTTTCTCCTTTTTAATTCTAGCTAGTCTTGCTCTCTCTTTTTTCTCTTTCTCTTTTTTTATTCTCTCTAACTCTTTAGCTCTTCTAGCCTCTTTCGCTCTTTCTTGTTGCTCTTTTTTCTTTTTAGCAATATTAGCAAGTCTTTCCCTCTCTCTTTGCTCTTTTATCTTTTTCGCTCTAGCTTCTGCTATTTTTTTCTTCTCTGTCTCTTTTTTAGCTTGTGCTTCTCTTTCTTGTCTCTCTCTTTCTCTTCTAGCTTTGGCTCTAGCTATTTTTTTAGCCTCTTCTAGTTTTTTTCTCTCTTCTCTCGCTTTTGTTAATCTATCTTTTTTAGAAGGAGTAATATTTCTTTTAGGTGGAATTTTTGGTTTTACTATATGTTTTTTTGGAACTAGTGGAGTTATAGCATGGTGTTTTGGTTTAGAAATATGGTGTCTAGGTGTTGGTTTCTTTGGAATAGTTATTTTTGAACTTTTATTAAATACGGTTTTATCACTATTAACTAATGTAACTGTAATTCTATTTGAGTTTTTTTCAACATAGTTTTTTGCCTTTATTTTATGCACATTATAATACAGTAGTACTAAAAATAGCAGTATAAAATAGATGCCAATAGCTAATATTCCACTAGTTAATTTATTCATAGTGTTAAAAGAGATGCCTTTGTAAATCCACTCTGTTTAACAACTTTTAAAAGATAAATAACATTATCATAAACAATATCTTTATCTGCATTAATATAAACAGCTTTACTCTTATCTATATCATTTGTTTTTAAGCGAAAAGCATCAGGAAAACTCTCTAGTGTATAGTTTTCTCCTGCATAATGAATATTTAAATCTTTATCTATCTCAACAAGTAGAGATTTATTATTTGTAACCTTTTTAGACTTTGAACCATCTGGAAGATTTATCTCCTCTTGATACTGCATAACAGGGATTGTTATCATAAAAATAGCCATAAGTACTAACATTACATCAATAAGAGGAGTAATATTTAAATCAGGGTTCTCGTCCCAATTATACATAACCTAAGCCTTTTGCGATAGAATAAGGTCTGCTTGACTATCAAGTAAAACACTTAACTCATACGCTTTTCTTTTTAAAATAAGATGAAAACTATAAGCAAAAGTAGCCACTAAAATACCTGCAGCTGTAGCAACTAATGCTTCTGATATGGCAGGGGCAACAATAGCTATGCTTGAACCTTTTTGAGTTCCAAGATTTGAAAAAGTCTCTAAAATAGCAACAACCGTACCAAATAGACCAATAAAAGGTGAGGTTGACGCAATAATAGAAAGTCCTGTTAAACCACTTGTAGCCTTTTCTATAGCAGAGTTTTTTGCTACAGAAAATATAGCTTGATTTGGAATTAAAACTCTATTAATATAAGAAAAAAGAGAAGACCTTTCATCTACACTTTTTGTTCTACCCATATATAATTTTTTTACAGAGTGTGACTCTATATCTATAAGTTTATTTAGAGCAAAATATCTATATATAAATATCCATAGAGTAATAATTAAATATACAGAGAGAATAGATAAAACAAAAATAGTAATAGCACTACTCTTATCAAAGTAGTTTTGAAGTATTTCAAACATTATAACAATATCCCTTTTTTTATATAATATGAATACTAACATATTTGTTCTATTTAAAAGCTTACACTTAAATTTATGGGCTTATTTACTAATATTGTGTTATTATTTGTGTGAAATTTTATTATTAGTTGAGATTATGAAAAAAGAAAAAATATATGATATTGTAGTAGTTGGTGCAGGAATTGCAGGTTGTTGTTCTGCTTATTTTTTAAAAAAAAAGGGTTTATCTGTTTTATTGGTAGATAGGTCAGGAGTTTCATCAACAGGAGGTTCATCAGCAGCTGGTGCATTTGTATCTCCTAAAATTGGTAAAGGCTCACAACTACAACAGCTTACAAATAAGGCTTTTGAATTTGCTAAAGATTTTTATATTAATAACTTTCCAAAATACTTTTATCAAACTGGTATTATTCGTATGCCAAAAGATAATAGTGATGCTAAAAAGTTTATAGAGTATAATAAGTTTAATAGTTCTAAAAAAGAATGGATAGATAGAGAGGAATTAGCTAAATACAACATTAAAGAAGATAATAGAAGCTTTTTATTTAAAGAGGCAGGAGTTTGTGATGCTCCTAATATGTGCAAAAATATTATAAAAGATATAGAGTATAGACAATATTTAGTAGAGAAGTTAATATATAAAGATGACTATTGGCAATTAGGAAAGATAAAAGCTAAAAAGGTAATCTTATCTACAGGATATGAAAATAGTCTATTTGATATGAGATATATGGGAGTAAAGGGAACATGGGGAAGTCGTGGAGATTATAAAAGCAGTTTAGATTTAAAAGTTAGTATGCACAAAAAAATCTCTATTTCAGCTAATATAAATGGAATAATAAAAGTTGGTGCAACACATGTAAAATCAAAAGAGCCATGTATTATTTGTAATGGAGAACCATTAAAAGAGTTAGAAACTATTGCATCAAATATGGTAAATAGTAAAGATTTTAAATTAAAAGAGACATTTTGTGGTATGCGTTCAGGCTCTAAAGACTATTTTCCTTTGGTTGGTGGTGTAATAGATGTTCCATTTATGTTAAAAAACTATCCCAAAATTCTAAAAGGTGCAAAACCTCCTATTAAAAAAATAGATAATCTATATATCTGCAATGGTTTAGGTGGAAGAGGTTTTGTTTTTGCCCCTTTAATGGCTAAAATATTAGCTAATTATATTGTAGATAATATAGAGATAGATAGTAGAGTAAATCCTAATAGATTATTTTTAAAGTGGTGTAGAAAATCTTCTGATTTAGATAGAAATTAAACTCCATATAAATCATGACATCGATTACATATATTTATAATATTTTCTATTTGTGGTTTTACCCACTCCATTTTTTTTACCTTGACTATTTTATATAGTTTTGTAATATCTTTAGTTAAAGCTTGGGATAATATAAAATAGTTATTATCTGCATCAGGATATAGAGACTCTATTTTTTTACTATCTGCAATAAACTCTTTTAATAGAGATTGAGTATTTTTCCCAAAAAACATATTCTCTTCACCCTCTTCTACTTCACTATTTAATTTAGAAAAAAGTATATAATCAAATTCACGCATAACCTTTTTTAACTCGCTATTTTCTGAAATAACCTTTTCCTCTTCTATAATAGTAGGTAAAGTAACAACTTTAGAATTTATAGAAATACTATTTTTATTAAGAGAAGTACAACCACTTATTAGTAGAAGCAAAGTAGTTAATAAGTAAAAAAAACGCATAATTATCTCTTTTATATTTTATTTACTCTAATGGTAACCTCTTTTATATTAAAAAAAAGGCATTAAAACTATAAAAAATAGCGAATAGAAGCAAACCCCTTAGCTCCATTCTCCTTACACTCTTCTATCTGCTCATCAGTTAAAATTCCACCTAAAGCAATAACGGGAATATTGGCTCTTGATGCTATCTCTTTTAATACACCTAAACCTTTTGGTTTTCCTTTATTGGGTGTCTCAAAGATTGGGCTAAAGGTTATCATATCAGCTCCTAACTTTTCAGCCTCTTTAACTTCTGATAAAGTGTGAGTACTAACAACTGTAAATAGTCCAAAAAATTTAGCTTTTTCTATAATATCAAATTGGGATGAGGTTAAATGAACACCGTCAGCTTTAAGAAGACAGGCTAAATCTATATCTCCATGAGTTAAGATTTGATCAAATTTATATTTTTTAGCTTCTGTTATAAAAGCTTTTGCATTTTCTTTATAATTAGTAGTATCTTTATCACGATATACTATCATATCTGCCATCTTGGCAAATCGTTTTAAATCACTAGAGAGATTATCAAAATTTAGAGTGGTTGGGTCAGTGATAGCGTAAGCAATCATGACTATTTTTGTAACTCCACAAGCTCTTGGAGTAGTTTTGTATGTTTTTTAAGCTCTTCAAGCTTCTCTTGTCTCATTATAAAATACTCTAAAAAAAGTATCATAACAAAAAATGGTAAAGCCCCTAACATTGCACCAAAAAGTGCATATATAAGACCCACATCTAAAAAAGAGAAAAAAAGAGTTGATGCACCAATAAGGGCAAAAGCCCAAGATGCACCTAAAAGAAAGTTAATTAACAAACTTAAAAGAGGTGAGGATAATCGCATAATAGATGCTTTTATAGTGCCTCTGAGTGTTCAGCGTCCATTAAAACAGCTCCTGCTAAATAGACATAAATCAAAATCATAAATACAAATGTTTGAAGAAGTGCTGAAAATGTTAATAGTAAATAAGCAGGTAATGGTGCTACATAAGGAACTAACATTAAAAGTACCCATAAAAATAAATCATCACCCTTAATATTACCAAATAACCTGAAAGAGAGTGAGATAATTCTTGAAATATGAGATACTATCTCAATTGGAAACATTAGTGGTGCAAGTAGTTTTACAGGACCCATAAAATGAGCAAAGTAGTGAACTACACCATTTGTTCTAATACCCTCATAGTTATAGTAAACAAATACTACTATTGCTAAAGGTAAAGTCACATTAATATTTGAAGTTGGAGACTCAAACCCAGGGATAATACCAATAACATTTGATAAAAATACAAAAATACCGACAGTTGCAACTAAAGGTAGATATTTTCTAGCCAACTCTTCACCTATAGTATCTTTTCCCATAGAAATTACACCACCAAGGTACGCTTCCATAACATTTTGAGTACCTGTTGGTACAGCTCCTAGAGTTGTAGTGGCATATTTAGCCAACAGTACAGCTAAACCAGCCACTAATATTAAGTGGGCAATAACCATTCCTGCACCGTGTCCTGTTAATACACCCAAAAAAGTAAATACACCTTCCATGTGTCCATCCTATTGTTATAAATAATTTTGAGGGATTATATCTTACAACCCCTTAGCCTTTCGTTATAGAAATTATAAATATAGATTAAGCCAAAAAGAGTCTTAATTAAATATTTAATTGAGTATTTTTGTTACATTTTAAAAATGAAAATTCTCACCTAAATAGTATTTTCTAACGCTACTATTATTCATAATCTCCTCACTTGTACCACTTGCCAACATCTCACCATTTCGCATAACAAAAGCTTTATCACATATACCTAAGGTCTCTCTTACATTATGGTCTGTAATTAAAACCCCCATGTTAAGCTCTATAAGCTGTTTAATAATATGTTGTATATCTTCAACTGATATTGGGTCAACACCTGCAAATGGTTCATCTAGTAACAAAAATTTAGGTCTTGCTACCAATGCCCTAGCAATTTCTACCCTTCTTCGCTCTCCACCACTAAGTTGAATACCATATCTTTTACGAATTGGCTCTATATTAAATAGAGTTAGTAAATCTTCAATTCTTTCAGCTATTAAATCTTTACTAAGTTTCATAGCTTTACCTGCCATAAGTAGGTTCTCTTCAACTGTTAAATCTTTAAATATACTAGACTCTTGAGGAAGATAGCCAATCCCTAATTTAGCTCTTGCACTTAGTGGAAGTTGTGTAATATCTTCACCATCTAAATAAACTTTACCACTTGTAACATCTGTAATTCCACAAATCATATAAAATGATGTACTCTTTCCTGCACCATTAGGGCCTAAAAGCCCTACAATCTCACCAGATGTAACTTTTAGTGATACACTATGAATAATTTTAGTTTTTTTAATAGTTTTTGATAGCTCTTTAGCCTCTAATATATGCTTTTCCATTAACCACTTTCTATAGTATATTTTCTTATATCTTTATAAGGCATAATTGTAACAGTAAAAATATTATAACCTGCACTTAGTAGCAACTCTTTTAAACTACTATCTCCCCACTCTATTAAGTGCCAACCACTTTTTTCAAACTCTTCAAAAAGTCCTAACTTCATAAACTCACTATTCTCTATGCGATATAAATCATAATGAAAAAATTCCTCTCCATAACATTGTTGAAGTGAAAATGTAGGAGAAGTTACCTCATCTGCTAGACCTTTTGATTTAGCTATAGCTTTTGTTAGAGTTGTTTTTCCTGAAGCTAGGTCTCCTGTTAGAAAGATTATGGCATTTTTTGGGAGAGTTTGGTTTAGATAGGTAGTTATTTTTGTTAGTTGGGTTTTTGGGGCTGTTATTGTTTTCATGATTTTGCTTTATATCTTATTTGACAAATTAACAATAAACTCCAAATGCTCCAAAGCCCTACCACTCTCAATTCCACTTCTAGCTATCTCAAAAGCCTCTTGCATATCTCTAGCATCTCCATTGGCAAATATGGCATACCCTGCATTTAGTAAAACTATATCTCTTTGTGCATTGGTGGCATGGTTTGAGAATATATCTCTAGTTATTATGGCATTCTCTTTTGCACTTCCTCCCAAAATTGCCTCTTTTGGAACTTTTTTAAATCCAAACCCCTCTGGATTAATTACACCTTTTGATATATGCCCACTCTCAATATAAGCAAAATCTGTATTTGAACTTAGTGATATTTCGTCCATTCCATCTTGGCTACTTACTACAAATGCTCTCTTTGTATCTAGTTCAACTAAAGCTTTTGCCATTTTTTCTATATAGTCTTGACTAAATACTCCTAAAAGATATTTTCTAGCCCCTGCTGGATTTGTAAGTGGGCCTAAGATATTAAATATGGTTCTATGTTCAATAGATTTTCTAATAGGCATAATATGCTTCATAGCAGGATGGTGATTTATGGCAAATATAAAACAAAAACCACTCTCTTCTAACATTTTAACCTGCTCGGTTGGGTTTAGATTTAGATTAATTCCTAACTCTTCTAATAAATCAGCAGAGCCTGATTTACTTGTAATACTTCTGTTTCCATGTTTTGCTACAACTAAACCTAAAGATGCTAAAAGAAGTGATACAGTAGTTGAGATATTAAAACTTCCACTCATATCTCCCCCTGTTCCTACTATATCTATAGCTTTTTCTTGTAACTCTTTTGAGATAGGGAGTTTAATTGAGTGTTCTCTCATAACTGATGAGGCTATTGCTATATCTTTGCTACTCTCACCTTTTTTATATAGCTCTATTAAAAACTCTCTTGCACTATCAAAACTCAACTCATTATTAAATAGTTTTTCAATATTTTCTCTTATCATAATATCTCTTTTACATACTCATCTTTTTTTGTTTTTGGAATGGTTTTAGTTTTTGGAATATCTAAAACTTTATAATTTTTAGCACCCTTTAGGTACTCTATAGTTACCCTATCACCAATAGCCACATTTTTACTAGCTTTTGCCTTTAGTCCATTAATAAAAACTACTCCACTTTTAACCATATCTGATGCTACTGTTCTTCTTTTTATAACATTAACAGATGCCAACCACTTATCTATACGCATATTCTCTCCTCTACATTGGAATAAATGATAAAATTACCATTAAAATAAAAACAAAAACTATCCAATATATATATTTTTTCTTTCCACTCTTTAATGCCTTATAAAATAGAACAAAGAGTGCAATTATTAAAAATATAAAACTACCAAACCAAATCTGAAATATATTCACCTCTTAAGCTCCTCTTTTGCCAACTTATCTACCATTTTAATGCTCTCAAGAGCATTTTCTAAAATCTTTTTAGTTGATGTTATCGGTTTTACTCGTAAATTAGTCTGCTTTTTATCTAATGCTTCATTCATTAAAATCTCCATAACTTCACTCTCTAACTCTTTATATATCTCTTGAAGTTTCTCTTCTATAAAAGCTACATTCACTATTTACCCTTTGGTCTAAAGATTTTAATAACATCTTCATTAGCCTTCATATAAGCTCCACCAATCAAATCAATACAGTATGGCACAGCAGGAAAAACTGCATCTAAACACTCTTTTATAGATTTTGGTTTACCTGGTAGATTTATAATTAACGCTTCATTACAAATTCCTGCTGTCTGTCTTGATAGAATTGCAGTTGGTACATACTGTAAGCTAACAGCTCTCATCTGCTCTCCAAAGCCTGGTAAAAGTTTTGAGCAGACATTTTCAGTAGCTTCTGTTGTTACATCTCTTGGAGATGGTCCCGTTCCACCTGTTGTAACGATTAAATCACACTTGTGAGATAGCTCTAAAAGAGTACTCTCTATAGTTGGTTGTTCATCTGGAATACATCTATACTCATACTCACACTCATTTAAAAGATACTCATTAATCGTCTCCATAATAACTTTTCCTGAAATATCTTCATATATTCCTCTACTTGCTCTGTCACTCGTAGTAACCACTCCTATTTTAATTTTGTCCATATCTAATCCTAAAAATTTTTAGGAGATTATAGCAAAAATAACAAGAAAGATGTATTTAAGCTTTTTGTTAAAGAAATATTATAATAGAATTTAAACCCATTATCAATAAGTTCAAAATTTAATTTTTAATATGCCCTACATTTCCTACTCTAAAATATCCCATCATAATATCTTTTTCAATGGAAAATCATAGAAAACAGGATTTTTAACCCTATTTATGATTTTTCCATATCCCAAGTTTCACCTCACCTAAAAATCCTAACTATTTTTTAGAAAATTACCATTTAGATAATTTGACATATAGGAATTTAGCGTTTATATCTGCATTTTGTTTTTTTCCACAAAATCCACATATAAAAACTTCTTGTGATTTACGATTTTTCTTATCAATATAGTCACACTTACTACAAGTTTGTGGGGTATAAGCTGGATTTACTTCTGTTATCTCTATATTATATCTCTCTTTAAGTGATTTAAACTTCTCCTCTATTGCTCTTTTTCCAAAATTGGATAGCATTCTATTTAACTTTTTTGAGAGTTTTGGAGAGGTAAAATTTAGTCTCTCAACTATAATCTCTTTTGGTTTATTATTTTTAACTATGTTATTAATACTCTACCAACCTATTCTCATTTAGTGTAATCTGATAGTTTCTCTCAAATCCCCCAATAGTAGCCACCTCACTTACCCCATCTATAGCCAAAAGAGCATACTTATAATAGTATCTTTTTCAATGGAAAATCATAGAAACCACAAAAATATCAAAAATGGTTTTTAATCTATGATACAATAATCTCCCATCTACTTTGGTTTCACCTCACTAGCTATTATTAAACCAATAAAATAACTTTCCTTTATAGGAATTGGCAGTTAAGGTGTCGTAGCCAAACTATTGTGGCTTAAGGTAATTGTTATTTAATACATGAATTCTACTATTTTAGTTATTTTCATAAATTATTATTGCTAAACTTATAAAAATACATAAGTAAAACTAACAACTACTGCTGTATTATCGCTCAATATGATTTTTTATCATACATATCAAGGATTTTCGATATTTTTTTGAATTTCACTAAAAACTTTTTAGTGACCACCAGCCTGAAATTGCTATATATATGGTGGATTGATATTATATCACAATTAAAAACACAAGTCAATATTTTGAAATTTTTTTATTATGTAAATATTACTATTTAATAGTATATTTTTCTATAATATCAAATACATATTAATGATACTACTTTTTTTCTTAAATGTTTTAATTTGTTATCTCTGTTTCTATTTCAAAAAGTGGGGAAATTTTTGGGTGTTGAAATTTGGATTTTTCGACATCCTAATTTGAGACTATCAAAAAAATACCTAAAAATGTTTTTTCGTATCATTTTTATTTTGTTCCCTATGGGATTTGAAACTGAGTTTATTTATAGTAATATATGTAAAGATAGATTTTACTCTTTCACTTTTTCTAATTTAATTACCTCGTTCACATAATTATTAAAACTTCTATCCATAGCAATAACTTTAGGACGAATAGATGGTAGATGACCGTATATAAAACTAAGTTCTTCTCTAGCTTTATCTACACTTTTACCTTTTATGGCATAGATATATAGTGCAGAGGCTAAAGAGGTTCTATCTGCTCCACCTTCACAATGTATTAATATAGGTTCTTTGGCATCTTTTAATATCTTTACTAATTTTGATGTTTTATTAAAATCTAAATATTTTCTTGAACTCATTTGATATGTAATAAGGGTTACATTATGCTCTTTTGTAATTCTTTTTTCATCTTTGTACCAAGATTTGTTTTTCTGTTTTCCTCTTAAATTTAATACTGTTTTAATATTATACTTCTCTAAATAATAAGGCATATTAAAACTAAAGAGTTGGGCTGAACGGTAGGCGTTATTGTCTAATTTATGAAAATTTCCATATATTAATCCATATCCAATATAGATAATTAGCAGTAGTAGAACTATTTTTATAATTTTTTTTAAATATTTCACAATTTCTTCTCTTAATTTTTTGTATTATAATTAAATTATATTTAATTTATGGTATTGTTATATTTATGAAAACAATTTTATTTTGCACAGAACCAAACTCTTTTAATATATTAAAACCTTTAGCTGATGAGTTAGAAAACCAAAAAGATGAATATATATGGTATGTAACTCCTAAACTTTTTGATGAATTTCCATATAAACATCAAATGCACACAAATAGTATTAATTATTTAGATGATTTTAAAAGTGATGTAATATTTACTCCAACAGATAAAGTTCCATATTGGCTTTATGGTCTAAAAGTTCATATTTTTGACTCTTTACTAGAAGATGAAAAAAAATATATGGAGATGATTAACTATTTTGACCTATATCTAACTCCTGGCCCTAAATTTACAGATATATTTGAAAGTTTGGCAGAGGAGTATAAAAGCTTTAGCGTAATAGAGACAGGTTGGTCTAAACTTGATACACTTTTTAATATAGCCAATGATGATAATATCTCATGGGAGAGAGATAATCTTTTAGAAAAATATGGCGTAAAATATATTATTCTCTATGCACCAAGTTCAGATATGGAGCTAACTTCTGTTATGAAGTTAAAAGATATTATTATTAAACTAAGTTCCAGAAAAGATGTTCTTTTTATGATAAAATTTGATGAAAATATGAGTAAAGAGATAGTAGATGAGTATAAAGAGATAGATACACCGAATATACTAATATTAGATGATAATAATATTAGTAAAAATATGCATATAGCAGATGTTTTAATTAGTGATACAAACTCTTTAGTTTATGAGTTTATACTTTTAGATAAACCTGTATTAACAGTTGATACAAAATTAAAAGATATAACTTGGTCAAATCAAGGTGCTAGTGGAATTTATTTGAATGTTATTAGAACTTTAGAGAGAAGTGTAGCAACTAGAAATAGAAGAGACCAAACTAAAAAGAACTATCACCCTTATAATGATGGAAAATCTGCTAAACGAATGGTAGATGCTGTTAAAGAGTATATTAAAAAACATGAAATTCCAAATGAAAGAAAGCTATCTTTTTTTAAAAAATGGAAAATAAAGAGAGAGTTTAAAAGAGATTAGTTATAATTTTATTTAACAAAAAATAATAAGTTTAGGAATTTTATGAAAATATTAATAACAGGAACAGCAGGTTTTATAGGTTCAGCACTAGCTGAAAAATTGATTGCAAGAGGTGATAAGGTAGTAGGGCTTGACTCAATTAATGACTACTATGATATAAATGTAAAATATGGACGACTTCAAAGAAGTGGAATTATAGAGAGTTTAGAAGATGGAGAGAGTATAAAATATAACTCTCTTTTAACCTCATCTAAAAATCCTAATCTAAAATTTATAAAGCTAAATCTTGAAGATAAAGAGAATTTAATGAAACTCTTTAAAGAAGAAAAATTTGATGCTGTATGTAATTTAGCTGCACAAGCAGGAGTTAGATATAGTTTAATTAATCCTGATGCTTATATTCAAAGTAATATAGTTGGATTTATAAATATTTTAGAGGCTTGTCGCCATAATGGAGTTAATAATCTCTCTTACGCTTCAAGCTCATCTGTATATGGACTAAATGAAAAGTTACCATTTTCAACCGAAGATAGTGTTGACCACCCAATATCTCTATACGCTGCGAGTAAAAAGTCTAATGAACTTATGGCTCATACATACTCTCACCTTTATGGAATATCAACTACAGGACTTAGATTTTTTACAGTATATGGACCTTGGGGAAGACCTGATATGGCTCTATTTCTATTTGTTAAAGCAGGGCTTGAAGGTAAGGCTATAGATGTATTTAATAATGGAGAGATGCTTAGAGATTTTACCTATATTGATGATATAGTTGAGGGTGTAATAAGAGTTATAGATAATCCTGCTAAAAAAGATAATAGTTGGAGTGGAAAAGATGGAAAAGTCTCAACCTCATCAGCACCATATAAGATATATAATATAGGCAATAATAACCCTGTAAAACTTATGGACTTTATAGAGGCTATTGAGAAGAGACTAGGTAAAAAAATAGAGAAAAATATGATGCCAATTCAAGCAGGAGATGTACCTGCAACTTACGCAGATGTTACCGATTTGGTTGAGGATTTAGACTATAAACCAGCAACTCCTATTCAAGAGGGTGTTGATAAGTTTATAGATTGGTATTTAGAGTTTTTTGAAAAATGATAGATTATCTATATCTTTTTTTATATAAACTCTTTTCTCTTTTAGCAAAAATATTACCGAAAAAAGCAATGGATTTTTTACTAAAAGGTTTAGCTAAATTTGCTTATAGAGTAGATAAAAAACATAACCATATTATTAATGCAAATTTAAAATTAGCTTTTAAAGAGACTCTAACCCAAATAGATAGAGATAAGATAGGAGTTAGAGTATTTTATAATCTTTTACAAACCATTATTGGATTTATAAAAAGAGATGGAAAAAGCAAAGAGGAGATATTAAAAGATATAGAGTTTAAAAATAGTCACATTTTACAAAATGCTATAGATAATAATAAAAAGATAATCTTTATAACAGGACACTATAGTAATTGGGAACTTTTACCACTATCCGTCTCTGCTAAATTTGGCATAAATATAGTAGGGGTTGGCAGAAAATTGGACTCTGAATTAATGGATAGAGTTCTAATTAAAAATAGAGAAAAGTTTGGTATAGAGATGGTTTATAGAAAAGGTGGTTTAAAAGGTATAATAAAAGCACTTAAAAATGGTAAAGCTATAGGACTACTATTAGACCAACACTTAGGAGCAAAACAAGGTGGAGTTGAAATTAATTTTTTTAACTATAAAGCACTCCACTCTCCATCGGCTTCTATTTTAGCTAGAAACTTTCAAGCCACTCTTATACCTGTTTTTATATCTACCAATAACTATAAAAAATATACTATTACATTTTATAATCCACTACCTCTTATTAAAACAGAAGATAAAGAGAGGGATATAATAGATATGACTCAAGCCCAAGCTAAAATTACAGAAGATGTTATAAAAGAAAAGCCTGATGAGTGGTTTTGGGTACATAAGAGATGGAAAGGGTTTTATCCTGAAATTTATAAGAGAGAGAGTAAATGAGACTCCTTTTCTACTCTCTAACCAAAAATCAATATAGATATTTTAAAAAACTATCTAAAAATCTAAAGTTTGAAAGTAGAGTTATATTTTTCCCATCTTTAAATATCTCTTTAGATGGATTAAAACTTTTAAAAAAAATAGATACAAAATCTATTTTAGATATAAAATTAAAAGAGATAGATATTAAATATAGTAGCTTTTTATATAAACTTCTATATAAACTCTTACTAAAGTTTCAGATACCTTGGGTTATTATGAGTATATATAAAGAGCTAAAAGAGTATAAGCCTAACTATCTGGTATTGTGGAATGGAAAGAAGTTTCATCAAGTCCTAGCTTTAGAGGTTGCAAAAATATTAGATATAAAGTCTATATTTTTTGAAAATGGGGTACTTCCAAACACCACCACAATGGATTTTAAAGGGGTAAATGCCTCTAATTCACTCTCTAAAGATATAGAGTTTTATAGAAATTTAGAGTATAAAGATATGAAGCTACCTAAAATTTTAGAGGTTAGAGTATCTAAAAGGGAGAAAAAAGAGTTTAATAGCAAACTTCCTAAAAGATATATATTTATTCCATTTCAAGTCTCTTACGATACACAGATAATCCAACACTCACCTTGGATAAAAGATATGTTTGAGCTTTTTAATATAGTAGAGTATCTATCTAAAAGATTAGATATAGTATTTATAATCAAAGAACACCCATCAGATAGAGTAAGTAATTATAACTCTTTATATAAAAAAGCCACTAAAAATATCCGTTTTAGTTCGGAAAATACTCAAACTTTAATAGAAAATTCATTAGCAATAGTTACTATAAACTCTAGTGTAGCTATGGAATCACTTCTTTTTAAAAAAAGAGTAATAGTTTTAGGCGAAGCATTTTTTGCTATTAATGAGATAGTTAAGATAGCATCTTCAAAAAAAGAGATTTTAAAGATTTTAAAAGATATAGATAGTTGGGTTATTAATAGGAGTTTAATAGATAATTTTTTATACTATCTATACTACGATTATCTAATTCCAACTAATTGGAGAAAGGCTAATAGCAAACACTATAAAGCTATAGAAGATAAAATCAGTAGTAATTAAAAAAGGAAAAAATATGGCAAAAGAACACTATTTTGATATAACAGCAAAACTTGATATGATGGAGATGAAAAACGCTATTGTAATGGCTCAAAAAGAGGTAGCAAATAGATTTGACTTTAAAGGGTTAGTAGCAGAGATTGATTTAAATGAAAAAGCTAAAACTCTATCTCTTAGTAGCTCTAGTGAACAGAAAATTGATGCCCTAAAAGATATAGTTATATCTAAACTTATTAAAAGAGGAATTTCTGGAAAATCATTAGAAGAGGTTAAAACAGAGGGTATTTCAGGAGGCAATAGTAAAATTATATATAGAATAGTGGACACTATTGATAAAGCAGAGGCTAAAGAGATAGTAAAAGCTATAAAGAGTATGAAGATAAAAGTTACCCCATCTATTCAAGGTGATGAGGTTCGTGTAAGTGGTAAAAAGATAGATGATTTACAAGCTGTAATGAAAAAAGTTAAATCTTTAGATTTAAAAGCTCCTCTAGTTTTTGGAAACTTTAAATAGCTACTCTTAACTCTTTTATAAGCTCTATAAAGAGCTTACCATATCTCTCAAACTTAATCTCACCTACACCATGAATTTGTAACATCTCCAATTTATCTATTGGCATAATAATAGACATCTCTTTTAGAGTCTTATCTGAAAATACTACATAAGGTGGAACTCTATTTTCTGATGCTATCTCTTTTCTAAGCTCTCTTAATCTATCAAACACCTCAACCTCATAATCTTCAAAATAATCAACCTTTTTCTTTTTCTCTTTAACTACTCTTTTTACTACTAATCTCTCTTCATTAATAGATACTCTCTCTTCTCCTTTTAAAATTTTAATTCCTATATTGGTTAAATAATATACTCTATACTCACCTATCTCTATAGCACCTAACTCTAAAAGTTTATCTGCAATAACTAACCATTGAGCTTTAGAGTAATCTTTACCTAGACCATAAACAGATAAACCATCATGTCCATTATTTAAAATTCTCTGCTCTCTACTCCCTCTTAAAACATCAACTACATAGATAATTCCAAAAGATTGTTTAGTTCTATATATAGCAGATAAGAGTTTTTGAGCTTCAATAGTTATATCTATAGAGTTTTTATTAGGATTTAAGCAGTTATCACACCTATTTTTACAAGGCTCTATAGAGTCACTAAAATATCTAGCTATCTGTTGATGCCTACACACTTCCGAGTCTGCAAATCTTGATATAGTGTTTATCTTCTCATAAGCATTTCTCTTATATGGAGTATCTGGCAACTCATCTATAAAAGATTTTTGTTGAATTATATCAACTGCTGAAAATAGAAGTAGAGTTTTAGCATCTAATCCATCTCTTCCTGCTCTTCCTATCTCTTGATAGTAGTTTTCTAAGGTTTTTGGCATATTAAGATGTACTACAAATCTGATATTACTCTTATCTATTCCCATTCCAAAAGCTATAGTAGCCACTACTATATCTATCTCATCTGTTATAAATTGATTATATACTCTTTTTTTAACCTTAGTCTCTAATCCTGCATGAAATGCCTCAGCTTTATACCCTTTTTGTTTTAAAAATTTAGCAATAGACTCTGTCTGTTTTCTTGAAAAGGCGTAAACAATTCCTGCTTGATTAGTATGCTCTTCTAAAAAGTTTGTAAGCTGTCTCTTTCCATCTCCTTGTCTATGCTCTGCTGTTATAGTTAAGTTTTTACGAAAAAGAGAACCTGTTACTATTTTAGGATTTTTAAGTCTTAAATTAGAGATAATATCATCTCTTACAAGAGTAGTAGCAGTAGCTGTAAAAGCTGATATTGTAGTATCTGGAAAAGAGATTTTAAGTTGAGATAACATTCTATAGTGTTCTCTAAACTCATGTCCCCACTCACTAACACAGTGAGCCTCATCTATAACAAAAAAGTTAATATTTAAATCCATTATAAAATTTAAAAACCCCTCCATCATAAGCCTCTCTGGTGCTACATAGAGTAGTTTTATTCTATTTTGATATAAATCTCTAGCAATCTCTTTTGTCTCCTCCTTAGTTTGCATAGAACTAATCATTGCAGAAGCAATACCATTAGCTCTAAGTGCCACAACTTGGTCGTGCATAAGAGCTAAAAGTGGAGATACAACTATAGTAACACCCTCCATAAGTAGAGATGGAAGTTGATAACATAAAGATTTACCACCTCCTGTTGGAAGTATCATAAGTACATCTTGATGATTTAAAATAGAGTCAATAACCTCTTCTTGTTGCTCTCTAAACTCTTTATGTCCAAAATAGTGTTCTAATATATGCTGTTTATTCATTATCTTTTTTAAATTAGATTATAACATAGTTATTGAATTAGAATTTTTTTGTTTAATCTTTTTATTTTAATAGTATTTTTCTCTATTAATTAGATAATATATAATTATAATTTCTTATTTCAAAAACTTTTTTTGATAAAGTTGACTAATATCAATAATTTTTTCTAAGCAAATTGACATAATACAATATGCTTTTAGTAAAATAGATATTCAAAAGGATTTCATTTATGGAAATATTAGTTACACGACCAGAGATTGCACTTGATATGTTTCTACCAATCTTTGTTGTTTCAACACTTGTTTTAGTTTTTGGAGTAGGTTATGCTGCCATTATTACTCTATCTAAGATGGGTTACTTTTCGAAAAAATGGATGAGTCTTGGGTATCTGTTTTGGGCATTACAAACTTACTGTTTATATGAACTCTCTATCTTAATTCAGAGTGAACTTTTTACAACTAAAGCATTGATGGTTACAATGATAGCTTATCTATTTATTCCCCATCTATACTTTAGATTAATAGAAGATTCTGAAAGACGATATGAAGAGAACCATAAAACAAACCAAAAACAATAATAGGAGGAGACATGGCAAACGAAAATCTATCCGTATGGACAAGTATTCCATTTTGGCGTAGGTCAGCTGCATGGGTAACAGGATTTGCTACTATTTTACTCATTTGGCTAACCTTTGATACATTGGGACAAATCGGTATGGGTACAGACAATGATTTAAAAAATGGGGTAACTAAAAGAGTACCCGCGGCAACAGTAATCAATTATCATATTGATTATAAAATGAGTGCAAAAAGAGGACATGAAGTTCCAGTAATTGGTAAAAAAGAACCATTTTTTGGAAAAGAGTGGAGTGATAAGGAAGCAAAAGAGCTTCTTCATTTAGGAAAACTTACATCACAAGCTAAAAACTGTATGAATTGTCATACTCTACTTGGTAATGGTGCGTATTATGCTCCTGATTTGACAAAAGCTTGGTTAGACCCAGCATGGCAAAAAGGTGGTCCACTTCAAGGTATGACTGGGAAAAATACAACAGAAGAGGCGATGGCTGAATTCTTACAGCACCCATCACAATATCCAACTCATGCTAGAATGATGCCTAATCTTAATATTACAGAAAAAGAGGCTAAAGGGTTAGTAGCATTTCTTAAACACATGAGTAGTATTGATACAAATGGTTTCCCAAGAAACTTCTCTAAAACAGCAGAACAATTCAAAGCAGGAGGCACTAATGCTCACTAGTATTAAAACACATAGTTTAACAAATAAGGGTCAAGAGCTTGGAATGATGTATTTTAGAGTAGCTATTATACTCTTTGGTGCTCAACTACTTATGGGACTTATTGCTGCTATTCAATTTTTAGCACCTGGTTTTTTATTTGAAATTTTTGATTTCTCAGTAGCTAGAATGGTACATATCAATGCACTAGTTGTATGGATGCTTTATGCTATGATTGGTTCAACTTATTTAATGCTTACAGATGAAACAGGCATAGAAGTTGTAGGTATTGGTCTTGGTAAACTAGCATTTTGGGTATTAACAGCAGCTGTTACTGTAGTTGTACTTGTTTATATCTTTATTCAAATTGGTTCTGGTACAGAGGCTACAATTTGGTTTATTAATGAAGGTCGTGAATATCTTGAAGCTCCAAGATGGGCTGATATTGGTATTGTTGTTGTTGTTCTTATCTTCTATTGGAATGTATTTGCTACATATATGAAGGGTGAGAGAACAGGAATTATGACTGTTATGATTGCTAACCTTATGGCATTAGCTGGTTTATATTTAGCTGGTATGTTCTTTACAGATAATATCTCAATGGACCAATTTTGGTGGTGGTGGGTCATACACCTTTGGGTTGAAGCTACTTGGGAAGTATTTGTAGGAACTCTAGCAGCTTATGCGTTAATTAAATTAATTGGTGCTAAACGAGAAATTGTTGAGATGTGGTTATGGATTGAAGTTCTTATGCTATTTGGTTCAGGAATTTTAGGTCTAGGTCACCACTACTTCTGGATTGGTACACCTGAATATTGGTGGGAAATTGGTGCATTATTCTCTGCATTAGAGCCTGTTCCACTAATTGCTATGTTTGTTCATGTACTTTATGATTGGGGTAAAGAGCAAGGTGTAGCAGAAGGTAAAGGTGAAGGTAAAAGTGTTATTGCTAATGGTCCAGCTATGGCTTGGATTGTAACTAATGCGTTTGGTAACTTCTTGGGTGCTGGTATTTGGGGCTTCTTCCATACACTACCACAAGTAAATATCTATACTCATGGTACACAATTTACAGCAGCTCATGGTCACTTATCATTCTTTGGAGCTTATGCTACTATTCTTATTGGTATGATATATTATGGTATTCAAAGAGCTTATAGTGTAGAGAGAATGAAAGCTACATTTAAATCTAAAATGGCTATCTTCTTAATTACATTTGGTGTACTTGGAATGGCAATAGCTCTTACAATTGCAGGTTATGAGCAAGTTCTTGTAGAAAGAGCTGAACTTGGAGCTGATTGGAGTGCATTCTTTGCAGCACAAAATTTACCTTGGTATGTTCAAGCTCAACTATGGAGAGCTATTATGGGTGTTGTTACATTTGTAGGATTTGTATATTTAGTAATAGATATGTTAACTATTGGTAAAAACGCTCAGGAGGCAGAGGCATAATATATGTCTCTACTTAATCTAATTAAAAGGAGACTAAATGATTGAACCATTAACTGATGTTGTACCTAGTTTTTTTGCAATGCTTAATCAAGGTCCATTAACATTAACAATATTTTTACATACAGTAATTATATTACCTATGTTTTGGATTTATAAACAAGAGAAAGCAAAATTACAAGGAAAATAAGATTAAAATAGGGGTGGGGCAAAATAGCCCCAAAATTTGTGTGTCTAGGAAATAGACAAAGAATTTTATTAGAATAAACTTTAAAAGAAATAATTTTTAAAGTTTATTTTACAATTAAAGGAGAAAAATATGAACAGACTTTTAAGTATAGCGGCAGCTACAGCATTAACAGCTTCATTTGCCCTTGCAGGTACATCTAGTATGGATTTTGCAAAAAAATATGAAAAAGAGTGTCAAGGTTGTCACGGTCCTATTCACCAAGGTGGTGTTGGTTCTGACCTTAGACCAAAAGCTCTTAAAAAGAAAAATAGAGAAATGTTAGCTGAAACTATTATGGACGGTAGAGAAAATACAGCAATGCCTGCATGGAACTCAACTTTCTCTAAAGATGATGCAGCAGGTATGGTTGATTGGCTAATGGACTGGAAAAATACAGTTGAGCTTACACTTGACTTTGATGAAGTTCATAAAACATGGACAAAATTAGCTGATAGAGAAGCTTTAGCTAAAAAGTATCCAAAAGCTGTTGATGTTAAAGATGTAAGAGATATTACATTTGCTACAGAAAGAGACGCATCTTTAGTTGATTTTATTGATTCTACTACAGGTAAAGTTCTTAGCCGACATAAAGCTGGATTTGCGGTACATGTTACAGTTACAAATAAAAAGAACCCAAGATATGCTTACTCTATTTCTCGTTCTGGAAGACTTACAATGTTTGATATAGCAGCACCTGGTCAACCAGCATTAGCTTCTGTTCAAGTAGGTCAAGAGTCAAGAGGATTAGCAGTTTCTCCAGATGGTAAATATATTTTAGCAGGTAACTATAATCCAGGTGGAGCAGTTTTATGTGATGCTATGACACTAGAGCCTCTAAAAGTTTATGATACATCTCGTGTAATTGACCCAGATGGTCAAATTGGACCTAGCCGTGTAGCTGGTATTGCAGATACTCCTTATGGACCATATTTTGCTATGGCTTTGAAAGATGCAGGTCATACTTATATTATTGATTACTCTAAACCAAACTTCCCAATTGTTGGAGATATTCCAAATATTGGTAAAATTTTACATGACTGTTTCTTAAATGAGAACGAAGGTAAAGATTTTGGTAGATACTTTATGATTGCTTCTCAAGGAAGTGACTTAATGGGTATTGTTGACTTTAAAACTAAGAAATTAGCTGCAAAAGTTCATACTGGTAAAAAATCTAAACCACACCCAGGTCAAGGTTCTTCTTGGTTTAACAAAAAAATGGGTAAACAGCTAAATGCTACAAACTCTATGAACTTTGGTTCAGTTGTAATTTGGGAGTCTCCAAGTTGGAAAATTGTTAAAAAAGTTAAAACTGCTGGTGGTGGTCTATTTGTAGGTACTGCTGAACATACACCTTGGATTTGGTCTGACTGTGTTCTTGGAAAACCTGATAAGTATAATGAAGTTCACCTAATTAATAAAGAAACATTAGAAACTGATAGAATTATTAAAGTTGGTAAGAAAAAAGGTCAACTTATTGATGCTAAAACTAAAAAAGTTCTTCAAACTTGGGATGCAACTCAACATGCAAAAGTTCCTGTAAATGAGGTGGAGTCTAAAATCTCTAAAGAGAAATTAATGCCAATGCCTACTAAACTAGGTGCTGTAGTTAAAAAACCTGTTCAACCAAGACTTCTTCACGCTGAACCTGCAAACCATGGTAAATGGACTATGATTTCAGAGTGGACAACTGGTAGAATTGGTATCTATGAGTCAAAAACTGGTAAGTTTATTAAGTATATTGAAAACTTAACAACTCCTACATTTACATACTCTGTTGAACATAGACAACATGTTCCAGGTGCGTAAATAACATCTTTTTGTGGGTAAATTTTTACCCACATCTACTTATAATATTTAGTGAAACCTACTCTATTTTGATGAATTGCCTCCTCTTATGGGGTAGGTTTCCCTAATTATTATAGGAGCTTTTCATGAAATTTTTTCTCTCTTTACTACTGTTACTATCCTCTCTTATTTATGCCAAGGATAAATATTTAGATAATCACTCTTGTAATGAGTGTCATGAAAAAATATATGAAGAGTATCAATCTTCAGCACATAGTAAAGGTTATTTTAATGATGAGCTTCATAGAAAAATAGCCAATAAAGTTAGTACAAAAAAGTATGAATGTGCAATATGTCATACACCTATGGCAGATAATTTAAAAGATTTAGTAGAGGGAAAAGCAAGACCAGATAAAAATAATAAAACACATACTGATGCAGTTAGCTGTTTTTTCTGTCATACAATAGCTTATGTAAAAAAATCCCATAAATATAATATAAATATAAAAGCAAGACAGGCAGAGAATTATAAACCAACACTGTATGGAAGACTTATAAAACCTGATGATAGTGATAAACACTCATCTAGTAAAAATCCTATATATGGCAAAAAAGTCTGTATGGGTTGTCACTCTCATAAACTAAATGATAATAATGTAACTATATTTCAAGCTATGAGTGATAATCAAGATAGTAATAGATGTATTGAGTGTCACATGCCTGAAATTGCAGGTGGAGCTGAAAAGATGGATAAACGCTCAAGAGGACAACATGCAAGTCATAAGTTTTTAGGTATTCATGATAAAGAGTTTAGAACAACAGGAATGGATATAAATATATCTACTTTAAAAGATAGTATAACTATAAAATTAACAAATAAAATGGCTCACCCACTTATTATCCAACCATCTCGTGTTAAATATTTAGAGGTTAAAGTTATTAGAGATAATAAAGAGATATGGAGAAACTATAAAAATGACCCAAAAGAGGATAAAGAGGTATTTTTTGAGTATAGATTTTATAATAAAAATGGAAAAAGAGTAATTATTCCTGCCAATTCATATAGTACAGATAGTACAAATTTAAATGCACATAAAAGTAAAACTATTACATATAAAAATATAAAACTTAAAAAAGGTGATATAATAAAAGCTACTATGTTTGTAAGGTTTGCAAAAAGAGATTGTCAATCTGTAATAGATTTAGAAGATAATAAGTTTAAAAAAGCCTTTATTTTAAAAGAGAGTGTTAAGATTTTTAAATAAACTCTTATAATTTGTTTAAACTTTAATTATCATACTATATAATATCATCTAATATTTTTATTTACAATAGATAAAGGATAATTATGAGAATATTTGTATTATTAATGATATGGTTAATAGCAATTGTTTTACTCTCTTACACCTGTTTCATTACTAAATTTAATGATGTAAACGAAACAAATAAGAAAAAGAGTATTGAGACTATTATAGAACAGGATATTAATAATACAGATAACTCTACTATTAATATCATAGAACCTGTTAAAGAGATAGAAGAGAATTTAACACAAGAGATTAAAGAAGAAGAGGCTAATATAACAGAAATTCCAACCTCTATACCAGAAGATATTCCAATATTAGAGACTAATGAGAGTAATAAAACTATTATAAAAGAAGTAGAAGAAGATAATAGTAGTTTAGAAGAGAATATTACTATAAAAGAAGAGATAACAATAGATAAAATTCTACTATGTCAAGATATGTTTAACTCTATTTTATCTAAAGAGAAGATATATTTTGATAAAAATAGATTTAATATTAAAAATAGTAGTAAATCTACACTAGATAAGCTAATAGAGGTCTCTAAAGAGTGTCCTAATGGTAAGATAGTTATTGCAGGATATACAGACTCTAGGGGAAGTGCAAAGACCAATCGTAGAATAAGTTTAAAACGAGCTAATGCAGTTAAAGACTATTTTATTAAAGGTGGAGTTAGTAGTGAGAGATTAGTATCAGTAGGTTATGGTGAGATAAAACCAATTGCTACTAATAGCACAGCTAAAGGCAGAGAACAAAATAGAAGAATTGAAATTCATATAGAAGGGGTTAACGGTGAGTAATGTATTAGAAGAGATTTTTATATATCTATTTATTGCAGGATTAATAGGTTTAGTTATTGGTTGGTTTATTGGAAAATTAACATATAAAGAGAAACTCCATAGTCTAAAAAATGAGTTAAAACTAAAGATAAATAAAAACAATGATACTTGGGAAAGTAAAATTGAAAAACTATCTGAAGAGCATACTATTAAACTAAATGAAGAGAAAAATAGTATGGAGATGGAGATGAAAAAGCTAGAAGATAAGATTAAAGAGCTTGTTAATGATATTACTCTTAAAAATATGGAGATAGATAACATTAAAAAGAGACTTCTAGTAGCCAAAGATGAGACAAAAAGGGTAGAGAAGAGGTTAAAAGATGAGTATCAAGAGGAGATAAAAAAACATAAAAGTAGAGTATCTAGTCTTTTAAATAGAATTGATTTAAGATACAATAAAGATGTAAACGATTTAATAGAGAGTCTAGTAACACTAGAGGGAAATGCGATAAAAGAGGAAGCAGAGCTTAGATATAAACTAAAAGATACCCAACAGAGATTAGAGAATAAAATAAAAAATCTAAATAAAGAGATAGAGGAGTTAAAGAGTAGAGTTTTTAATCTTATTAATGCAAAAAAGATAAATATTAATATAGGTTAATCTTCTATCACCAATAATAACCCATTTAATATGAGGATTAAGATAATATCTCTAACTTTCTCAAAGATGTAACCACCTTTAGAGCTTTTAAATATTTTAGATACAATTCAAAAGCTACCTAAAACACTTTGCCTTTAATAGTGAAAGTTTAATAGGATTGATTTAAAAAAGGAAAAAAGATGAAAAGAAAGTTAGTAAGCTTTGATTGGGCAATGAAAAAAATTTTGCGACAAAAAGCAAATTTTGGAATTTTAGAAGGCTTTTTAACAGAACTTTTAAAATTTGATGTAAAAATAGAAGAGATTTTAGAGAGTGAAGCAAATCAAGAGACAGAAGATGATAAGTTTAATAGGGTTGATTTATTGGCTAAAAATGAGAGTGGGGAACTTATATTAGTTG
>Ga0256842_1000370_pt1 | contig 39444 bp, 61 predicted proteins | sample 4559240metaG_FD_185973 | JGI IMG/M metagenome (GOLD analysis project Ga0256842, IMG submission 185973) | Hydrothermal vent microbial communities from Guaymas Basin, Mexico - 4559-240 | ecosystem: Environmental > Aquatic > Marine > Hydrothermal vents | place: Mexico: Guaymas Basin | collected...
CAGTCATTCGGGGGTTCGAGTCCCTCCACCCCATCCACTTTCTTCTGTCGCGGGATAGAGCAGTTTGGTAGCTCGTCGGGCTCATAACCCGAAGGTCGGAGGTTCAAATCCTCCTCCCGCAACCAATTAAACCTCCTAAAATTCGAACTTCAAAGCACTTTAAAAAACTTAAGTTTTTCTTTGTGTACCCTGAAAAATCGTGTGTGTACCCTGGGTACATGGATCACACGTTAGATCGATGTCTCGATCGATCGTAAGCTGTTCTCCTCTGACATACTTCGCGTAAGTCGTCAGAATCATCTGAGGGCTTGAATGCCCCACCAGTCTCGCCAGGTCCATCACTTTTATTTTCCCGCTGTTGAGCATCTTCACGATGAACGTGTGCCTTGTATCGTGTACTCGGTGAGGTACGCCGATCTGCTTTAAAAAACGCAGTGCGTTCAGTGAACTGATATCCCGCAGCGGCGAACCGTCGTCTTTTGAGAACAGGTAGAGCGACCTTTTTGATTTTGCTGCTGCTATCTGGGCTTCGATGTACGGAACCGCTCCTTGAAGCAGTGGGACTGTTCTCGCCGATGTCGCAGTCTTTGGCGTGGTGATGACGCCTTTCGTGATGTTTTTGTTGACGTTGATCGTCATCGACTCGAAGTTGATATCGTGAACGGTCAGCGCGATGATCTCCCCTGCCCGCATTCCAGTGTTGAACGCAATGCCGAAGAAGTTGTGCAACTGCCCGGTCGAATGCCGAAGCACTTTGGCGATCTCTTCGTCACTGTATGGCGAAATGTCGCGTTTCGTGTGCTTCGGTATCCTGATCTTTCCATCGAAAGGGTTCGAGTCTATCACGCCGTCATAGACCGCGATATCGAAAATTCCGCGAAAATCTGTGATATAATTTTTTAAAGTTTTCGGCGACGCTTCGAAATTGAAAACCCAGTCTCGAAGCTCGGATATCTCTATTTTTGAAATATCTTTCTGCCCGAAAATCTTCACGATGCTTTCGACTCTTTTTTGGATTTCGGAGTATGTCTTGAGGTGCTCCTTTTCTCGAAGATATACTTCCGAAAACTCTTTCAGCCTGTTCTTCACCTCTTTTTTCGGCTTTACGAACTCTTTGGCTTCAAGACGTTTTTCAAGAGCCGGCAGCACTTTCTCTTTCAGATACTTCCTGTTTGCTGGCGTATCCTCTTTTCCGGTCGCCTTGACCACCTCTTTGCCGTTCGCCTCATATTTGACGTACAACATCCGCTTACCAGATCGCATCTTTCGGCTTTTGATGCTTGCCATTGCAGTACCTTTCCGTACCTTCGCAACGGTACTATGATATCAGCTTTTCGACAAGATCGTCAACATCGTCCAGGCGCTCAGTTTCAGATATCAGAAATCTCTCAACCGCTTTGAGATTAATTCTGATGCCTCGCATCCACGGAAACTCTCCGTAATGGACCCCTTTTTTCAGGTGCCCTTCATCGATGCCTTTCTTGATGCGGCCTGGCGACACACCGAAGTAGTGCGCCGCCTCACTGATGGATGCCCATGTCTGTTTCATTGCGGCTCCTTAAAACGGTCCCCTCTTTTAGATTGGAAGTTCAGGCGTCGCCACCATCGCTCTGTATTCCGCGACCATCTGATTCAACCCTTCAGGATCGGCCATGATGGAATCGATATTTTCGGCGGTGATCCCGTAGTGCTGTACGAATCCGTTGCAGTCGGTCCTTGAAAGCCCTGCCTGTATAAAGTCTGGATATTTTGCGGCCACGGCCGTACTGATCCCGTTTCTATCGGCCTTTTGCGAAGAGGTAGGAGCCACGCCAGTCTTTGCGCCAGTGGCTGCCGTAGACTTTGGGGCCTCCACTGTGGCATCAATGGCTTCCGTCTCTTTCGGTTTGGTCTGGATTTTATTCAAATCAACTTCCGGCTCTTTTACCGGTTTCGCTTCAACATAATCCGTCTCTTCGACCACTTCTGCGGCCACAGCCTTCATGAGCCCGTCCCCCATCGGCAGCTTTTTTGCCAGCTTTTTGACGACTGTTTTAAGCGCCATTTCGATGAACCACTGTTTCCAAACGTCGCCGTCGGAGTTCTGTCCTGCCCTGCGGTGTTTGTCGATCAGTGCGCGGCTCATCACCTCTACCGCAGTTTCCTCGTTTGGGAGCTTAGCCACGGCGAATACGCATTTCAGGTGTTCTTTGGCCCATTTTGGATCATCGTCCATCCGATCATCAAAGTTAGGGCGGTAGATGATTTTCTCTTCCCACCCGTCGAAGCTGTAATCGAATTCGTCGCAATCGAATACCGCAAACTCCTTGATCTGGATACCGTATCGCGCTGCGATCTTTTTGTATCCTCGCGCCGATACGATCAGTTGTGCCAGCTTGCCGCCCTTTTTGGTTTTGAACGGTACCAGATATACTTCGGATGAAACCTTGTCGATATTCAGATCCAGCATTGCCACGGTTAGACATGATTTGACTACACTGTCCGGGTTGCATTGTGAGAGCTGATAGTCGGATGCTATTTCGACCGCCGCCGCGTAAAAGCGATCCGTCTTCTCTTTCGTGTTAAGAAGTGCCTTGATTTTTCCGTATTCGTTTTTCAGTTTTGATGCTACTATTTCGTTTGCCATGTACTTCCCTTATAAAATTCCCAGCTGATCTCTTCGCCAGTTTGGTAGATCCATTGTCAGAAACGAGACCGCATCCGAACCGCTCTTTTCATATTCCAGATACCCGTCGATCAGTTCCGAATAAGCCGCCCGTCCATCCTCGATCAAATCCTGCGTGACCTGATACGCAAACGGCTCGTTCGGCGATTCGCTGGGCACGACAAGAAACCCGAACGCTTTGGCCGGAAGCCCCGCCATGTTCATCGTGTCCAGATACCATGCCGCCTGAATGTGATAGCCCAGTCGGTACGCGTCCGCTTCGAACTTTCTCGGATCGTTGTAGCGCGTCGTCTTCAGATCGTAGACGATACCGTTTGTTTTGTCGTAGGCGTCTACGCGGACTTTTCTTGTGATGCCGTAGCTATCGTCTTCAATAATGACACTTACCTCATTGACGGTGTACCTTAAAATGTAGTCGAACATCAACCGTCCGTTGTGTGTCATTATGTCAAGCTTGTCGATGTTTGCATCTGAAAGAAGCGGAACGCGATACTTGTTTTCCAAAAGCCGCTCATGCAGGATAGTCCCCATTGTCAGCGCCGGGGACTCTATACGCTTCATCCGTTGCCGAAGCTTGTATAACTTGTAGCTTTTGAGCATCAGCTTCAGCCCGGACGCACTTATGCCCGGGTGAGCGTGATAGTCTTCGTTGCTCATGTCGTAGGAGACGGTAACTTTCGGCTCCAGGTCGATCTCGATCATGACACTTCCACCTGCACCCCGTTGAGGCGCGTGCCTTTGAGTTCCTCAACGACGAATGTACGCACTTTTTCAGGATCGTCCGTCCGCGCTTTTACGGTAAAACAGATGCGCCATGTTCCTGTCTCTTTTTCTACCGGTGCAGATTGCTGAACCGTTGCCTTACTCAAAGCCTCTTTTTTGGCCTCTTCAACGGCGCGTTGTTTCTCCGCTTCCATTTTTCGCGCCAGATCGATCTCTCTCTGCTTTGCCAGTTCTTCGGCTTCGAGACGTGCTTTCTCCGCGATTTCACGTTCGCGCTTGGCCTTCTCTTCGGCTTCGAGACGTGCCTTGAGGATCTCGTTCTGTACTGCTGCCACCCGTGCGTCGATAGCCTCTTTCGTGGCCTTGTTCAGCTTTCCGGCAGATGTGACGCTTGAGAGCTTCGCCAGGTCATTCACGATCACGGCTTCTGGATCGACGCCGACCTCTTCGCACTTCTGACGCTTGTATTCAAATACCAGATCAAGCACCATATCGAGCTTCTTCTGCTCGAAAACTTTAACCTGTGATTCGATGGATGCACGGCCCTCCTGGACGATGCTTTCAAGCTCTTTCTTTTCGGCCTTTAGACGATTGACCGGCTCCGATATCAGATCGATATACTCTTTGTATTTGTCACCGATTGCCTTTTTGACCTTGTTGAGCGACGCCATGACCTTTTTCGCTTCGGCGACATTCGCTTCCGTAACTTCGATGCTGTATTTTTCGACTTCATGCTTCAGGTGCGCTTTCACTTCGTCGAAGTTCGTCGAAACCTCACCCGCCGTATAATCGACGACGATGTTCATGATGCCTCCCCCGCAATATCGAACATTTCGTTAAGCGTTATCGGCTTATTTTTCAACCGTTCTTCCGCGCGAATCATATGCGCGAACCGGCGAAGCATCCCGGCGGTCACTACGATTCGCATATCGTCGTCGAGCTTGTCGAATTTCTCGTCGGTCATTCCGATGGGCGATACCGGCTCCGGCTCCTCTTCGACGGTAAACGGCTCTTTTTGTTTGAGCGTCGCATCATCATCAGCCAGATCCTCGGCCCCCTGTGCAGTGGTTTCGGGATCTGTCTGTTTGATCGTTGTTTGATTTGATTCATTTTTTGTCAAAAGCTTTTCGACACTTTCGTTCGTCACACCGCCGTTTCCGTCCCCGACCAAGTTGCCTTTTCCCATCTGGATTTTGACTGCCTTGACGCTCTTGTATCCAAGTTTTTCCCGTGCTTCTTCGATTGTCATGTTGTTCCTTTTCGCATAGCTTTCTATTACTGCCTCAGCGCCTTTACGTGTGAACGTTTCGCGTTTGGCTACCTCCTCCAGTTCGTTCAGCGATCCTGGCTGTTTCACAATATTTATTTCGTTCATCTGTATTTTCCTCTCCATACATCCCTGATTTTCCGTTTCGCCATCCATTCGCCGATCATTTTTGCCAAGAATCCAAGCGGCGGGGCGATCAGCATTACCACTGCGATTGTTGCGAGAATTTCTTCCATTATTGCGTCCTCACTTTCCAAAGTGATATAATTTCACGTACTTCTTCCAGTACACCTATTACCAGTGCGCGACCCGCCAAGATTGCCGCACTGGTCACCATAACTGCCTGTCCAACATCACTTACCGTTTCCATGCAATCTCTCTTTCAACGCTTCATTCTCTTCGGCGAGACGTCTGTTTTGATATTCGAGCGTAAAAATGATCTGCTGAGCAGTTGCCGACCATGTTCGAAACATCATTTCAATACTCTCTATCTGGTTTTTCACCTGCCTGATCATGCTTTCGAGCGTCTGGATCTCTTCGTTTGGAACCTCCATTACGAAACATCCTCGTGCATCTCTTCGAAAAACGCATCGATAGCGGCAACCAGATCGTCTTCATCGTCCCGCAGAAGCGTTTCGATGTACTCCAGAAACTCGAGCGCCAAATCGCTGTTTCGTATATGCCGAAGCTTGTCGGCTGCCTGCCTGTTTTTGTACTGTGTTATGGTTAAGGTCTGAATTTCCATGATTTCCTCCATCTGATGTCATACACGAACCCGTATCTTGTACAGGCTATGAAGCTGTCACGCTTTTTCCTTACGATTTTCAACATTGTTGACCTCCATGGGCAAAAACGCCCAACAACACCCAACCAAGCACACCTCTAAAAGTTCAATTTATTAGGAGTCGGTAGCCCATGCTCTAAAAAAGGAAACAGATATAGCAGTTGCCGCCGCTTTCGTAATGCGGCGTTGCGGGTGTGCTTGGGTAAGTGTTTTGCGGTTTCATTGTGAGTGGTGTTATAATTATGTTGCAAGCCACCATAACACCACCCATCATAAAACCTCGAAAGGTGATAACGCTTAAAACCTCTACCGGGCTCGGTCTCGAGGTCTCTTAGCTTAGCCATGAGACGGCATCCGCCGCCTGCTCTCCTGCACCGCATGGCCTGTATGTGAAATATCTCGTGAAGTCCACGGCGGGCCCCTCTGTTATAATGGTGTTGCACAAAATCCCATAACACAAAAGAGCCCGTGATGGACTTGTCGTGGTCCAAAAATCTCGATACGAAAAGGTGGTGGAACATGCTGATTGTCATTGGGGCGTTTCTCGTCGGACTCGCTTTCGGATTTCCCCAGGATTTCATCGATCCTCGCGCGGTCTTCTTTTTCGGCCTCTTTCTGCTGGCGCTCGGCCTCGGGGAGGCGGCGAACCATCAGGAGGTCGAAAAGTACGAAAAAGGCCGCATCGCGCTGGTCAACCCGCTGACCGGAAAAGAAAAGGGCGGCATCGACAACATGCGCGTCAAAAAAGGGACGCACTACGTGCGGCGCCCCGTTTTTATAGGCGTCGTGCTCGATGCGCTGTCGCTTATCTTTCTATCCCTCAGCATCTTTGTTTTCGTCAAGACGTTCTAAACAAATTCTAAAAGATCATGAGCCGACGGCTCGACGGGCGGCCCGGCGGGGCGGCCTACGAAACGTCGAAGCAGGCGTAGAACGCTTAGCCTTTCCGTCGTTTGTGCCGCCTCCTCTTTTCTGAACGCTTCTACGATCTTTTGGGCCAGGGCGATCTGGCCCTTGCCGGTGATCTTGGTGGTGAACTTCTGGTGTGCGCCGGTGCTGCCCGCAAACGTCTGGGTCGTCACCTCGAACCATCCGTTGTCGATGTACTTCTGGTACGGCACGTTGTGTCGCGTGCCGCCGGTGATGAGATAGCCGTTTTCCCGCAGATGTTCAAAAAGCCGGTTCTGCCCGATCTTTACCCCTTCCGCGTCGCTGAGCAGCTTGGCGTAGGTGCCGATGAGCACGCTGTCGACGGAGGCCTCGACCGTCTTGGCGAAACTCACCAGCGGTTTTTGCTCCCGGATCGTCTCTTCGACCTTTTCGGGGGTCAGGTAGCCGCCGTGTTTGCGGATGTCGGGCAGTACCTCGTGGGTGACCCAGCGTTTGAATTTTTTGGCTTCGGGTTTGTTGCTTCTGAGTATCAAAGAGTACAAGCCGCTTTCATTGATCATCAAAATTGTCCCGCCACGCTCTAACGATTCGTTATAGCGGTCATCCTCATCAACATGATCGCTGATTGCTTTTGAAGTATTGCTATATCCCAGCGCACTGCACACATCCTTCGCCACGAACCAGGGCTCCCCGTCGATAAGCCCGCCTCGAATCTGCACGCCGTTGTTTTTGAATATCTCAAGGTTCATTTCGCCTCCTTGGTATCCTCTGTGACGTTGACGTAGCGTCCCACGCCAAGGGCGATAAGCTTCTCGACGATTGCCTGACTCTTCGTACCGCTTCGTGTGTAGCGCTTGCGCTTGATATGCTGCAGCAGGTTGTAGTCGATGCCGTACTTTCGGCAAAAGTCCATCTCGTTTCCGCCGCCGAGATTCTGGATGGCCGCCCTGTCAACGACGAACTTCACATCTGCCATGTTTGCCCCTTTTTGGTATAATGTTTTAGTGTTTGTGTAAACTCATTAGAAATAATGACGATATTTTTAGTAACACTTTAATCGTATTGTTCCATATTTTTTCCCTACTGTCAAGGGTTTTATGGAATACAATGGAGAATAAATATGGATGATGTTGGAGAAAGACTCGACAAAGCAGCAAAACTTGGAGGTTTCAGGAGCAGGCGCCAGATGGCTCAAGCACTTGGAATAAACTATCGAACGATGGTTAATTGGGTAGAAAACAATAAAATCTCAGAAAAAGGAGCCATCCAGATCGCCTCCAAAATCCCCATCTCCCAGACCTATCTGCTCACCGGCGAAGGCGACCCGGAGGTGATACAGTCGAACATAAACCACGGTGTCCAGGTTGTCGGAAACGCCTATGGATCTTCCGTAGCTGCTGCTACAGCGACCGTAGAAAAAGCTGGAAGCACGGAAGACGCCAAGCTGTTGGAACAGATATGCAAAAATGCCGAAAAACTCGATGAAGTCGGCAGGATCAAAGTGCTCAACTATATCTGGAAGCTCAGGGGGCTCCTCGATGAGTGAAAACGTCAACCACGGTCTGCAGACCGTCGGAAACCTCCACGGTGATATCGCAAAGTTGGAGCAGAAGTTTTTCCGGATCGAAACGCTCAACCTCTTCCACGAAGGAATCGCCGTACCCATGGACGCACACCGCATACCAGACGCGCTGTGGCCCCAGGCAAACTGGAGAAAGAGGTTCTGGCTCTATGCGCTGCCCACATTCGTCATCTTCGTCTTTTACCGCCAGATCGTCCTGGGAATGATCGATCTTTCCGGCATCGACCGCCATTCCCGGTGGGCCGGTTTATGGGACTTGGGATTTCTGATCGCCCTGCTAACGTTCATTGCCGTCCACATCGTCGGAATCGACTTGCACGTCAGAAAGACTCACCGTTTCATCGTGCGAAAAGACGGCATCTATTTCCGAAAGGACTACATACCCGTAGAGAACATTTTGGGATGCGAGATCGGCGGCATCTTCGGGAACATTGTCAAGATCCATTGGATCGAAAAAAAAGACGCACGCACCTCCACCTACCGGTTCACCAACAGACCCCAGGCACTCCTGGCCTACGTGAAAATCAAGGCGATCGTCCATAACGCACCGTCTGAAAAACGCGGAAGATACGGTGCATTCAAATACTGATAAGGAGAACGATGCCCATCAAGAGCGAAATCGAAACACGCCTGAAAAAAAGAGAGTGCAATACATCGAAGAGGTCAAACATCCTCAAAAACGAAAATCCTCTGCATGAAGATCCGTGCGATCACCCGCCGACCACATCGGCAAAAGCTCAGAAGCTACGGCACGCTGAAATATTAACACGAGGAATATTGGGATGATCAGCCAAGAAGAGAAACGAAAAGACGTCTAAGATGAATGAAGCCGTCATCATGACGGCGAGCGTGTTCATCGTTATCGGCATCGCCGTCGCCGTTTACGCAAACTATATCGACAAAAAGGCCAAGCCCCGCCACTGAGCCGCCCGCTTCTCTCTCGTGAAAGAACAAAAGAACCGTGCAATCCGTGCTCAAACTCAATATTTATTGTTGTTTTCAGCCGATGAAGTAGATGTCGGGCTTAGATAAAGTTTGTTAAAATGTTTGAAACTTTGCTTGGAAGAAAACGCGAAAAGATGACTGCTATACCGTCGGCAAGCCGATACCATAGCATTAGCGTTCTGAAGTGTATTCGCAGCCGAGGGATGCTCAATTGAAATATAACTCCAAATGAAAAAGAAAAAGCCGATAACCCGTTCTGAAAATATGCGCCGGATAAAATCGAAGGACACCAAAATTGAAAAGCTTCTGGGCAAAGCAATGTGGGCGGAAGGGTTGCGTTATCGTAAAAACTGCAAAGATGTCTTTGGAAAGCCGGATTTTTGCTTTAAGGGAAAAAAGATTGCAATTTTTTGTGATAGCGAGTTTTGGCACGGTAAAAAGTTTTTAGAAGGGGAAAGGTTTAAAACCAATGCGGACTTTTGGGAGGAAAAAATCAAACGAAATATAGAGCGTGATAAAATTGTCAATGAAACATTAGAAAAAAAAGGGTGGACTGTGTTAAGGTTTTGGGGGAAGGAAATAGAAAAAAACACTATGCAATGTTTGTTAAAAATCAAGGAAGCTTATGAAAATGTCAGATAATAGAAAATTAAAGTTGTCATTTCACGGAAAAATTATCGATCATCTCGGTATACAAATGTATCAAAGTCCGATTGCTTCGATTGCGGAATTGATTTCAAATGCTTGGGATGCCGATGCTACGGAAGTGAACATACAACTACCTACCGATATGAGTATTGATCCGAAAATTATCATTCAAGACAACGGTATCGGAATGACTTTCGACGAATGTCAAAATAAATATCTGAATGTCGGTTATAACAAAAGAGAAGCTTCCGGAAAATCATCTACTGATAACGGTAGACCTTTAATGGGAAGAAAAGGTATAGGGAAATTTGCCGGATTCGGTATAGCAAAGAATATTAAAATAGAAACGGTAAGTAAAGAAACAGGTGAGAGAACAGTATTTAACTTAGATCTTGAAACAATTAGAAAAGGCGATACTTATGTCAATACAGACCCGTTAGAAATGGACGTTGAAGAATATAACGAGCCTGATCCGAATAGAGTAAATGAACACGGGATGATTATAACGCTTTCAAACCTCACGTTTGATAGAGCACCGTCAATTGAAGTTTTCAAAAGAGGTATATCAAGACGTTTTACGTTTAATTCTCGAAAAGATGACTTTATTATAAAAATTAACGGTATTGAAGTTGAACAAGATTACGATAGCGCAAATATAGAATTTTCTTTTCCAAGAGATTATACACTTGAAGAGAAGCCTGAAAATATTAGAATAGAAGAGGGCTTTGCCGTAGAAAATATTTCCGATAGTCATCAAATAAGGTGGGAAATAAATTTTTATAAAGATACGATTCAGGAACAAGGCGTGCAAGGGATTGCTGTTTATGCCCATAAAAAATTAGCTCAGTCTCCTTTTATGTTTAATTTGACGGGCGGTTTACCGTCTCAGACCGGTCCGGAATATATGTCCGGAATTGTGATAGCCAATTTTGTCGATGAGTTGCCTGAGGATGTTATCTCTCCTGAAAGGCAACGTCTTAATTGGAGTCATAGAGATTTAAAGTTGCTTGAGCAATGGGGACAAGAGAAAATTAAAGAGCTTTTAAAACTTTGGAAAAAACGAAGACAGGAAGAAAGAGAAAAATTAATAGAAGAGAAAATTGAAGGCTTTGGAAGTCGTTTGGGAAGGTTTCCTCCGCACGAGCGTGAGGTTATAAAAAAAGCTTTAAAAAAACTGGCAGAACTTCCAAAACTTGACGAAACGCAGTTTATTGATATGGGAGAAGCCATTTTAACTTCCTGGGAGGGAGGACGCTTAAAAGCGCTTATTGAAAAAATGGCCGGTGTTAGAGACATGACGGAAAAACAACTTTTAAATATTTTGCTTGAAGCAAATGTTTTGACCGCCCTTCATACGGCAGAAGCGGTTAAAACAAAATTAGATGCAATACACGGTTTAAGAGAAAGAATAGAAAAGAGGGAGCTTGAAAATGCCGTAAGAGACTATATTGCCAAAAATCCTTGGTTAATTTCTCCAAAATGGGAAACTTTTATTGTTGAAAGAAGTCTTAATCATATAATGCGTCAAGCCTTACAAATATCAGAAATTGAGAATCTTGATGACTGGAGAGGAAGGGTTGATTTGATTTTATCTAGCGGAGAATCTTTATTAGTATTAGAATTTATGCGACCGGGTTTAAAGATTGATAGAGACCACTTATCAAGATTTGAAGATTATATTAACTCAATTAGAGCTTCTTTGGAAAGTCAAACAGGACTTCATTTTAAGAGTGAACAAGTTTATGGATATTTAATTGCTGATCGTATTGATGATACCAATCCTGCACTGAGAAAACGAATTGAGCAAGATGAAAAAGAAAAAATGTATACTTTAGAATGGGGAACACTACTGAGTCAAGCTGAATCCCAATGGAAAGAATTTTTAGATGTCTTAATAGATCGTTCACCTGAAGATGAAAGGTTGCAAACATTTAAAACTAAATAAGCTGATTTTTGATTTGCATAGCCTGCTGCCGTATATATTCCGGCGGTAAGGCGTTACCGATCATTAAAGCAATTTTATCCCTTGCAACATCAGTCGGGAACTTATAATTCGGCGGGAATGTTTGTAAAAGTGCCGCTTCACGTAATGTAATAGCCCTATCTTCTTCAGGGTGCAAAAATCTTCCTTTGGAAGGGTTGGTGCATCCGCCGGTGATTGTCGGTGAGACGTCATCCCACTTCATTCTACCGTAAACATCTCTAAAACCGTTAGGATATTTTAGGTGACAAGGAAGCCAGTATTCTTTCGGTAAGTCCTTGCGACTTCCGCCGTTTTTGGGAATAAGAGAAATCATTTTTTGAACTTTTTCGGTTCGGTTTACTTTATAATCGTGAAGAGGGTCATTCCCCGTTCCCGGCCTGTGAAGGTCGACTATCGCGTCTTCAACGGTTTTGATTTTGGAAGAAGGAGGCGCAAAAGGAATTTTTTTCTTAAAGCCCGTCATCAAAATCATTCTTTTGCGACGTTGCGGAACACCGTATTTTGAAATATCGTGTATTTGAACCGTGTCGTCATCGACGTGATAGCCGAGCTTCTGAAGCTTTGCTAGCACAACTTTGATACGGGGATCTTTTGCCAGTCCGGGAACATTTTCTATCAAAACGGCTTTGGGAAGCAGCTCTTCGACCAAGCGCACCATTTGAAATACAAGGTCATTTCTTTCATCATCTACCGAGGCGGCCGCGTTTTTAGTGCATAGAGTAGAAAATCCTTGGCAAGGCGGGCATCCAGCCAATAAATCCAGTTCTCTCGGTTTGATATTGAGTTGAGAACAAATCTCTTCACCGCTAATGTCTTGGATAGGAGAGTTCCATAAAAAGGTGTCTTGATGGTTTAAGCGATACGCTTTAGATACCGTACGGTCAATCTCCACCGCGCCGATTACATCAAAGCCGGCTTGTTTCAATCCTTCTGTCAAGCCGCCGGCTCCGGCAAAAAGATCAATGGCTATATATTTTTTCATTCTTGATATACTCCATTTTTTCAAAATTTTATCAAAATTAAGTTTTGTCGGTCTTGATTGAGGTTTGCCGTATAGCGACCAAACCGTCCACCTCTTTTTCTTTATACCGCCGCTTCCAGCCTTCGCACGTCATAGACCGTCTTCATCCCCGTCATCTGCCAGTGGGGTTTGTCCCATTGCCACAGCTCCCAGCCCCAGTCGATTTTCAGGCCGTGGGTGTCGATGACCTGTTTCATCGCGCCGGCGACGGCGGAAAAGGCCGTGTCGTCGTCCCAGCGGTATCGGCCGTCGATGTAGGGGACCAGGTCCACGGCCAGGCCGTAGAGGTGGTAGGAGTCGAGGGTTTTGGACTTTCCTGTCTCCACCAGCTCGCGCTGCCGCTCGATCGTGCGCACCCCCTCTATGACGCCGAAATCCACCGGCGTGACCCGTATCGCTTCGGTCACAGCGAACGAAAGGGCCGGGTGGAGGCCCACGAGCCGCGAGAGGGAGCGTTCGGAGAGTTTGTAGCTCACTTTTTTCCCTCCTTCGTGACGATGTCGAAGGTTTTTGTTGCACCGCTCTTTTCGATGATGATGAGTTCGGCGAGGTAGAAGGCCCGGGTCCCCTGGTGGCCCAGCAGGCTCGCGATGGAGACGCTGAGCAGCTCGTTGAGCCCATACCCCATGCACCCCAGAAAGATCGTGATGGAGAGGCCGGCGTTGATGATCGAGTCGGCGACGAACATCCCGAAAAGCCGCCCCGCCCTCACGCCACTTCGCTTTCGGGTCAGAAAGTTGACGAAGGCCCCCCACATGCCGAAGGCCGCGGCGATGGCAGTGGAGGCTCCGGAGATGTCGGTGATCTTCTCAGGCATCGCGTCGCCTTCTTTCGATCAGCGGCCGGATGAGCCACCGTAAGCCGAACGTCGCGGCGACGATCCCCAGGAACGAAACCACATACCACTCCGGCGCTTTGCCCACATACCCCCACCCCGTCACGACATAGTCCTGTACGGTCGGGATGAACGACCCGATGATCGGCAGCGTGAGCAAAAAGAGCAGATACTCGTCTTTCCATGAGTTCTGCATCTGTTTTTGCGCGTTGATGTCCCAATCCGCTTCGATGCGTTGGCCCTGCTTCGCAAGCTCCACCCGCGCGTCGATCATCTTCAGTTTCGCCTCCGCCTCTTTCTCCAGCAGCTTCGCCTCCAGCTCGGCTTTGAGCGTTTTTCTTTTCTGCCACTCCATCATCGGTTTGGCCACTGCATCCGCAATCGCGCCGAAAATATTGAACCAGCTCATCTCTCTCCTTTCTTGATTTAATTCTCTATTTCGATGATCATGACCCATCCGTCGTCAAACGTATGGTTAACAGACTTGATCGAGTATTCACCATCATCTTCACCAAAGCCCGTCAACTTCAACGTGCCGCCTGCGTATATCTCTTTCCCATGCATCTCAATCTTGCCGGACTTTATGCCTCGATTCGCACGTTCAAGTTTTGCTTCGGCTTTTGCCTTCGCTTCTGCCGCAGTTTTAAACTGGCCCTCCATCAACAACACAGGGTTACCGTTGCCAACCGTTACTGATTCAACTGTATTGTCCCGCGTGTCGTGCCATGTCGCTTTGCAGGATGCGTATAGCGTCCTGTTCGCGTGTTTGATGCGTAGTTCCGAACATTCTGAAGAATCAATCTCGAAGACCGGCAACTCGTCGGAGCGCTTCGCGTCTTTCGTACGCTTCAAGAAGATCAGAGTTCCGTTTTTAATGCTGAATATCCCGTTATAGTCGCTCGCAATTCGCTTCATAAAGTGTAAGTCGCTTTCGTTCGTCTGGCTCAAATGCGTAACGTACAGATCATCAAAATCACTTTTCAGCTTCAAGCCGTGACGGTCGGCTATGATTTGCACTATCGCCTTGAGTGAAATTTGCTCATAGCTTAGATCGCGCTTTTGCTTTAGTGCGGCGGAGAAGTCCGCGCCGGTAGCCGTGATGGTCAGCCCGAAGCTATCGCGTTCCGTCGTCTGAACCAAAAAAAGGCCGCAAAAAAAGAGCCCGGTCTCTTCGTAGCCAAGCCAGAGCTTTAATTCGTCTTTATATGCTGGTCTCTTAAAGTCTCCTGCAACTCGAATAGTGATCTCATCGCTTTGGTTGCCGTCTTCATCTTTGAAGGTGATCGACGAAAGATTTGCACGAATTTGCTCCGTTACGTCGGTACCGTTTGCTTCTATCTTGAAAATCGGTGTCACCATAGCGCCTTTGCAGTAGATTCAGACTGTACCGTTTTAATTTCCGGCAGATAGACGATATCGCCCACCGAAAGCACCGTCTTGTCCAATAGGTGAGGATTGGCTTCCATGACGGCATCCATGATATGCGCGTCGATTCTTCCATAGGCTTTGAAGACAATGATGTCGAGACGATCGCCCTCTATCGCTCTGTATTGGTTCATGAAAAATACCTCGTCATTGAGATTGAATATTCTTGATATCTATATTTCCCGTCTTTCAAAAAACCGCTTTTGGTGCGGCTCAACTCGTCGATGGTGACCTCATAGCTTTCTCCAGTGCCAAGCGTCAGGCGTACTGGCTTTTGCTCTTTTGCAAGGTCTTCAAACGCTTTTAATGCGTTGACGCTTTGCAGCAGCAATTTCCCTGAAAACGTGATCGTCTCTTCCCATAGTCCGTTTCGTTGCGTATATTGATGATTGGCAATGCGCTTTTGCCTGCTCCAGTCAAAATTGAAGCGGTGTTGGATTGTCGCTATATCATTGCCATTCAAGTCAAAAAGAAACTCTTCTATCTTTGCCAGCATCACACACCCTCATCTGAAAATGTTCTATTTCGTCTGCTCTCTTCTGCTGCACGAAGAGCGGAACGGACGGCGTTTTCGACTTGCGTTCTGATTGTCGCTTCCTCAATTTTCCCATCAGTAGCCTGTATGATGATATCTCCAAAGCTCACCGATATCTGTATGGGTTTATCTTTTTGAGATATAACAGGTGTCTGAACTTTTGGATGAACAATTGCTTCACCGACAGTTGGATTGATTGATACAGGCGGGACATTGGGGGTGATAGTCGGAACGGAAACATCAGGCGTAATTGCCGGATTGACCACGTTGGGTTTAATAGTAGGCATTCCATTCCGCTGTACTGCCGGTGCTGATACGATCTGCATTTTCGGTATCTGTACAGGCTGCGCCATTGCCACCTGCGCCGCAACTGCCGTTCCGACGGCTATCTTTTTGACTGTTTGTGCGACCTCGATCTTTTTTTCATCATCACCGAAGCCGAAAAAAGAGGCGATGCTTGATCCGATGCCTTTGATCTTCTCCACCGCACCTGCAAGCCAGTCAAACTTTTCACCGAGCCAGTCGAACACCTTGCCCCACGCTTTCATCACCATGCCCATTGGCGACCACGAAAAAGCTTTTTTAATCCATCCCCACACCTTGTCGACGCCGTTTTTAAACCAGTCGAATTTGTTATATGCCCACACTGCGGCGGCGGCCAAAGCCCCAAGCGCCGTGACGACAAGGCCGATCGGATTGGCGCGCATAACGAGATTGACGCCCGTTAAGGCCACTTTGAAGATACCGGCAGCGGCGGCTGCACCCTTTTGCGCTACGGCTCCGCGCATTGTCCAGAGCGTGGCGAGCTTCGTTTTTGCGGCAAGAATGCCTTGCCATAATGTAAGCGCTTTTGTTTTTGTCGTTGCGGCGGCCGTCTGAATGTTTGCAAGCATCATGGCGGAGCGAAACAGCGCGATCACCATTTTCACTTTGTGAAATCCGTTCGCAACAAACGTCATCGCATACCCAAGCCCCGCCGCGGCAATGCTGAAGGCGGCGAAAGCCGCCGCGCCCCCAAATACCACGCCTGTCAATGTGGGCGAGAAATTGGAAAATGCGGTCAGCTTGTCCGACAGCCACTTGATACCGAGCGTCACCCCTTTGATAGCCGGTAAAAGCGCGGTTGTGGCCGAGATGGCAAGAGCTTCGAGCGACGAACCGAGCGCCTTGATCGATCCTGCGACGGTGTCGTTTTGTGTCTTTGCGATCTTTGCCGCCGTGCCCGATGCGTTTTTGAGTGTCTGTTCATATTCTTGAAGCTTTTTGAGCCCGACATTCATCAGCGCGATAGCCCCTCCAAGCGCCTCCTGGCCGAAGAGCTTCTGCATCACTTCGGCTTTTTCGGCGTCGGCCATATCGCGTGTCGCTTCGTTGATCTCACCGATGAGCGGCAGCATTCCTTTGAACTTTCCGGACGCGTCTTTCGTCTCGATGCCAAGCTCTTTGAGCATTTTCGCAGCGGCGGAGGGAGGCGCGGAGAGGCGTGAATACATCGCCTTGATCGTCGTACCGGCCATCGACCCCTGAATACCCACGTCGCCTAGTTTCGCCGCGAGCGCGGATACCTCCTCGATCGATGCTCCGAGCGCGGACGCCACCGGCGCGACATACTTCATCGTCTCACCGAGCATTCGCGTATCCACATTCGCCGTCGTCATCGTTTTTGCCATCACATCCGCGACACGGGTCATTTCGGAAGCTTTCAACCCAAAGCCGGAAAGTATGTTGGACGCAATGTCTGAAGTTTCAGCCAGTTCCGTCTGCCCAGCCGCCGCGAGATTGAGAAGTCCCGGCATCGCTTTGACCGTGTCGTTGGCGCCAAATCCTGCCATCGCAAGATATTGCATCCCCTTCGCCGCTTCGGATGCACTGAATACCGTAGCAGCCCCCAGTTTTCGCGCGGTATCGGAGAGCGCTTTGAACTGTTCGTCCGTCGCCCCGCTGAGCGCCTTCACGCGTGCCATCGCGCTTTCAAAATCCACGGCGAACTTGAGCGGGGCGGCGACCGTGATGCCGAGGGCTATTTTGTCGCTTATGGTGCTTTTGAGTTCGGCACGCTTTTGAAGATTCGTCTCGACGGCAAGTTTATGCCGGTTGATGCTTTCAATCGTTTTGCCGATTTTCGCGATGGATCTGTCGGTTTTTTCGGCTTCCATGCGCGCATGTCTGAGCCAGTCGGTCACTTTGATCTTATGGGCGTTCAGCCCGCTGATTTTTCTACCGGTTTCTGCGAGTTTACGCTTGAGCGCGTCTATTTCGTCCTGCGACTTCGCGGTGGCGAGTTTGATCTTGATCGCGTCGCGTTTTCTGTAAAGCGCGTCGATGGTTTTTTGCAATGTCGAGAGTCGGTCGGTCGCTTTCTTGACATCGATATTTTCATCGATCAGCTTCAGACGTTTTTTCCCGAGCTTCGAAACAGTGGAGCCGATTTTGTCGATGCTTTTTATCGCACGCCCTGCCGCAAGCTCAACGCCCGCGGCGCTCATGCCGAGCACGATAGAAAGCCCCAGCGTTTTTATCGACATTCACGATCCTTTTGTGTTATACTCATTTTATGAAACCATTGATCAGGCGCACCATGTTTACGCTGAACGATTCGAAACACGCGCTGTTTTGGCATTGGCTTTTGACGTTCGTCATTTTAGTTTCCGTTACCGGCATGCCCGTAGCTTCGGCAGCATTCGCGGTGCCGGGGCTGATTTTAACAGCCATGGTCACAAGCCTGCTCGATCTGGCACTGGGCCTATTCGGCCTCAGCTCCATCGATGCTTAACCTCTCCGCCTCTTCCGCGAAAGCGGCGAATGTAACCGTCTGCATCTGCATCATATCGCCATAGGAAAAGTGCAGCCAATGGCCTATGCCGGCCATCATTCCGATGCACTCATCCCACTCTATGACAAAAAACCCTGCAGCTCCTTGTCGAGCTTGTTGAAATCCGCCATTGTGAGACTTTCGATTTCGTCGGGTGTCATTTCGGTCAAATTTGAAAGCAGTGCGATTTCACGTTCAAGATCGTCGGTGATCTTCGATACGACTTTCATATCCCGTACCAACGGCTCACGCATCTCGACCGTTTTTCTGTTGCTCAGTTCGATTTTCATTTGGTCACCTCTTCAACCACTTTGTATTTCCCGGCAGCTTCTTTTTCGAGAAGCTCCACCTCTTTTTTACTTACCTCTTTTGTCTCTCCGCGACGCAGGATAAGCAGGTCTTTGCCTGCTTTGTCCTTGATGCCGATATAGTATGTCGCCAGCACTTTCATTACATCACCGCCGATCGGATCGATTCGTAGATATCTTTGCCGCCGATTTTGGCGATGTAGTTCGGCAGATCGATACTGTAGACCTCTTCATCGCCCAGTTCGAGATGGTAGACGTTGACATACATCTTCACTTTCGCTTTCATGCCGTCGCCCGCTTTGAGCGTATCCACTTCCACATCGATGGAACCGCCGATAGTCGCCGAGATTTTTTTGGACACGGTATTTTCAAGGTACTCACCCTTGAGATTGAGCGTGGCATCCTGCAACTTGTTCGCCTCGTTCATGATCGCGCTGTTCACCACATTCAGATCGCACTCAAACTCCATCGGTTCCAGCAGTCCCGAATCGACGTGGATGCCGTTAACCTGCTCTTTTTTCGTTTTCACGGCCGGCAGTTTGTAGCTCTCAACCGTTCCTAGATATCCGATACCGGATACGAATACATTCAGCTCTTTGACTCTCCCTGGTATCTGTCGTGTTGCCATATTTCACTCCTTATGCAAGTCTTTTGTAAACGACGCTACTGTAAGCGTCAACGCGGTCGAATGTCACCTTGATGAGCGCCGGACTCGGTGTCTCCTGTGCTTCAATCGTGAAGTAGAACTCACCGTTGGTGATCGCTGTCGGTGTGGTGCGCTCTTTGTCGAGGTAGACGTTGAAGCCCAGCATGACATCAGAGCCGACGAGGTTCGCCATGAACGCCCGCAGACTATCCGACGCCGCGTCCAATGCGTTCAGATCTTTGTCGACCGCCCAGAAGATGCCGCCGATGACGGCAAATGATGCCAGGTCGAAGATTCTCACGCGGCGAGCGTCCTGCCAGATCGGGTCGATATCGCACGTCTCATAATTCCAGGTGCGAATACCTGAATAGTTGATGAACGATGTGATCTGCTTTTCGTTAAGCGGATCGGTTTCATCCTGGAACCCTGCCAGAAACTCGCGAATGGTTTTCACGCCGCCGACCGGGATAACGCGGTTTGAGATCGAGTAGCTGTATCCGATGTCTTTGCTTCCATCAATGGATGCGCGAAGATAAGCAAGGACAATGGATGCGCTATATTCATCTGTTGCGTTGATAGCAGTATTCCAATCAGTCAGATTGGTAAATACAGGCGTGACACGGCGTGATCCGAGCGCATCGCGTTTAGTGATAGCATCGGCATTGTCTGTCGCATCAAGGTCTACGAACGCGCGTGCTTTAAGCTTGCTAGAAGTTGCGACAATGGCGTTTTGCACATCGATATCGGTTGACCAGTCGCCAACACCAATGATATCCGGGCGGATGCCGAATATCGACGGGGCGGTGGCAAGCGCGTTGATTGCGCCGATCACATTGCTTTTCTCGATAGCAGCATCCGCATCAATGTGTGCGATGGACAAGACCAGTGGCACAATGAGACCGTATTTGTCTTCACCAAATTGCAGATATTTCAGAATATTTCCGCCTGTTGCAGCCGAAATTTCAGGATCGGCCAGCGCATCTTTAATGCTATCAAAATACTTCATGCCAGCAGGCACTCCGGCATCAGCGGTCAAGACCAACGCCATTGGGATCGTGCTCGATACGCTGATCGGGCGCGCCCCCGTCGATACGACGTCGACGACGACGCCTCGGTTGATACTCATGCTACTCTCCTTTCGATTTTTTGCAGTGGCTGCGCTCGATGCGTCTTAACATGCCGCAGAGCGCCACCTCGATACGGTTCGCCCTCCCCGCCTCGATGCGCCGGGCGATGTGGGAGGAGACCGTCTCGTCCTGGGAACCGTTCCATACCAGCACGTTGACCATCTGGTCGAGCACCAGCAAAAAGCGCATCGCGCGGGAGCGCTTCGCCATGTCGCGCTCGAATTTCGCGATCAGCGCGTCTTTCTCCATCAGAGCGCCTCGGCGAAGGCCGCGAGATCCTCGAAGGCGCTCAGCCCCTCCAGTTCCGCGGCCCGATCGGCGTACCACGCCAGGTGCTCGGCCAGCGCGTCGAACGCCCCGTCGAGCAGTGCGCTGTCGCTGTAGCCGGCCTCCGCCAGGGCCAGCATCTTTTCGTAGGCACTCCGCTCCGTCTCGGTCAACACGGAGGCATCGGGCGAAAGCGAGTCGACCAGCTTGGCCAGCAGGACCACCGCCTTGGACGTGCTCGTATCCTTCTTGTTGGCGTCTCCGATCGCTCGGACGATCCGTTGCGACACGACCCATCCGAGCGTCTCGAAGAGGGTGTTTTTAAGTGCCGCCGGGTCGGTGGGAATGTTCCAGATTTTTTTGCCGCGCTTGTCGATGTAATAGGGTTCGATATTCGTGTAGATGTTGTCCCCGATTTTAATAACGCTGATCATGATCTCTCCTAAAATACAAGATTGGATGTAATGTTTCGAGGCTTTCCGTCTGCGTCGAAAACGATTCCATCAAAAAAATCGTAAGAAACGTTTCCGTCAGGGTCAGTCATTTCAGAGCTCGTAGTCACAAACGAACACGTCTGCTTATGAATATAAAAAAGTTTTGTCCCTGCCGTTTCGATACTATGGTGCGCTTCGTATTGACTGATGGAAATTAATCCGCTGTGATCCCAGTATTTCCCACCAGCCACATAAAATTGTTTACCTTGATCGTTTTTGGCGGGGATTACAGCATCAACCCTGTTGAGCACTAATCCGTTTACCGATGTAACGACCGATCCACCCATATCAAACAGCATCATGTTCCCGGGTCCAGCGTATGGGACAAGACCATCGGCTGGCGCGGGAAGGATGGGGTCAATCTCATACAGACCGATAACGGCATTCCGCAACATAAATCTACGAATTGCTGCATAATCGTTGCCCGAAAATGAGTATACATACTGTTCCGGGATGATTTTTGCGTGCGATCCATCTCCGGCCTTGTTGACGGCGTAGAATGTAATATTTTTGTGTATGATACCTATGTCAAGTGTTAATATGTGATCTGCCGAGTTTGATAGATATATGCTACCTCTCCCCCCTGTCGGTACGCTATCGCACGCCTTCTTGATCGTCGCAAACGGCGCACCGCTGCTTCCGTCGTTCAAGTCGTCGCCGTTTTCGGCATCGACGTAGAAGGTCCGGCTCATCTGCCCGATCGCCGCGCCCACGTCGTCCCACATCTGTTGCCTGATCTTCGCGCGGTTGGGGATGGTGACGGCGGTGAGATTCCCGAGCTCGTCGTATTGCGGCAGGCTCACGTCGCCGGGGGTCGGCGAGTAGAAGATTTCGTAGGCCTTGCGGTTCTGCTCCGCGATGTTGGCCAGCAGGCGGTCCTGTTTTTGCTGAATTTCAGCGAGATTGATGCTCATGTCATGCTCCTTTTGTTGATTTGACTAGTGATATTTCCAAGCTGTTTTGCAGTATTTGGCGGCCAAGTTCAGCGCTCATATCAAGCTGTGATAGTTGCAGCTCTTCGATATCCTCTTCGTTTTCTGCTATTCTATTTTCATGATCTATGAGCCTGTCATTTGTCATTCCCTTGAATTTGTAATAATCAGCTTTTGCGAGTTGCAAAAGGCCAATTTCTTCTTGAAGGTCCAAATGCCTTAGCCCTGCCTGTGCGCCGACTTCAAGAATCATCAGGTCTTGCTCGGTTTCGTAGAACGGCAGGTATTGAAAGTCGATCAACTGCTCGGCGTTTTGATAGACAAGCTGAATTTTGAACGTTTGTCGCATGCCAGGCGGGAACGGGAACGGCGGCTTTGCCAGCATGAAGAGCGTGCCGTCTTCAAGGAATAGCCCTGCTGTGCGTGCGTAATCTGTTGCCTCTTCCGGCGCTACATCGCAAAGAAATTCCACCGTGTTGTCGTCGATTTTGTTGTACAATGAAATATCTTTTTGCAGCCACCCGCTAATATCCGTCAATGCTGGGTCAAGGTTGTAGTCAGTTGTGCTGAACTTGAAATATTTCGGCTGAACAAGCTTCCCGGTGACCGAAGCGTCAGCCATTGCAAAAATGCCCTTTTCGGTGATGATACTTTTTCCTACTGCCATCTATACTCCTTCCATAATAGCTACTGCCGAAACTTCGCCCATCGCGCCGATTTGCGCCACGGCGTAGCAGGTCATTGTTTCTTCGAATCCATCCACCATCTCGGCATATACGGCACTTTCACACATAATGCCGACATGCGTAAATATTTCCGTACCGACACGGTAAGACAGAAGCATTTCGGTGATATGACTGCGGGTGTTTTTGCTTGATTCTGCGATAGTTTTAACCCGCTCTGCCATCTCCGCAGTAATCTCTACATCTTTCATTGTCGATAGATCGATCTTGAACGTGTACGGCTCACCGCCATACTCGAACCACTCAACGATATCTACGTCAACAATCGCGTCGAGCGCGCCCTCTACCGCTTTTTTTGTGCCGCGGCACCAAGCTGATTTGACTGTTCCGGCGATAAGTCCTCTTTGAATCTCTTCACTAAATCCATCAATGGAAACGCCCGCCTCTAATGCAAGATGAGGCAATACAGACGGGTGACATGTCATCGGGTCGACGCTTACCAATGCAGGGTCAATCACCTGCAAGTCCTCGCGGTGCATCTGCTCATAGCATTTCCATGCTTCGGTCATGTATGCTGGTAGCAACGTCATTGCGCTACTCCAAACGTGAGCGATAATGTCGGTCTGATTACTTGATGCGGCTCGATGATGACCGACGACAACGGCGATGTGATAACAACATCTTTTACTTGTTCGGTTTCAAGCAACCCGTACAGTTTCGCCATCGTCAGGCTTCGGCTAAAGATCATTGTGTTTTTCGCTATTGCCTCTTCAATTATTGCGCGTACTTCAAGCGCATAGGTCAGGTCATATAGCACGATGTGGGCTTCGATCGAAATGTCTACGATGTCAGCTGAATAAATCGATACCTTATCTGTTAACGGTCGAATCTCATCTTTATTGAGTGCCATGTCCACGCGGTCGATCATTACTGCATCGGCTTCGCCAGTATTTGAGAGCAGGTAAACTTTCACAACGCCAGGAACATCGCTGATGACCTGCACATCTCCCACCCGTGAATCAGCAGTTTTCGCGTAATACTCATACATCAGCGCTGATCCTGCGGTAGATTTGCGCTCACGGCTTAACCAGATGCGGTCTCTGAAACGTTCATCATCTTCTGTGTTTGCCCCACCATGGAAAGCCTCATCTTGGGTCGCCGTAACAACATAAGGAAGCGGCGTTAAAATCACCTCTGTTTTTACGTCGCTTGATTCCACAAACTGCTGAAGCTCCACCGTCCCAGTCACGGTTGTAATTCCGGCGGGGATGGTTACGTCATCGAGCAGTAATGCTGTCGAACCTTTGCCATCCCCAAGCCGAAGGCCATCTGGAAGCGTGACATCATAGTTGAGCGGCATTGATAATGTGAACGTAAAAAGAGCGTAAGGCTTTGCTCCTTCTAGACGTGTCACGCCATAGCGTGTCGCGCCGATATGGTCCAGATCGCCACCTTTTGCATAGGCCAGCAGCTGTGATTTGACGGCCTGATTGATGCGGGTTCTCAACAACATCTCCTCATAGGCGTCGGTCTCGATCATCGTCATCAAGTCGTCGCTTTCGCTTGGAATGTACTCAATACCCTTTGCTTCCATTAGCTCTATTACACGATCAAGCTTTCTTTGCTTGATCGCTTCAAAATCAAAAACCTCGATTACTTCGGGGGCCGGGAGATCAGACAGTTGCATTTTCCACATCCGTAAATCCTAAACCGATGGCCCGGTCTATTCCATTTTCAGCGTACTCGATACGGATACTTACCGTATCGCCCGTCTGAATACGAACCCGCTTAATTATTGCGCGCGGTTCGTTTTTTTCGATGGCCTCGTATGTGTGGCGAGTGGCATCAAGCACCCATTCATCGTTCACGGTTTTGTCGATCAGCTCAAACAGACGGCTTCCGTAGTCTGGCATCATTACGCGACTGCCAAGAGGTGTGACAAGGATTCGGCGGATCGATTCAGCTGTATCTATCTGGTAAATCATGCCCGTTCCGCTCCGTCTGTTGTACTGAAGTTAGTCAGGTCTCCCCGCGCATCCATGATGCCTCCGCCCACCGACAAGTCGCCCGTGATATCCGTGACAGCTGCGTCGATGGTTACAGTGTCGGCGGCGATTGTTGCGTTGGTGCATGTGATATAAACAGGGCCGGCGGCGACAACACTCACGCTGCCAGATGCATCGACTTTAATCGTTTTTGCGATAGTATCGATCGCTATGCGCGTGCCATCTTCCCATTCGATGATCTCAGTTGTGTCGTCTGCACCAGACGGCTCTTTTTGCCCGTGGTTGAAAATCCCGCGAACGACGATCCCGCTGTCCGCTTCTCCGAACGGACTGACGACAAGTGCCTGTTCGCCTGGTCTAATCGGAATCCAGTGACGGCGAAAGCTACTGGAAAAGCTCATGACCGGCAAAAAGTCGGTTACCCGCTCGCCGACCTTGACGCGCGCCAGCGCCTTGCCATTGGCGCTTTTTGTCTCTGCGATCGTCCCGAAGCGCGCAAGGTTCGATATGCGTCGCAGAATCTCCGGTATCATTACATCCCCCACGCTTCCGTGTAATATTTCACCGAAAGATCGATGCGCGCAGCGCCGACGATACTCTCGTTCTGCTCTATCTGCATCTCTGTACCGGTCACTGATCGGTAATCACCAAGATACTCGCTCTCCTCTTCTGGTTTACCGATAACCCGCAGGACGTCCATCACTTTGCTTCGAAGCGATTCTGCTGTCATCCTCTCGTCGGCCGCGTAGATTTCGATCTCGATCTTCAGTGAATGATCGCTGCTACCGGAGGGATAGTCATGTGTGATGTCGTCATCGGTATCTTTGAGAATGAGTGCAGGTAGATCGTGTTTGCCAAGAGGTGTGACAAGCCACTCGAACAGGTTCGGCTCCCATGTGTAGCCGTTTGCGACCGTGATTGTTTTTAGTCTGGTTTTGAGGTTGTCGATGATGGCTTGTCGTTTCATAAGAGTATTCTCCCGAAATTGCGAAAAAAAGTAAGGGAGTGAAAAACGGTGCTAAAATCTCGGCCGATCATCTTTCGAGATATAGATTTTGACCATCCCAGAGTGGTCGTCTTCGATTTTGATGACCGTATAGGGGGTGCCATCGATGGATATCGCCGGATTCTCCCCGGCCACATCGCTGCGCTTCGCTATCAGATAGTCGACACCATCTATAGCGTTTCCTTCCAGTACCGCTTCGTTGTCACGGGAAAAGATGGCCGGGATTTCCGAATTGTCGATCACCACGTTTCGGGCGAACTCTTCCGTATCGAGGAAGACATCTTGGATATCTTCCTCGATATCCTGCGTGAAGCTATTCACCCTCTTTATAGCCCTCGATCAGCTCGGTGAGTTCATCTTTTTTCTCGTTGCCAGCAAGTTCGATACCGAGACTTTCCGCATACCCGATGAGTTCATCTTTTTTCATTTTTGAAAGATCGGTATCGTCTTCATCCTCGTCCGGCTCGGCCGCCGCGAGCTCGACGAGCCGCGCGGCCTCCTTCTCTTCCGCGTCGAAAAGATCGCCCGGGAGGTGGCGGCCGTCACCGGTGACTACCAGTTTGAGCGCCCTGAGTCTCATCACAGAACCTTCGCGCTCATGAATGCGTCAACTTCGACCGGAACGACCAGCGGAGCAGACTGCATCAGCAGGTAGCGCACGCTCGGGTCTTCTTCTTCCCAGCTTTTGGCGAAGACTTTCGTCGCGTAGAGGGCCTTGAGGTCTTTGATAGCGCCGTAGACGCGTTTCGCTTTCGCCTGTGTACTGCCGTAGATGACGGTTTCTGCATCAACCATCGCTTTTTCAGCACCGGTCTCGTCATCGATGTACCACTCGTCATAGCTGTAGATATCAGTGGCGATCTCCGGAATATAGCCCCAGTATGTCACACCTTTGGGCAATACTTCAGGATTGATGATTCCGCGCTCCATGCGACGTAGATCGAGCGCATTCTGAACCTTTGCGTTATTGATGAACGCATCGACCGCATCGCCTCCCATTACAGCCACATTCGGAGCGATTCCCCCAGCCTTGACTCGCTCTGTGCGCCATGCGCGCATTTGTTTGATCGGATCGGAGTCCGTATCACTCCAGAGCGCCGTACCAGAGAGTACCGGAAGCTGCGAGACATCGAAACTGAAGTCGATCTCATCCTCCACGCCGTCACCCTTAACAATGATTTTTCCAGTGGTAAGCGCCTGAGCCGCCATCCACTCGATGCGGCGGTAGATATACTCTTTGCCCTCCATAAGATCATCGACGAGCTTGGCCGCCGCACGCTCCATCGCGCTGCCTGCTTCATAAAACACCGTGTTGGCGTTCTGGACGACATCGGCCGCTTCGGTGACGAATTTGTGCTTGATGTAGGCCGGCTTGTAGGTTCGCACCGTCTTTTGTGCCCCTTCAACCACTTTGCCCTTCATACGCGGTGCTACGAACGGGGCCATTTTTCGTTTTCCCTTTTTGATCTCGATATCGACGGCTTCCGCTTCGCTGACATCCTCTTTTTTAAAGAAGAGGTCCTGAAGGAAGGTTCCTGCTGCCGGAATCTGGTTGACCGACGCCGTCAGCTCACGGGTCTGGAAAAGTTCTTCGATTGTCATATTCTATACTCCTTATGCGATGGTTTTCAGGTAGATTCCGAGCATTCGGAATGCCTCTTTGGTCGATGCAGCGGTGTGTCCGTTTCCAAACGTCAGCGCCGCTTCGTTGATTTCTCCCGCCTTGATGACGCCGATGGTTGAGTCGCCCGCCGTCGCATCCGCATCGTCGAGCAGAATCGCGTAGACGTTTTCGCTTCCGTCGCTCACCTCCGTGCCGTCGTCGAGCGTCTTTGCGGAAAGTTTGAGCTTCCCGGTCTCCGTAACCTTGCCCAATGCCGCCCCGCGCGCAAGCGTCTGCCCCGCTTCGAGAATCTCCGTGTCGGTCACGATGGGACCGGATACGATAAGTGTGCTCATGCCTGTGCTCCTTTCAGTTTTTCAATCGCTTTGGCCATGATGGTTTTGGCCTCCGCCTGCGGTTTTTCACCGTCGGTATCGGATACCGACGTTCCGGCTTCCGCTACCAGCGCGGCCACCTCTTCGCCGTCAGCCGTCCACGACTGCTCCATCTTCGCCTTTTTCTCTTTTTCAGCCCGCCACATCGCAAGCTCTACCTGCTCTGCGGTGCTTTTGCCGTCAAACTTCATCTCATTTACGATTGCTTCAAATCCAGGTACTGCCACTGCCTCAATAGCTTTGATACGCTCGCGCTCCGCTGTTGCCCCGACCTCAAAAATACCCGCATAGAGTTCAGGGTGCTGCTCTTTGAGCGTCGCGGCTGTCATCATACCGCCATGCTCTGCCGTTTTTGTCTGTTGTGACATAGTGTTTACTCCTTTGTTTTTGGTAAGTTCTTCGATAAGAGCTTCAAAATTTCCGACACGATCGACCATTCCAGCATCTTTCGCTTCGTCTGAAATAAGAAGATCGCCGCCTCCAAAACGCTCTATCACCGTTTCATAGCTCACCCCGCGATACTCGGCGACGGCGGCGACGAACTTTCGGCCCAGCTTGTTGGCCCACGCCTCGATCTGTGCCCGCCCCTCTTCACTCGAGATATCCGGCCGCTTCTTTGGTGAGACGACCGAAACGATCTCCACGCGCTCAAGTCCCTCTTTTTTCAGTTTTTCCGTGTCATCGATCATCGAGAAAACGACACCGATTGAACCAACAAGAGCGGTTTCAGATGCCACGATCTCATCGGCTGCCGCCGCGATCCAGTACCCGGCACTTGCAGCAAGATCATCCACATAGGCAACGACACGCTTTTTCGATCCGCGGATATAGCTCGCGAATTCCGCGATACCGCTCGCCTCTCCGCCGGGTGAGTCGATATTCAGCACGATCGTATCGATGGACGAATCATTTTCAAGCGTCTTGAAATCTTCGGAATACGCCTGAAGGCTTCGCATAGGGCCGGAGAGGTTCATGCCGTTGCCGTAGCGCATGATGGGTCCGGTAATGTTCAGCACGCCAACACTGCCGCGATACTCGACGAACGATGTGTCTCCGGCCTCCTTCACATTGGCCGACAACGCCTCTTTTCTCGCCTCCAGCTGCGCCTTGATGGCGGCGTTCGTGATGCCGCTTGTGACATCCTCTCTCGCGACGATATTCTGCACCGCGCGCATCCAGTCGGGATGCATCAGCCACGGCTGCGCCGCTATTCTTCCAATCATATTGATCATTCCATCTCCTTGAGTCCTGATTCTTTCAAAAGTATCGTTTCACGTTTCGCTTTGCGCACGTTTTGCTCGTAGTCGCTTCCGTTGATCTCCGCCGCTTCGCGCGCTCTGGTGCTGAACCCTTCCTTTACACGAGCCGCAGCCGCTGAAGTTTCGACCTTTTCGTTGATCTGCCCCGCCGCCGGTCCGGTCCAGACGCTGCCCAGGTAGGCTTTGCGCACGAACGGATCGTCCAGAAAGCCCGGTGCTTGAAGCCGACCGGAAAGCACAGCTTCGGTGATGACGGCTTCATAAAACGGCTGGCAGAAGCCGTCACCGATCCACCTGCGCCGCGTTTTGAATATCCGCCATGCCTCGAGAAATGCCGCTCGGGACGCCGTATAGCTGGATGTGAAATGTTTGAGCAGAATTTCATACGGTATCCCGAGTCCTGCACCGATTTGTCGGAAAATAGTTGTGACAAACGGATCATAGGCAGTATTCGGCCGTTTCGGATCTGCCGTCTCGATCGACTCATCCTTGGTAAGCGAGACGATGGCGCCGGGTCCAAGTTCGATGTTTTCATCGAAACTTTCTGCCATATCACCTTCGTCAGACTCGTTTTTCAAAAAGACGGTAAAAAGACCGCTAATGAGCGCGGCCGTCAGCTCCGCTTCGGTATACTCGGAGAGGATTTTGAGGTGATTGATGACTGGCGCAAGGTACGGAACACCGCGCCGCTGTCCCGGCCTTGTCTGCCGATAGAGGTGAATGACGTTACGTCGGCCGCTTTTGCCGTAGGCCGGGATCACGACCCATTCACGGTTCATGTCGTAGCCACCCGGATGCAATTTGAGCACATGGTACTCGATCGGTGCGCCGTATCTATCGACGCGGATGCCGCCCGCAAGTTCGTCCGTGTCCATCGCGTCGTCCTTGTTGCAGACGCGGTCCGCCTCGATAAGAGATAGTGTCGTGGTATAGGGCCAGTGTTTTCGCCTGATGGCCGGCATCGTCGCGAAAAGGTCCCCGGAAAGTAGGGCTGAGATCAAAGCCGTAGTCTGAAGTTCATAGAAGTTTTTCGAGCGTGCGGCATCACAGTTGACGCTTTCAGCCACGAAACGAAACTCGCGCTCGGCCGCCGCTTCCCACTCCGCCGCCGCATCGTCGGAAAGGCCAAGATAGTCGCGATCGATCTGCGCCTGCACTCTCAGACCGCTGCCGACGATGCTCGCCGCGTTCGTATCGATCACACCGGCAACAAGAGGGTCGTTGCGGTAGAGGTCCCGGCTTCTCGTGCGAAGCGTTTTGAGATTCGGCAGGTCGTCCTTGTCTGCACTTCCCCCGCTGGCGTGCCAGTTTTTCAAAGAGCGGTGCGATCCGGATGCCCCGACATAGCTGCCAAGCGCACCCATACTTGCCCTGGCACGCATCCTCTGAAGACCCTTGACCGGCGCGAAATAGGATACGACCTTGTCAACGATCGTAGGTTTGAAATTGACGTTATTCAAATCGGCTCACCCCGTAACGGATTCTCAGACCCCCGCGCCCGTCGGCTTTCGCCTGAAGACGGTCGACTTCCCGTTTCCAATATTTGATATCTTCGTTGACCTGTTCGAGTTCGGCACGGCGTGATCTGCTCTTGTCGCCGCCCACGGTATACTCCTGTGAACGCAGAATGCGGCTTCTGGCATCTAGTGCCTCTTTGAGATAGGTCTTCGCTTCGTCGAGTGTCCAGGTCAAAGAATACTCCTTTTAGCGTATTCTCCCGAAATTGCGAAAAAAAGTAAGGGAGTGAAAAACGGTGCTAAATCTTTCCTTTGAACGAAAGCAGCTCTTCGAGTTTCTTTCTGAACGTGTCACTCTCATGAAGCAATGCCTCGAGAGTCTCCCCGATCCGCTTTCCCCTCTCATTCGCCAAAATCTCCAAAACGACCACAGTATCGATCTTCACACTCCCCCGAAGCTGTACTGTCGGCTGTTTTCTCATCTTCCAATCCCCTTTGATAATTGTCTCTTTCTTCTTTGCTGCTGCTTTACGAAAAGCCCACCTCTTTTAGCCAAAAGCTCCAAATCTATACCCGCGAGGAATAATGCTGCATACGCATACACCCGCACATCCAACGCTTCGTTACGTGCTCGGATTTTCACCCATCTCCCATCTTTCCCCCTTTGTTCTGCTGTCAACTGCTTGAAATATTCTGCATTGTATGCTTCATCGTTTGGAAAGTGCATATACCCTGGTCCCGGTTCTTCGGTCATGATGTACGAATAGAGCACATCTTTAGCAGCATTGACGCCAATCTGGTAGAGATGTATCGTCTCTTTCGTTTTTCCGCCTGTGCCTCTGATTTTTCCTTTCCCGGCGCGCAATGGAACGACCGGAGCGTCGATCTGTTTTGCACCTTTTATTGCGAAAATGTTTCGAGAAAATCTTGTCTTGCAGAATCGATATGCAGCCTGTGAGCTGTGGCCCTGCGTATCGAGGGCCACAGCATGTATCTTCATCAGGCCGTTTTCGTGTATGAATGTGCGCACCGAGAACTCATCGAGACGCTGCCAAACTTCTGGCTTGGATGTGTCTCCATGAAAAACTTTTCTACAGATGGACCAGCTCTCTTCATGTTCACCCCATCCGACTACTTCAATTTCCAAGCGGTCGTCTTGTGTGTCGACACCGCATGTCAAAACCAATACCGGCTCAGGTACTTCTGCCGTGTAGTCCTCTTTTCTCGTCTCAAGATCATCGATTTCTACCTTTTCATATTCCTCTTCCCACGGTCGTGCCAGCACTTCGTTATAGAAGGCTTTCAGCTTCAGCGGGTTGTCTTTGGCGGCAAGAAACTCCTTGACGATATCCGGCCACGTTACGTTAGGCGAATACGACAAAAACGCCCAAACGTGAAATGAAGCAATGCCATTAAACGGCTTAGTGGCTGCCCACTTACCCCTTTTGTCCATTTCGCGCTTATGCCTGTCGTATATTTTTCCCCCACATTCCACACACTCAAAATGAGCGGTTTCTGGGTAATGCTTGATAGTGTTACCATAATCGTCTACATTTTTATCCCATTTCAAATCTTCAAACTCAAAGGTCTGATAGTGACCGCAGTGTGGGCATGGCCAGTGCCTATATCTCTGATCGCCTGCCTCAAACCACTTGACAACCTGCGACGTTTCTTTGATGATGGGCTTCCCGCCGATGATGTTTTTCCGGTCCCAGAAGTCGGAGGTCCTGCGCATACCTGTCGTCAATGTATCCCCTGCTTTTCCCGCTTCGAGCTTCCATGTGTCGATCTCATCCGCTACGAATACGCGCACGGTACGTCGGTTGAAGTTTCGCTCTGATTCAGCTCCGACACCTTCCCAGATGCCACCCGGATAGAATTTCTTGGTAGTTTTCTCCCTCTTCTTCCGGCCTCGGATAGACGGCGTATCGATAAGTCCTGCAATTTCTGGATTGTCGCGTATCATCGGCTCGAATTCATCCTCTGCATAGCCTCTGATCTCGTCGTCGGTGGGTTGCGCGTGCAGAATCGAGCTAGGGCGCTGGTGGATAAAGTAGGCCTGTGTAGCATTCAGCATCTTTGTATATCCCACACGGGTAGACTTTTTAACAACGACAATAGGCGTAACGAAATCGCACATTGCATCAGCGATCTCTTCCTGCCACGGGTAAAGTTTCATTTTCCCTGGTGCAGCGCTCGATTCTTGAGATAGATAGAAATACTTGTTAATCCATTGTGATCCAGTCAAATTTGGACGCGGCTTAAGGATATTCAAGCCATATCTAATTATTTCTATCTGTTGTTTTGTCAAGCTGATTCCTTGCCTCAAGTTTCATGGTGTTTATGTATTCGATCAGCCACTCAACCGCTTCGGTAGAAACTTCTGGGAAGTGAGCTTTTAGGTTCACGGGCAGATCGTCGAGCGCCTTATTGAATGGTGTGAAGATTTTTTCTACCGCGGCCTTGGCATCCTGCACCGGTATCAACTCCCCTTCAGCCTGCAAAAACTTCTGACGGCTGATTTTTCCCATCCAAAAATCTTTAATGATCTGAACCTTCTGGCTTGGTGATTGAGCTTCGGCTAAGAGTTGGTTGAGTTCCTCGACATTTTCTTCATTGTAGATGGCAGGATCATCCGCAACTTTTTTAGGTGGTGCGATCGGCGGCGTAAAGTCTCTTTTTCTCCCTTTCGTCAATGTCTCGAGTGCTTTTTCAAGGTAGATTTTTTTACCATCAGGCGTCATGCACTTATCGAATATGCCCTGCCTGACAAGTTTCGAGATATACTGAGGTGATTTGCCGATATGTCGCGCCAGTTCAGATTTTGTAACCGAGATTAACTTTGCCATCGTTTTTAAACCTTTTGGTTTAATTTTTCTCTAAACATTATTGGTTGTTCCCAAAAATTCTGGGTTTAACCGTGGTTTAAAAGTTGAAAAATAGAGAGTTTCCGCGATCGCGAGTATCCGCACGAATTTCCACCCCCAGAAGGACCCGCACATCCTCATCCTCTCCCTAAATAAAAATCGAAGTTGTGTTTAAACTCTTTTTCGTAATTTGCCTCTACTTCTCTTTTAGCTTTATCCAGAATCTCTTTATTGAACATCTGCGGGATTGACAGAGTTTTCTTTGATTCAATAGGCAATCTATCTTTGCCAATCCGCTGAAATACATGCACATTCCCATTTTTTCCGGTAGCAATAAACGCTCCTCTTATGACCCTTCTGCCTCTATCTTTTCTAACCTTGACGCTCACGCCTTTTTTTGTTTTACGTGCCCCGAAGTTGATGAGGCTCGATTGATTGCCACTTATCTTGAACCTCCATGCGACATCGTTGCCATCCGTCATAGTTCGTGTCTTGATCTTATCTTTCAGCTTATTGGCCTTGATGCTGTACGTCTTCCGCACCTCTTTTGTCGCGGTGGTTTTTAATCTTTGACCCATGCGTCGTACTGTTTTGCTAAGTGCTTTCTTATACTCTTTAGGATTGAGGGCGGCCAACGCCTCATCAATACCATCAATCTTTACATCAATTCTCATCTCACGCCTTCCAATTCTATCGCCCGATCGATGCTCTCTTTCGCCTCTTTCAAGTCCGTTAGCTTATCTTTATGCCCACGGACGCCCGGCATAAGCAGCTTCTTAATAGCGTGTGCCGTGGCCGGGTTCGTGACATTGAATGCCACAAGAACGTCATACACGTCGATAGTTGCACCCTTGCATTCTCTTTGGTATTTGTTCTTTGGCCGCACTGTCGCCATCGCTGCTTCTTCTCGCGGGTCGTAGCGCTGCCAGTCGCTCTTCGGTGGCAATGGACTCACAAATAGGCTGATACCGCTGTATGCATCTCTGTACATCTCCAGAATCTCTTCGGTCTCTCTGCTCGTCATATCATCTCCTCTATCATTTCTATCGCTTCCTGCGCCCCGTAGCACACAACGCCGACCGCATACTCGAATCGATTGACCATCTCCAAAAACTCCCGCTGCTTCTCGCTCACGCGCGACACGCTTCTCTTTCGGCGCTTCATTTCCACAAACACGATCTTCTTCGGCGTAAAAACGAACAGATCGCTCACACCGGCCGTCATCCCCTCTTTTTTGGCCTGCTGCGCCTGCCAGCGGGTCCGCTTCTGGCCGTTCGGCACGGCGGCAAAGGGGATTCGCTTTCGCGCCAGCCAATCGATAAACGCTCGCTGCTCGTCGATCTCTTTGGGGATGATCATGCACACTCCTGCTCATTTTTCGTATATTTTTGCAGGATTCGAAAGAAAAGTATCTTTTAAGATTTTTTACTGGAATAGCGGTGGTGTCTTGTCGTCTTCGTATCTTTTGCAGTGATACTCTCGTTTGTACTCTCGGAACTCTTTATCACTCGCGAGTTTCAGCTCGATCACCTTGCCGAGGCTCATGCCCCTTGCTTCCGCCATCCTCTCGATGGCGTAAAGCGTGCTTGCCTTGACAGTCGGATGGATAGTGACGGTGCTGTCGATTTTCATTGCCTTCCTTTCATCGGGTTGTGCCCGCCGCGATCCGCGCCGCGTTTACCTCTTCGTCCGTAGCGAACTTCCTGCACGCCTCTTTGTACCCCTCTTTTTTCCACACATCGTCAAGTTTTTTGGAATAGTACGCGACCGCCTGGCCGCTGGGCGTGTAGCGCAACTCGATGTCGCGGGAGAGGTTTCCAACGAGGATTACTTTATTGAACATCACATTCTCCAAAAACCTCTATTTCGGTTGGGGTGCGTTTATGCACCCATGACTCTGCCCCATCATACTCATACCTTTCGAGCCACGATCCATCTGTGAATACAACAACCCCGAACAGCTCTTGGGCTCCATAGCCTTCGTCGTAGTCAAAATCCAAGGCTCGAAGATTTTTTTGCAGCCCATGCTTACAAAATATCCAAACCTCTTTTTTGTCGAAGTTGTCATCGAGCACGCATATTCGTGCATACGCGATATCCTCAAGGAATTTTCCAGCAGCGTGAATGGTATCAAGGATCTCTTCTTTTGCGTTTACCATCACACCACCTCGTCCAGCTTGACATGCAGCAGCTCGCGCCCCTTCATGATCTCCACCGCCGCCTCCAGCGACGCCACGCGGTCTTTGAGCCTGCGGTTCTGCCGCTTCAGGTCGTCGTAGTCGGCCAAAAGCTTTTGCAGCTTCACCGCGTCCACCGTCACCCTCTCCGTCGTGTGGAAAAAATCTCTCATGAACTCGTCGATTCTCATCGTTGTCTTCCTCCTGCGTCAGTTGATTCACGCGATTTGGGGCATTTCATAGACCACCTCCGTGTAGTTCGGCTCCTGTTCCAGCGTCCACGGCCGACTGTAGAGCCTTTCGTTCTCCTGGCGGTTCTTCGTGCAGTGGATCACGCGCCCGCCGCTCTTTTCGTCCTTGACTACGAAGAGGATCACATCGGCGTCGTACTTCTGGTCGCCGCTGCCTTTGAGCGCGAACCGCCCGGTCTTTTCCGACTCTTCGCTGATCTGGTTGATGAGGATCAGGATGACGTCGAGCTCCTGGCACAAAATCGCCAGCCGTGTCGAGACGGCCGACCACTTCTCGTGCTCTTTGCCCGCATGCCCTTCGTGCTCGATCTTCATCTTCGAGTCGATCACGAAAAAGCGGTAGCCCTCTCTGGCTCGGATTCGGACGATCTTTTCGATCACCTCGATGTCGTTGCCCTTGAGGCGCACCTTGAGGTTTTTACGTTGCGCTTCGGTGGCCAGCAGCTTCTCCAGCCGGTAGGCGCTGCGTCGCATCCCCATCTCGTAGCTGAAGAGGTAACACCGCTCGTATCGGGCCACGTTGGCCAGTATCTGCATAGCCAGCGTCGTCTTCCCCGCTCCGGACGCTCCGGCGATCTGCACGAAGGTGCCGCTTTCGAACCCCTCCAGCGTTCCAGGCGCGTCCAACGCCTCCACGCCGGTCAGGTACTTCGGACGCTTCGGAAGGCTCTTGACCTTCTCGATGAGCTCCATAGCGCTCATCTCCTCCTCTTTGTCGGCTTCCTTCTGCAGCGTCTCGATCGCCTCGATCTTGAGCTTGTAGAGCCGCTTTTTAAGCTTTAGCTCCGTATCGATCTCGCCGGATTCCATCGCTTTGGCGATTTTCCCCTCCAACTCTGCGATGCGCTTTGCGATCTCGTCGAGGATCTTCATGCGTCCACCTCCCCCACCGGCCCGATGCAGAACCAATCGCCGAACTCCGGCTTGAACTCTTCGACGAAGCCGTCGCGCACTCTTCGACGCGGTCTCTCTTCGGACTGCCGCTTTTGAGCCGCGTAATCGGCCAGGAAGTTGATGAGCCGCTTGGCGTAGCGGCCCTCTTTCATCAGGTGCTCTTTGAACGCCCGGACAAACGCCATGGGATCGTCGATCTTCTCCGCCAGCTTTGACGCCTCCGAGAACTCTCGCTGACTGAGCCGCCCTTTCGCTCCGACTAACGCGCACTCGGTCTTGATGACGTCGAGCTTTTTGAGCGCACCGGCGCGAGTACGATCGGATTCGCCTTGAGGCTCCGGGTGTTCGCAAGAGGGGTTTGGGGTATTCTCTGTAGTAGTCTCTGTGTAGTCTCTGTCAAAAGATTTATCATTAATACATCGGTGCATTTTGCCCTCACTCATCGGTGCATTTTGCACCTCTCCATCGGTGCATTTTGCACCATTGCATCGTGCAGGCTCCAAAGATTCTAATTTCTTATAATCGATCGTGTAATAATTCGTTCTGTCGCGCTTGTCTTCGGACAGTCTTTCGACACGGATAAGCCCGGCATCCTTCAGCTTTTTCAGCGTCCTTTTGATCGTGTCTGCACTGAAAAACCTGAACTGCTCTCTCCACTGTTCGATGGTGTTGTAGACCCAGAATTTCCCATCATGTTTAAAATTGGATTTCTGCACCCAATAGTGGATCTGCTGAAGTATAATCGCCTCGTTTAGCCCGATCTTTTCGGCAAGCTCGGGATTGACGACAAGCGGATTTTCGGAAAACAAAAGACTCATATTGCCAACCTCCTCGCAACATAAAGCGCCGCGTTCTTCTTGATAACCGACAAAGAGTGTTCAAGGTGCGACTTGATAAGCGGCACCCTTGCCGCCACCGCTACGAATGCCATTTCGTCTCTTACGTTCCAGTCCTCCCACATAGAGAGCTCATCGTGTACCCCCTCCATGTAGACGGGCACATCGCGCTTTCTCATCGCCTGTATCGTCTCGGCGATCTTGATGAGCGACGGATCGGTGAACCATCGCTCATCGACATCGATGGACGCGATCTCCGAAGGGATTTCGGCATATTCCGGGTATATCAGCGTCGCCAGCACGGCGGCCTGATGCTTGAGTGTATGGTCCATATTCTACTCCTCGGTTCCGTACGGATTTTTGACAACGAGAGCCCCTTTGGTTGTTTCAAAGGGACAATTTCAAGGCGTTGTGGTGGTATTTAGCGTTTCGGTTTCTGCAGTTCGTCGATCATCTCATCGATCAACTCTTTGGCGTCGTTTACGCCGTCAATGACGAGGCGCAGAGCGTGGGAAAGCTCTATCGGCTCCGCGTCTTTCTTGGCGGCGTGCATGAGCACATATAGAGTGCTTTCGATGGTGTCGAGACGTGATTTGATGAACGACGATCGCATGATCGTGTAGTGGTTTGGTTGTGTGGTTGTCATGCAATGCTCCTTAAAATTGAAGTAACTTCACTTTCATGGAGCATTATATAGAAGTTGTTTCTATTTTGTCAAGTGTTTTTATGAAGTGGCTTCACTTTTCAAGCTCATCTGATATGAGCTCCTTTATCTTGTTAAATTTCTTTTCTACCCGCATGAGTTCTATCATCTCATTAACCCATTTAGGCACCTCATACTTACCAGTAGCCCAGTTACTTACTGATTCTCTGGACACTCCTGTCCGTTCCGCAAACTCCTTCTGCGAAACGCCGATCTCCTTCAACTTCCGTTTCAGTTCGTCGGGTGTCATTGTTGGTCCTTCTACCTTTGGTCTGGACTTAAGAAGATCTTTCATAACTTCAAGCATCCCTTCGGCATCACTATCCCAATTCTTAGTATTTACTCTTGGATCATTGTCATCAACAAGTCCGGATATTCGAAGCTTGTCCCATAGCTGATATATTAGTGCAGTCCTATCTTCGATTTTAGTATATCTATCTAATTCTGAGATCAGCTTTTCGATATCTTTTTTTGCTTCTTCATGTGTCATAGCTTGTCCTCCTAATCATATAATTTTACCAATTATTAGCATTTAGTTAGTTTTAATGTAGTTTGTCCGATAATTCAAACGGTGATATACCACCATTAGTTACCAGATATCATCTGAATGACGTGCCGGCTGGTTACCGGTCGTTAAGGCGATGAGTGGTTATCAAACAACAGGGAGCTCTGGCACCTTTACGGTGTCTCGCCTCGGTGTCCGTTTGGGCATCGGGGTTTTTTTTTGGCCATTTGGTTGGGGTGCGGGGCGGTACTTCATCATAAAGGACTTGCCATGAGTCCCCTGTTTGAACTAACCATTCATCAAATGGCGTATGTTGGACTTGCTCTGATATACATAGTCCTCGCGTTTAGCGGGAAATAACAAACCATGACGCGCCGATGCGTGCCTAACCAACACATCAAAACACCGGCGCGTCACGCCACATACGCACCGTTGTCGTAAAAAACTATCTGCACCCCGTCCAGCAATCCACACCCAAGAGCACATCCAGATAACCGATCGCCTTCACTATGCTTTCATTACTCTGTCCTTGAGGTAGTTTATATGGATTTATCTAATTAGTATGCGTAGAAAAATTAGAAAATAATTTGTAACAAAGGGTACGCGTGTACCCTTAAAAAGTAGTGTTGCGAAGGTACACAGTGTAGTAAATGCCGTATTTTAGGGATTTAGTGCGGGCTCATAACCCGAAGGTCGGAGGTTCAAATCCTCCTCCCGCAACCAATCAAACCCCCTAAGCAAAAATATCTTCTTGAGTTCTTCCTTTTCTGCACCCATTCAACCGAAAAAACACAAAAGTCATTTTGTTCATTCTTGTTAGATGCCATCTTCGTAAAGAAAAATTTTGTATCCCAATCGAAACCCGGTATTTCCATAACTCCCATAGATATTACCAATGAACTTGTTCAATT
>Ga0256842_1000371_pt1 | contig 39391 bp, 42 predicted proteins | sample 4559240metaG_FD_185973 | JGI IMG/M metagenome (GOLD analysis project Ga0256842, IMG submission 185973) | Hydrothermal vent microbial communities from Guaymas Basin, Mexico - 4559-240 | ecosystem: Environmental > Aquatic > Marine > Hydrothermal vents | place: Mexico: Guaymas Basin | collected...
AGAAAACAGTCCTATTGTGTCGTTAGATTTTCTTGAATTAACCAGTTAGTTCTTCAAAAATCTGCCTATCACTAGAACTGTTTTCTTATCGCTGATAATTGGTGTTCTTTTTGGATAGGTACTTACAAGTCTTAAAAGACACATCCATTGTTTGAGGCTGTTGTTGTTTTGTTGATGAATCTATGTCAAGTTCTTTTGTTTTCATCTTTTTTCCTATCTGTTTTTAATCTATTGATTTTTATATCTACCCAAAGGTAGAAGACCTAGGTATATATATTCTTGATGATGTTTCTTTTGCTGTATCTTCTATAATTTTATCTGCTGTTTTTTCAATCAAGGTTATTATTTTTTCAAAATATGCACCAATACCATTAAAATTCGCCACTAATTCTTTTGCCAATCCGTTCATATCCTCAATAGTAACGGTTGTTTCAACAATCGCCCTACAACCAATATCAAATAATTTTTCTTCTGTCAGATTTGTAGATACAAAGGTTTGTAGTTGTGCTATTTGTTTTTTAGCTTGCTTTATCTCTTTATAAAGAACTTCTTCACCTTTTTTTATTGTTGTCAGTTGATTTTGTAACTCAATATTGTGTTGTTCTAGGTTTCCCATTTCTAATTGTAAAAATGCGTTTTGATTTTGAATTGATTGTAACATTTCCATTATTTCATTTTCTTGAGTCATTTTAAGTTCCTTTTTTTGTAGGAAATAGTATCAAAAAAACACTTAAATATAAAATTTCATTTATTAATCAAGCTATACATTTAAAATATTTATGAGATGATGGGTTATTGTTGAGATTTATAGGTGGTGGACAAGGAGAGATTCGAACTCTCGGTAGGGTTACCCCTACGCATCCTTAGCAGGGATGTGGTTTCAGCCACTCACCCACTTGTCCATTTAAAGACCGAGATTATAATGATATTTATATAATATATAGCTTAAATTGCTATTTTTAGGTTGAGTTTTAGCTGTTAAGGTGCAATCTTACAAAGCTTTTAATATTTTTTTAACAACTTCTGCTGGATTATCTGCTCTATAGATTGGGCGACCAACTACGATAAAATCAACTTTGGCATTTTGTGCAAATGCTATATCTGCAACTCTTTTTTGGTCACCTGCATCTTCACCGAACGGTCTTATCCCAGGGGTGAGTGTCATAAAATCATCTGATGTTATCTTTTTTATAGATTCACTTTCAAAAGCACTGCATACTACACCATCAAGTCCACTACTCATGGCATCTTTTGCAAATTGATCAGCTTTTTTTGATATAGGACTTTCATAAACATCAACAAACTCATCTTCACTAAAAGATGTTAAAGCAGTAACAGCTAAAACTATGGGTCTATTGTCATACTTTTTCAATCTATTCATAACCTCTTTCATTGCTCTTTTTCCAGCACTTGCATGAACATTAAACATGTCCACGCCAAGTCCCATAATAGACTCTGCTGCATCTGCCATAGTATTTGGTATATCATAAAGTTTTAAATCTAAAAATATTTTAAAATCAGGATTTATTTTTTTAATCGCTTTTAAAAACTCTTTACCATCTCTTATATAAGTACGAAGTCCAACTTTTAGCCAGACATCGTAATCTTTTATCTTGGTAACCAAATCTAAGTTTTCTTTTGCTGTAGGTAAATCAAGGGCTACACATAGTTGCATTTTTTATTTCCTTACCATATTTTGAATTTTTTTAACAATACTTGGGTCTTCAAGCGTTGATATATCTTGTGTAATCTCTTCATTTTTTGCTATTGCTCTTAAAATACGACGCATAATTTTACCTGAGCGAGTTTTTGGAAGTCCAGATACAAATACCATGTCATCACAAATAGCGATATTTCCTATCTCTTTTTTTATAACTTCATTTATCGCTTTAACCTCTTCAACTTCATCTGCCACACCATCATCAGATTTTAAGACGATATATGCAAAAATTCCTTCACCTTTTATGGCATGTGGCTTTGCGACAACTGCAACTTCTGCTACATTTGGATGTTTTTTGATAGATGCTTCAACTTCGGCAGTTCCCATCCTGTGACCACTTACATTTATAACATCATCTGTACGACCTGTTATGGTTATGTAACCATCTTCATCATAAACGGCACCATCTCCTGTAAAATAAACTGCTTTGCCATCTTTTTTTACATCACCAAAGTAAGATTTTACAAATCTTTCTTCATCTCCCCAAACACCTCTTATCATAGATGGCCAAGGTTTTGTTACACACATGTAACCTTTCTCACCAACTTCAACTCTTTCTCCAGTTTGTGGGTCTAAAATTTCTCCCATAATTCCAGGTAAAGATAGAGTTGCACATGCTGGTTTAATAGGTGTAGCACCTGGAAGAGGTGATACAATATGTCCACCAGTTTCAGTTTGCCAGTAGGTGTCAACTATGGCACATTTAGAAGCTCCAACCTCTTCATAGTACCATTTCCACGCAGGTGGGTCTATCGGCTCACCAACTGTTCCTAGCACTTTAAGTGAACTTATATCATAATTTGCAGGTTCATGCTCACCCATTTTATGAAGTACACGAATAGCAGTTGGAGCAGTATAAAACTGATTAATTCTATGTTCTTCAACCATTTTCCAAGGTCTTCCAGCATCAGGGTAAGTTATAACTCCTTCAAACATCACAGTTGTAGCACCCATCGCCAAAGGTCCATAAACTATATATGTATGTCCTGTTATCCAGCCAACATCAGCAGTACACCAGTAGGTATCGTTTTCTTTCACATCAAAAACCCACTCCATCGTCATTTGCGCCCACAAAATATATCCTGCTTGGTTATGTTGAACACCTTTTGGTTTACCTGTACTTCCTGAAGTGTAAAGTAAAAAGAGAGGGTCTTCTGCATCCATAACTTCTGCTTCACATTTAGCAGATTTTTCTTTTATAAGTTCATTGTATGAGTAATCTCTTCCTGCTACCCACTCAACATCTTCATTATTTCTCTCAATCACTAAAACTTTTTCAACAGGAGATTTTTCATCAATCGCAGCATCAACAACTGGTTTTAGCATATATGGTTTCTCTTTTCTAAAAGCTCCATCAGCAGTTATAACTATTTTTGCATCTGCATCTTCGATTCTGTCTTTTAAAGCTTCAGCAGAAAAACCACCAAAAACGATAGAATGTATAGCACCGATTCTCGCACATGCCAACATTGCATAAGCAGCTTCAGGAATCATCGGCATATAGATAACAACACGATCACCTTTTTTTACACCAAAATCCTCTTTTAAAAGGTTTGCAAATTTGTTTACATTATAATAAAGTTCAAGGTAGGTGATAACCTGTTTATCGCCTCTGTCACCCTCAAAGATAATTGCAGCTTTGTTTTTTCTTTTATCTAAATGTCTGTCGATACATTGAGCAGAAACATTTAGCTTTCCACCTTCAAACCATTTTACAAATGGAAAGTTTGATTCATCCATAACATTAGTAAACGGTTCAATCCAATCGATTTTCTCTTTAGCATAACCACCCCAAAAACCTTCATAGTCCTCAGTCGCAAAATCTTGTAAAGCTTGATACTCACACATATTTTTAATTCTTGCATTTTGTGCAAATTTTTTGTTTGGTTTAAAAACTTCTTTTGTATTTGACATAAAAACACTCCATAAATTTAATCTTATAAAAATTATATCCTACAAATATTAATCATTCTTTACTATAATTTTACAATTTAAAAAAAAAGGTAAAAAATGTTTGGAAAAACACAACTAAAAGAATACGATTTAAGTCAAGATGAGTTAAATAAACTCCAATGGGCAAAATTTTCTACTGCAAAAGGTGATATTTGGGTGAAATTGTATCCAGAAGAAACGCCAAATACAGTTGCAAACTTTGCACACTTAGCAAATACAGGTTTCTACAATAACCTTAACTTTCACAGAGTAATTCCAGGTTTTATGGCTCAAGGTGGTTGTCCACATGGCACAGGAACAGGTGGACCTGACTGGGCGATAGCATGTGAAACTGATAAAAATACACATAAACATGTAAAAGGAACTTTATCTATGGCACATGCTGGACCAAATACAGGTGGAAGTCAATTTTTTATATGTTTTGTGCCGTGTCCTCATTTAGATGGTGTTCACACTGTTTTTGGTGGGATTGAAGAGGGTGATGAAAATAGTTTTGCAGTTCTTGATAGTATTGAGGGAAGTGATGCGATAAACTCTATTGAAGTTGTAGAGAAAAGAGCATAAAGAGGTACGGTTAAAACCGTACTTCCAAAAAAAAGGAAAAAACATCTTAGTCCATATCTGTTGCAGTGTTGATTCACACTTTTTCCTACAAAAATTACAAAATGATTTTCCACATGAAAAACTTACAGGTTTTTTTTATGACCCTAACATCCATCCATATTCAGAATACCAATTAAGACTTTTAGATGTTCAAAGAAGTTGTAAAAAACTCGGCATTGAGCTTATAGAGGGTGAGTACGATTATGAAAACTGGTTAAAAGCAGTTCGTGGACTTGAAAAAGAGAGGGAAAAAGGTGCAAGATGTGAAGTCTGTTTTGATAAACGATTTTTAGTAACTGCAAACAAAGCCTTAGAACTTGGTGAGACAAGTTTTACAACCACACTTCTTGTCAGCCCCCTTAAATCACAAAAACAACTTAAAAAAAGTGGTGAAGTTTTTTATGAAAAACACGGAGTTGAGTTTATCGCTGTTGATTATAGAGCAGGTGGTGGCACACAAGACCAAAGTCGTGTTACAAAAGAGGAGCAACTTTACAGGCAGGATTATTGTGGATGTATCTTTGGTTTGACTATGCAAAGAGATGAGCAAAACCGTTTGATGGATGAGATGTTTAGCCCTATTTCAAACCAAATTTTACCAGCTTCCATAGAAGAAAGATTAGAACTTTACAGATACCGTATGGAACTTGAAGATAACAATATAAAATATAAAATTATAAAAGAGAAGTTTTTAAATTATAGGCAATTTTCTTTTAAACTTATCCAAAATAAAAAAGATATTATTCCAGCCTATGCACTCATCTACTCAACTTTGCCAAGAAAAAAAACACAGGGTCGCATAGAATTTAAAGATAAAAATATACACTATCTTAACCGTGATGAGGTAAGGTTTGTTACTTTAGAATATTTTAATCTTATATGTCAAACAAATTACAAAAATATAAAAGAGTTGATATTCAATCCACCACTTATTCAAAAAGAGTTAAGTTTTAGGGAAGCTTTGGCATGTGGGAATTACAGTTTAACTCCCATAATTATAGTTGAACAAATCCCACATGCCAAGCTTAGTATAGAGCTTGATGCAAAAACATATGAAGATGTCAAAGAAAAACTAATCGTTTTATAATCTTTTTTTAGGTAAAATATCCAAAATTATTTACAAGGCTTTTTATTATGACTATGGATGTTATGGAAATTCAAGAGATTATCCCTCATCGTTACCCTTTTTTACTAGTTGACAGGATTACTGAAGTTATCAAAAACGAAGGTCTTACAGGCTATAAAAATGTAAGTATCAGTGAAAATGTATTTCAAGGTCATTTCCCAGGTCACCCAATCTACCCAGGCGTTATGATTTTAGAAGGTATGGCTCAAGCTGGTGGTATTTTAGCATTTCAGAGTATGGATATGACTAAAGCCGAAGCTGCAAATAAAGTTGTTTATTTTATGAGTATCGACAAAGCAAAATTTCGCGCTCCTGTTAAACCAGGTGATAGACTTGAATATCATATATCAGTTATCAAACACAAAGGTGCTATCTGGGTTTTAAAAGGTGAAGCGTTTGTTGATGACAAGATGGTGTCAGAAGCTGAATTAAAAGCTATGATTGTTGATAAATAAGGGTAAGTTTTGAGTAGTAAAATCTCCCCACTCGCTATCATTGAAGATGGTGCTAAAATCGGAAAAGATGTAGAGATAGGGTCATATTGCCTTATCTCTTCACAAACAACTATTGGTGATGGCACTGTTATAGACCAAAATTCATCTATATATGGAAAAACGACTATTGGTAAAAATAACCATATATTCTCACATGCCGTAATAGGTTCTATCCCCCAAGATTTAAAGTTTGCAGGTGAAGATGTTGAACTTATTATAGGTGATGATAACAAGATAAGAGAATTTACACTTTTTAATCCTGGAACAAAAGGTGGTGGTGGAAAAACTATTATCGGAAGTCATAATCTTTTTATGGGTTATGTTCACATTGGACATGATGTTATTATTGGTAATCATTGTATCTTGGCAAATGCAGCAACTTTAGCTGGGCATGTGGAAATGGGTGATTATGCCGTTATTGGTGGGATGACACCTATCCATCAGTTTGTTCACATTGGGGACTATGCAATGGTTGCTGGAGCTTCAGCCTTGGCACAAGATGTTCCACCATTTTGTATGGCAGAAGGAAATCGTGCAACACTGAGAGGTTTAAACCTAACAGGACTTAGAAGAAATCTCAAAAGAGATGAAATAGATGAATTGAAATTAGCTTATAAAGAGTTGTTTGAAGCTGGTAAGCCACTTAAAGATGTAGCAAGTGAACTTATAGAAAATACACAAAATTATCATGTGCATAATCTTTGTAATTTTATTTTAAAAACAAAACGGGGAATTCCCTATGAGAGGAAAAATATATGATTCAAAAACGATGTAGTTTTTGCGATGCAATTGAGAGTGAAAAAAATCCACTTATAGCTGGTAATGGAGTTTATATTTGTAAAAACTGTGTTGTTTCAGCTTATAAAATAATGTTTGGTGATGAAAAAGATTTGGCCAGTGATGAAGATAAAGAACTTGTAGATACTGTTGAAATGTTAATGACTCCTAAAGAGTTGAATGGTTTTTTAGGTGATTATATTATTGGTCAAGAGAGAGCTAGAAAACTTTTAAGTGTTGCTGTTTATAACCATTATAAAAGGATATTTAAAACCAATAATCCAACTGACGATGATGATACGGAGATAGCAAAATCAAACATCCTTCTTATTGGACCAACGGGAAGTGGTAAAACTCTTATGGCTCAAACCATTGCTAGAGTTTTAAATGTACCTATTGCTATTGCTGATGCTACAAGTCTTACTGAAGCTGGATATGTTGGTGAAGATGTTGAAAATATTTTAACAAAACTTCTTCAAGCTGCTGATGGGGATATTAAAAAAGCTGAGCAAGGCATAGTTTTTATAGATGAAGTTGACAAAGTTTCACGAATGAGTGAAAATCGTTCTATAACTCGTGATGTATCTGGTGAAGGTGTTCAACAAGCATTGCTTAAAATCATAGAGGGTGCTACTGTAAATATCCCACCAAAAGGTGGAAGAAAACATCCAAATCAAGAGTTTACCTCTATTGATACTACTGGAATTTTATTTATCTGTGGTGGTGCATTTGATGGACTTGAAGAGATATTAAAAAGAAAACAGGGTGAAAATATTTTAGGTTTTGGTCATGAGAAAAAAACTAAAGATGAGAAAAAACCATCGTTTGATATGGTTGAGCCTGATGATTTAGTAAATTATGGACTTATTCCTGAACTTATTGGAAGACTTCCTATTATAGCTTCACTCAATGAGATTAGTGAAGAAGATATGGTTAGAATATTAACAGAACCTAAAAATTCTCTTATTAAACAATATAAAAAATTGTTTTCAATAGATGAAGTTGAACTTAGTTTTGAAGATGATGCGCTTCTTGCAATCGCAAAAAAGGCAATAAAAAGAAAAACAGGTGCGAGGGGGCTTCGTGCGATATTGGAAGAAAATATGATAGATATTATGTATGAACTTCCAGAGTATGCTGGGTATGAACTCTTAATAACAAAAGAGGTTATAGAGGATGGGGCTGAACCAGTTTACATCAAAAAATCAACTAAAAAAATAGCATAAGGCAATATAAATGATATTTAACAAAATAGTGGGACTTTTTTCAAACGATTTATCAATCGACCTTGGAACTGCAAATACAATTGTGATAGCAAAAGGTCGTGGCATCATCATAAATGAGCCATCTGTTGTTGCAGTAAAAACAGAAAAATACGGACAACAAAGAGTTTTAGCAGTTGGACATGAAGCAAAAGAGATGGTTGGTAAAACTCCTGGAAATATCAAAGCTATTCGCCCAATGCGTGATGGTGTTATCGCTGACTTTGATATGACTGAAAAAATGATTAGAAAATTTATTGAAAAAGCTCATGGAAGAAGTACGCTTATTAGTCCAAGAATTATCATTTGTGTACCTTATGGACTTACACAAGTTGAGAGAAAAGCAGTTCGTGAATCTGCTTTAAGTGCTGGGGCTAGAGAGGTATTTTTAATAGAAGAACCTATGGCTGCAGCTATCGGTGCAGGTGTTGAGATAAGAGAGCCTCAAGGAAATTTAGTAGTTGATATTGGTGGTGGTACAACCGAGATAGGTGTTGTAAGTCTTGGTGGACTTGTTTTATCAAAATCTATCCGTACAGCAGGAGATAAAATCGACCAATCAATCGTCAACTATGTTAGAAAAAAATATAATTTACTTATAGGTGAGAGAGTTGCTGAAGAGATTAAGATAGCGATAGGTACAGCTGTTACACTTGATCAAGAATTACTTATGGTTGTAAATGGACGAGACCAAGTTGAAGGGTTGTTAAGTTCAGTTGAACTAACAAGTGAAGATGCAAGAGAAGCTATGAGAGAACCACTAAAAGAGGTTGGTGAAGCACTTCGTGATGTATTGGAACAGATGCCACCAGATTTAGCTGGGGATATTGTAAATCATGGGATTATATTAACAGGTGGTGGAGCGCTTATCCGTCAACTAGATAAATTTTTGTCAGATATTGTAAAAATCCCAGTATATGTGGCAGATGAACCTCTTTTAGCTGTTGCTCGTGGAACTGGTAGAGCTTTAGAAGAGATAGATTTATTACAAGAACTATTTGAAAATGAATAAGGGGCTTTTAGGCTTTTTTACAATTTTTATTGCACTCTTTGTGGGTGCATTTTACTATAGCAATACCATTCAATCACCAATCATAAGTTCATTAAATTATATTAAATCAACATTTAATGATTCACTAGAAGCTATTAAAAATAAGATACAGACGCATACTTTCCAAGCAGAACATATAGAGTCACTAAACACTAAACTACAAAAATATGAAAACAATCATCTAGTTATGCAACAATTGGCTTCTGAAATAAATGATTTGTTTGAGGAAAATCACTCAACACTAAAAACAGATCCAAAGGTGGAATTAGTTAGAACAATATCTTATGAAAAATTTGGTGATTTTAACAGAATATGGTTAGATATAAAAGATTATAACTCATCAAAAATTTATGGACTTACATATAAAGAGTTGGTTGCTGGAATTGTTATTGACTACAAGGGAAAACCACTCGGACTTTTAAATAAGGATATAAAAAGTTCATATTCAGTGGAGATTGGTAAAGAAAAAGCACCAGGTATTGCACATGGAAATAATTCCCAAAACCTTGTAGTAAATTTTATACCTGCTTGGTTTGAGGTAAATGAAGGGGATGAAGTTACAACATCTGGACTTGACAATATCTTTTTTAAAGGTCTAAAAGTTGGTAAAGTTATCTCTGTAAGTTCAGCTCAAGGTTACCAAAATGCTGTTATAGAACCATATTATAAAACAAAGAGTCCAAACTACTTTCATATGATTAGGAGGATTAAATGAGATTGTTTTTAATACTAATTATGGTGTATTTTACACTTTTAGCCAAAGATGAAAAACAAGAAGTGACTATTGGTGCTGGTGCTTATGTGCAAACACAACCATATAAAAATGTAGATAATATTATTTTACCGACTCCTGTGATTTTTTTTGATAATGATTTGTTTTACATCAGATGGTCGAGAGTTGGAGTTTACTTTTTGGGAGATAAACAAGATGATTATGCTTGGGGATTTTCTTTAACTGCACAACCTAGAACTTATGGATATAAGTCATCTGACTCTCATTATTTAACTGGTTTAGATGAGAAAAAAAGCACATGGGAAGGTGGAATTTCTTTTAGTGCTAGTATGGATAAAACATATATAGAGATTATGGCATTAGAAGATTTATGTGACAATTATAAATCATGGATAGTAAAAACAGAGATAGGATATGACTTTAAAATTGGTAATTTTTCATTATATCCAAGTATGGTTTTAGTTTATCAATCATCTAAATTTTTAGATTATTATTATGGTATATCTAAAAAAGAGGTGTTGACATCTTCATATAATGAATATACTGCTGATAATGACTTTCAAGTTGGGTTACAAACATATATAAAATATCCATTTACAAAAACAATATCTGCTTTAATAAATTTAAGAGCAGACAGGCTTTCTGATGAAGCAACTAGAAGTCCAATAGTGGACGATAACTATATCTATTCAGGGATGGCATCACTTATATATACTTTTGAGTATTAACTCATCAAATTTTAAGTGCTTTTTTACTATAATATTCAAATTTTAAAGATATATTTTTAAGGGTAAAAAATGCCAAAACGCACCGACATTCATACTATTTTACTTATAGGTTCAGGTCCGATTATTATCGGTCAAGCATGTGAGTTTGATTACTCTGGAACACAAGCAGTTAAAACACTAAAAGAACTTGGTTATCGTGTAATTTTAATCAACTCAAACCCTGCTACAATTATGACAGATCCCGAATTTGCAGATAGAACTTATATAGAACCTATCAAAGAAGATGTGATTGCAAAAATCATCAAAAAAGAAAGTGTGGATGCAGTTTTACCAACTATGGGTGGACAAACTGCTCTAAATGTTGCTATGAGTATGTATGAAAAAGGGATGCTTGATGGTATAGAATTTTTAGGTGCAAATCCTGAAGCGATTAGTAAAGGGGAAGACAGGCACCTTTTTAACGAAGCTATGATTAAAATTGGTATGGATTTACCAAAAAGTAAAAATGCTTATAGTGTTGAAGAGGCTATAGAAGTAGCAAAAGAGATAGGTTTTCCAGTAATTTCTCGTGCATCTTTTACCCTTGCTGGTGGTGGTAGTGGTGTTGCTTATAACATGGAAGAGTTTGAAAAACTAGCAGCAGAAGGTATTTCGGCTAGTCCAATTAACGAAATCGAAATTATGGAATCTATGCTTGGTTGGAAAGAGTATGAGATGGAAGTTATCCGTGATAAGGCAGATAACTGCATCATCGTTTGTTCCATTGAAAACTTTGACCCTATGGGTGTTCACACTGGCGATAGTATCACAGTTGCACCTGCTTTGACTTTAACAGACAAAGAGTATCAACGAATGAGAGATGCTTCTTTTAAAATTTTAAGAGAGATTGGTGTTGATACTGGTGGAAGTAATGTGCAGTTTTCCATAGATCCAAAAACAGGTAGAATGATAGTGATAGAGATGAATCCTCGTGTTTCTCGTTCATCTGCTCTTGCATCTAAAGCAACTGGTTATCCTATTGCTAAAGTAGCTACACTTTTGGCAGTTGGTTTTACACTTGATGAAATTACAAATGACATTACAGGAACACCTGCAGCATTTGAACCAGTGATTGACTATGTGGTTACAAAAGTTCCACGATTTACTTTTGAAAAATTTCCTGAAGCGATAGACACATTAAGCACAAGTATGAAATCAGTTGGTGAAGTTATGGCAATAGGTCGTACTTTTAAAGAGTCTATCCAAAAAGCTCTTTGTTCTCTTGAAACTGGACTTTGTGGGTTTGATGATATTGAATCTGATGATGAGTTTGTAAAACATGAGATTAGAAGACCAAATGCAGATAGAATTCTTTATGTAGCAGAGGGATTTCGTCGTGGTATGAGTATAACAGAGATGTTTGATACTTGTGCTATTGACCATTGGTTTTTATATCAATTACAAGAGCTTATGGAGAGTGAAAAAAATCTAACTGATAAAGTGCTTTTTGATGAGAAGTTGATGAGAGAGCTAAAAGTTGATGGTTTTTCAGATAAAAGAATTGCTCAACTTATAGAGAAAAATTCTCATCATAAAATGAGTGAAGATGAAGTTTATAAAACTAGAAAATCTTTAGGTATCTCACTTGAATACAATGAAGTTGATACCTGCTCTGCAGAGTTTGAAGCACTTACTCCATATCTTTACTCAACTACAAACATTACAAAACTTCCAGATGTAACTAATCGTATTAGTGATAAGAAGAAAGTCCTTATTTTAGGTGGTGGACCTAATCGTATTGGTCAGGGTATAGAGTTTGATTATTGTTGTGTTCATGCTGCTTTTGCTTTAGAAGAGATGGATATAGAGTGTATAATGTATAACTGTAATCCTGAAACAGTTTCTACTGATTATGATACTTCTGATGTACTTTACTTTGAACCGATAGATTTTGAGCATGTGCGTGAAGTGATAGAAAATGAGCAACCAGATGGCATTATAGTTCATTTTGGTGGACAAACACCACTAAAACTAGCTGATTCACTTACAAAAATTGGTGCAAATATTTCTGGAACTCCGTCTGCTGTGATTGATTTGGCAGAAGATAGAGAACTTTTTAGTAACTTTGTAAATAAACACGGATTAAAACAACCTGCAAATGGTTTGGCTCGTAAAAAAGAGGAAGCTGCTCCAATAGCTGCAAAACTTGGCTATCCAGTTCTTGTTCGTCCATCTTTTGTTCTTGGTGGTCGTGGTATGAAGATAGTTTATTCACAAGAGGAATTAAACCAATATATGGCACTTGCTATAAGTGTAAGTAATGAAGCACCAGTATTGATTGATAAGTTTTTAGATCAAGCAATAGAGCTTGATGTAGATGCTATTTGTGATGGTAAAGATGTCTATATAGGTAGTGTTATGCAACATATTGAGGAAGCTGGAATCCATTCTGGTGACTCTGCTTGTTCTCTTCCACCTGTAAATCTTAGTGATGAGATGATAGAAAAAGTGGAAACTCAAACAAAAACTATTGCTCTTGGGCTTGGTGTTGTTGGACTTATGAATGTTCAGTATGCAATTTATCAAGATGAGATATATCTCATTGAGGTAAACCCTCGTGCTAGTAGGACTGTTCCGTTTGTAAGTAAAGCAACAGGTATGCCTTTGGCAAAAGTTGCAACTAGAGTTATGATGGGGGAAACACTTAGAGACTCTTTAAAATATTATGATAAATATGAAATTGTTGAAGAGGTTAATGGACTTCTAAAACCTCGTCTTAAAGGTCATATATCTGTTAAAGAAGCAGTTTTTCCTTTTCATAAACTTTACGGTGCAGATTTAGTTTTATCTCCTGAGATGAAATCAACTGGTGAAGTTATGGGGATAAGTTCAAATTTTGGTGTTAGTTTTGCAAAAGCTCAACTAAGCGCTGGAAATAAAATCCCAACAGGGGGAACATGTTTCTTGTCTTTTGTGGATAGTGATAAAATTTATGCACCAGAGATAGCAAAAGGTCTTCATAAACATGGGTTTAAACTTATGGCAACTAAAGGGACGCAAAGTATCATAGAAAAAGCTTCTATACCTTGTGAGAGAGTATTGAAAATTTCAGAAGGTCGTCCAAATATTGAAGATAGTATGAAAAATGATGAAATTTCAATGGCTATAAATACATCTGATAACAACACAAGTAAAAAAGATGCTGTTGTTATTCGTCAAGAGGTGCTTAAAAGAAGTATCCCTTACTTTACAACTTTAAGTGCGGCAAGAGCATTGATTTTAGCATTAGATGAGATGAAAGATGATTCATGGTCACAATCAAAAGCACTTCAAGATTTTCTAGCATAGAAAATCTGGTTATTTTAACACAAACCGACACGACTGTCGGTTTTGTCTCACAAAATGCAGATAAACTTTATGAGATAAAATCTCGTGATACTTTAAAACCTTTTATAAAAGTTTATACTGATTTTAAAAGTTTCTTGGCATGTGGAAATAGAATCCCACATGCCAAAAAAAACTTTGTTCGCCGTTCAAAAAAAACATCATTTATTGTAAAAAATAGAGCTTTTAGAGTTGCAAAAATACCTTTTAGTTGGGTTTATTCAACAAGTGCAAATGAATCCAATCAAAAATTTGATAGAACTTTTTGTGAAGATAAAGCTGATATAATTATGGAAGATAAAAGAGGATTTAGTGAAGAAAATTCATCAACTCTGTTTAAAATAAACAACAGCAAAGAGGTTAAAATAAGATGAGTAAATTTATTCAAGCATTTTTAAGTGGTGTATTTTTTACTTTTATACAAGATTTTTTCCTTTTTTTAGGGATTAAACAAAACTATATTGATTTTTATGGGGTTGATGTTTATTATAATATCTTATTTGCAGATAATCAGAATCTATTTGTATTTATAATCTCATCTTTTATTGTTGGTATTTTGGTTATTTATGTGAAAAATACTAAACTTTCTATCATTATAGTAGGTACACTTTTTTTACTTTCTGTATCAACTCTTATACCAACTATTGGTCATAAAGTTGGGGAGATACTTTTAATGAAGAAAAATGTTACTTATAAAAATAGTAGATATACCTTTGTTGGTGATGTTTATTACATTGGTAGAGACAAGATAACATTTTATGATTATGAACTTAAAAAAATTATTTTATTAGATAAAAAGGAATTAAAACAATGAAGCATATCTCAAGTATAGCAAGTGGTGTAGCCTTAGGTAGTGTTGGTTTGATGATTATGGGTGTTTTGAGTGGATGTGAAAGATCTCAACAAGAGGCACAAAATAAATTTTTAGTGATACAACAACAGCCAAATGGAAAGTATATAGTTGTTGAGGAGATGCCGACAGAGGGTCCTAGTCGTGCAATTATTCGTGAAAAAGATGAAAATGGTAAAGTAACCGAAAGGTTTATGAACGAAGATGAGATGAAAGCACTCGCACAGCAAGAGTACAAAAAAGTACAAAATGGTACAAGCGAAACTATTCAAGATGGTGGAGGAAGTGCAGGGATGGGACTAGCTGGAACTATCTTAGCAGTTGCTGCAGGAAGTCTTTTGGGAAATATGGTAGGAAATGCTTTAATGAATAACAAAAGTTTTGCTAGAAATTCTGCAAGAACAAATAAAAGTGCTTATTCAAGAAATGCAAAATCAAGAGCTTCAAAATCAAGTTCAAGAAAAAGTTTTTTTGGAAAATCATCAAGAAGTTCAAGTAGAAGTAGAGGTTTTTTCGGTGGTTAAACTAAAAAAAATACTACCACTCGATGATAAGACATTAGAAGAGATTGGTTTTAATTGGCACACAGATACAGATGGGACAAAATATGTAAGTGATGAGTTAATAGAGATAACTCAAGATGAAGCTCAAGCATATTATGAAGCAACAAATAAGCTTTATGATATGTTTGTTGAAGCTGCTGAATATGTGATAGAAAATAATCTTTTCTTTGAACTTGGTATCCCTTTTAATCTTGTTGATACTATTAAAAAAAGTTGGGAAAATGATGTTCATTGGCATATTTATGGACGGTTTGATTTAGCAGGTGGTATAGATAATAAACCTATAAAACTTATAGAGTTTAATGCAGATACACCGACAGCACTTTTTGAAAGTGCTTTACTTCAGTGGGCTATTTTAAAGCATAACAATATGGATGAAGATAAACAGTTTAACAACATATATGAAGCAATCACAAATAACTTTAAAAGGCTTATAACTCTTTTTGAAGATACTGATGAATTTGAAAAGAGTTATGATGGTTGGAAGATACTTTTTTCATCTATATCTAACAATGAAGAGGAAGAAGCAACAACAAAACTACTACAACAGATGGCAACAGATGCCGGTTTTGCAACACATTTTGAATATTTGGAAAACATAGAGTTTGATGAAAATGGAATCTATGATGCTGATGGTAATAGTTATGAATATTTTTTCAAACTATACCCTTGGGAAGATATAGCTATAGATGAACCAGAGTTGGCAACAACACTAAAAAATATCATACAAAATCAAAAAGCCATTATCTTAAATCCTGCATATACACTTATTTTTCAATCAAAAGGGATTATGAAAATATTATATGACCTTTTTCCTGAGTCACCATATCTTTTAAAAACTTCTTTTGAAGAGATGAAGGGAGTTAAACAGGTACAAAAGCCACTATTTGGTAGAGAGGGTGCAAATGTAAAAATAATAGAGGCAGATGGTAGTGTATCTTCACAAACAGACGGTGCTTATGATAACTTTGCAAAAATATATCAAGAGTATGTACCTTTTGCACAAGATGACTTCAAGAATAAATATCAAGCTGGTGTATTTTTTGCATATGAGGCATGTGGAGTTGGTTTTAGAAAAGGTGGAGAAATCTTAGACAACATGAGCAAATTTGTTGGGCATGTTATAGTATAAATGTTATACTTTTAATGATAATAAAAATTTAGGAAATACTTATGAAAACTCATACTCTTTTGATGCCACTTGATATGCATTTGCACCTTCGTGATGGTGTTATGCTTGAAACTGTTGCTCCCCTTACTGCTTATAGCTTTAGTGGTGCGATTATTATGCCAAATCTTGTTCCTCCTGTTGATACTTTAGAGGCCGTGAAATCTTATAAGCAAAGGGTTATGGCTGCTGTTCCAAATGATTATTTTGAACCATATATGACTCTTTTTTATAAAAATTATGATAAAGCTTTTTTAGAGAGTGTTGTAGATGAGATAACATCTATAAAACTATATCCTGCTGGGATTACAACAAACTCTGAGGGTGGGGTAAGTTCTTTTGACATAGAGGAGATGCGTCCAACTCTTGAAGCTATGAGTGAACTTAATATTCCACTTAGTGTTCATGGGGAAACTGATGGTTTTGTGATGGATAGAGAAGCTGAATTTATGAGCATTTATGAACTGTTAGCTAAAAACTTTCCTAATCTTAAAATCATTATGGAACATATCACAACAAAAGCTGCTGTTGATATGTTAGATAAATATGACAACCTTTATGCGACTATCACTGTTCATCATCTGCTTCTAACTCTTGATGATGTTATTGGTGGGATGATGATGCCTCACCACTTTTGTAAACCTATCGCAAAAAGACCTGAAGATTTGGATGCTCTTTTAAGTATAGCTCTTGAAGCTCATCCAAAAGTAATGTTTGGAAGTGACTCTGCACCACATCCTCAGCACAAAAAAGAAACAAGTGGATGTGCAGCGGGAGTATTTACTGCACCTATTGCTTTACAACTTTTATGTGAAATTTTTGAACAGTATGATAAACTAGATAACCTTCAAGCTTTTGTTAGTGATAATGCTCAAAGTATCTATGGAATTTGTCCTGAGTTTAAAGAGGTAACATTAGAAAAAAGAACTTTTGTAGTACCTCAAAACTATGGTTCTGTTGTACCTATGTACGCAGGTCAAGCTATCGCATGGGCTATTGAGAGTGTCGATTAAAATTTTATTTTTAGAAGATGATATTCTTTTAGCTGAGACTATTGTTGATTTACTTGAAGATTCTGAATTTATGGTTACTCATGTACCAAATGGGCAGGAGGCATTAAATCAAACTTTTATACAAAAGTTTGATTTGTATCTATTGGATATAAATGTACCACTTATAGACGGTATTACACTTTTAAAAGAGTTAAGAGAGTCTGCTGATGATACTCCTGCTATATTTTTAACATCACACAAAGAGAAAGAGATGTTGAAAACTGCTTTTTTAAGTGGTGGTGATGACTATATAACCAAACCATTTGATAATGATGAACTCATACTAAGGATTGAAGCATTAACAAAAAGAAATAAACAAAACAATGTGGAATGTGTAGGTCTTCTTTGCCATGATGAAATCCATAAAAGCATACTTTATGATAAAAAAGAGTTAGAATTATCAAAAAAAGAGTATGAATTACTATTGTTGCTAATGACACATGCCAATACAACGGTACCAAAAGAGTTGATTTTAGATGAACTTTGGAGTAGCAGTGAAGCAGGAAGTGATGGTGTGGTTCGTGTTTATATAAATCGTATAAAGCAACTCTTACCAGATATGACCATAGAAAATATCCGTGCTGTGGGATATAAGCTTGTTTCGTAACCTTCGTATAAATATTTTTATATATTATTTTGTAACAGTTATAACATTTCTTGTAATGTTTTATTATTTATTGGTAATCATAAAGACTGACAATATCTTGTTGCTTAGTATAGTTATAGTGTGTTTTGTGGTTTTATCTGCTATATTTATTTCTAAGTTAGCGATTGATCCACTTCAAGAACATATAAAAAATCTTCAAGACTTATCAAAAGAAACTTTACATGAGTTAAATTTGCCAATAAGTACCATAAAAACAAATATTCAGATGATTAAAAAAAAACTCTCTAATGAAAAAGAGCTTAAAAGGTTGCAACGAATTGAAAATGCTTGTGAGATGTTGGAACAAAGGTATAATGAGCTTGACTATATGATAAAGAAACAAACTAAACAAGATATAAAAGAGGATATAGATTTAGCAAAATTGGTACAAAGCAGAATAAACTTTTTAAATTCAATATATCCACATATGAAGTTTAATTTGGAGTTAAAAAACACTATAATACATGGCGATAAAATTGGCTTATCCAAAGTCATTGACAATGTTATAGATAATGGTGTAAAATACTCACAAAATTCCAATAAGATAGATATAAAATTATCAAACTATACACTTCATATCCAAGATTTTGGTTGTGGTATGGATGAAGTGGAACTATTACAGATATTTGACAATTATTATCAAAGCAATAAAAATATGCAAGGTTTTGGAATAGGTTTGAGTATGGTAAAAAGATTTTGTGATACAAATGATATACAGTTAAATTTTAAATCTAAAAAAGATTTTGGAACAACTGTACTACTAAAATTTAAGGAAAGTTAATGCAGATGAATAGTTTTCTCAATTATGCAGAAAAAAGTTTAGACTATGGAGTTATGGGTATTTTAGTGCTGATGAGCGTGGTTACTTTGTGGTTATTTATAGAGAGGATGATGTTTTATAAAAGTGTTCGCATAGATGATTATGACCATCGAGATAATTTAGAGATGGATTTGACTGATAATCTTGGTGTTCTGAGTGCTATTGGTGCAAATGCTCCTTATGTTGGACTTTTAGGGACTGTACTGGGGATTATGATAACTTTTTATACTATGGGTGATGTTGGTGCAGTTGATGCTAAAAAAATCATGGTTGGTTTGGCTCTTGCTTTAAAAGCTACTGCTATGGGGCTTGTGGTGGCTATGCCAGCTATAGTCGCTTATACTATCGTACTTCGTAAAGTTGAAAGAATTTTAACTAAATATGATGTAGCACAAGACACTAAAATGAGCTAAATCCAGATGGCAAAATGTAAAAAAACACTAAAAAGATTTGATCAGATAAATGTTATACCGTTTATAGATATTATGCTTGTTTTGTTAGTTATGGTTTTAACAACCGCAACTTTTATAAAGCAGGGTATTATACCTGTTGAACTTCCAGAAGCTAAAGCAACCCAAAAAGAGGATGTAAAAAAAGAGGTAACTGTTTATGTAAATGCAAAAGGTGAGATGTTTTATGATAAAGAAAAAGTTAATGCAAAAGAGTTAGAGGCTAAATTATCACAAATCTCAAAAAAACAAACTGTTGTTTTAAGAAGCGATAAAAAATCAAAGTTTCAAGACTTTGTTACTGTTATGGATATATTAAAACGACTAAAGCATGAACAGCTTTATATAGTTACTAAAGATTAGTAACCTTTTGGCATAAGTTTAAATCTTGTGCTATTTACTTCAACTACATTCTGCTGAGCTACTTTGGCATGTGGGTTTTGTTTTATTTGTGTATTAAAACTTTTCTTATCGATCACTTCAACATTGCGAAAAAGTGTAGCAGCTACAAAAAAAAGTATCATAATTACAACTACACTAACATATAAAAGTATATAGTTCCTTATGTGACCTGTTTCAAAAGGGTTATTCATTATCTATCCATATTTTAATTTTAAGCAAATTATATACAAATAATGCTAATATGTTTAAAACTTTTTAAGGAAATTAAAATGCAAACAACAATGTTTAAAGGAACACCGGTAAAATTGGCAGGAAACGAGCTAAATGTTGGAGATGATGCTCCAAGTGTCATAGCAACAGGAACTGATTTAAGTGATGTCGAGATAGGTGGGGCAAAAGATAAGATACAACTTATCGTAACTGTACCATCATTGGATACTGCTACTTGTGCAGCTGAGACTAGGAGATTTAATGTAGAGGTGAATAACTTAGATATTTGTGAGACAACAGTAGTTTCTATGGATTTACCTTTTGCATCACAAAGATTTTGTTCAACTGAGGGGATTGACAATCTAACTGTTGCATCTGATTATATTGATAAAAATGTAAGTAAAGCGTTTGGTGTTTTAATGGATGATAACAAATTAAAAGGCTTAAGTGCTAGAGCTGTTTTTGTTATAGATAGAGATGGGAAAATTGTATATAAAGAGATTGTACCAGAAGTTACAGATGAGCCAAACTATGAAGCAGTATTAGAAGCTATAAAAGGGGCTAGATAGATGATATATGCATCACCTTTAAAAATGGATAAACAAGATAGTGCTATTACTAAGGTGCTTGGAAAGGCAAAGTATTTTGGTATATATGATGATGCTACAAATAAATTAGAAGTTATACAAAATCATCACACAGGTGGAGCTGGTATTTTTGATGAGTTAAGTAAAAGAGGTGTAAATATAGTATTGACCCCACATGCAGGTCCAGGTGCAATTAATAAATCTCTTGAACTTAATATAAAATTGTACTATTGTGGAGATGAAAGAAAAATGTTATTAGAAGCTGTAAAAGAGTTTCAAGATGGTAAATATCCACTTATAACACAACAAAATTTTCAACAGTATCATTAAAATGGTGTAGTCTTAGACTATGCCATAAAATATTTATAACAATAAAGTAAAGGTGTGATTTGTGGTGACCCCGAGGAGAATTGAACTCCTGTAACATGGATGAAAACCATGGATCCTAACCGCTAGACGACGGGGCCACAAATGTAGTAAAAATGGTGTCCTGTGATGGATTCGAACCATCGGCCACATCATTAAAAGTGACGTGCTCTACCAGCTGAGCTAACAAGACATTTGCTCTTAATGTTAAGAGGCTGAAATTATAGACAAATTGTTTTAATATGTCAATAAAAAAGTGTAAAAAAATTAAAATTCTTTTAATTTGTTCTAAAAATCAGTGATTAATGAGCTATTAAATGTTTTTTAACTAAAATCAACCTATTGAAGTTGGAGAAGTTGTATGAAAAAGTTAGTATTATTGTTTACATTTTTAGGTATGATGTTTTTTTTGAGTGGTTGTGGTGCTAGTGGTGCAAAGATAGTGATACCATCTTATACAGCTCCAAAAGAGGCTTCTAAGCTAAGCAAGATAGAAACGAAGGATGAGTTTATATCTGATGGGGCTTATTTGGCAGTTTGGTTAAATCCAGATGTAAAAGGTGCTAAAAAAACTAACCCGAAACTTAAAAGCATGCTTATAAACAGTGTAAAGGCAAAGTTAACCGAGACAAACTTTATTGCTATTGATCCACTTGGCGATGAAAACGGTGTAACGCTTAGTATGATAGTCTCAAATTATGATTATAAAAAAAGCTCAAATAAAATCTATTTGGCTTTGGAAGTAACTTTTGTACTCTCAAGGGCAACCAATGAGTTTTTAGTAAAAAAGTATAGAGTTAGAAAAAATAGACAAGCACGAGATATTACAAAACTACCAAGTGAAAATGAGTTGGCTTCTCAAGCAGTTAATAAAGTTGTAAAGTATTTTATATCTGATATATCTCCACTAAAAACATTTCAGCTTAGGGAGTTTAAATCACTTCCTCAAGATTTAAATGCTGTTGTAAATTATGCAAAACACAAAAATTACAAGGGTGGCATCAAACTAATGAATTATTATAAGGGTAAAAGAGATATGAACTTTTATTATGATTTAGCCATCCTTTATGAAGCAGAGGCAAGTGAAAAAGAAAATTTAAAACTTTTAAAACTAGCTGATGATAATTATGAAAAAGCGATGGCTCTTGGTGGTACGAATGATAAATTAATCATGGATGCAAAGGCAAGGTTTGATAATTTTTATGAACTTTTAAATAAAACAAAAAAACAAGATAAAGCAAATAAAGCCTTGATAGATGATAGAAATGATATGGCAGGAAGTTCAGATAGTGAATATGAATAAGATAATTTTAAATGCTTTAAGTGCCTTTTTTGTAATTTTTATGATGGGTGGGTGTAGTACTGTTGGTGAGAGTTTGTCTTCTCAAGTTGAGGTACCTACTTTAGAAAATCAGGCAAATCGTGTTGCTGTTGGTATGGCAATAGTAAGAGAAAATAATATTATGGCTTATAAGATGCCAATCTCAGCAGATGCTAATTGGCCTGATATGGTAGCAAAAAATATTGATGAAAAAACAAAAAAGTTGATAGATAAGGCACTTATGAGTGACCCTTATTTTGCTACACAAAATTATAGTAATTATATACAACGAAAGATGCTAGGTTCAAATCAAAATCTTAACTCCCTTGGTCAATATGCAAATCTTACGGCTATGATTTTACAACAAAGTGTATCACCTTTAACATACAGGGCTTTTCAAAAGATAACTATATTTTATGGCAGAGATAAAAAAAATTGGCCAGATATATTTAACTATGATAACTCTTTGAAAAAATTTTTAGATTTTAAAGATGGTAAATTTCAAGAGATCGATTCTCCAACTGGTGATGTATATCCCAGTATAGGTCAAGCTTTAATCTCTTTAACCCCTGTAAACTTACAAAAAGATTTACAAGAGGCTCGTAGAGATATGTTAGATGCTTATGAAGATGTTGCTTCATATAAATCTGCTATGGGTGTGATAGAAACAAAATTAAAAGAAAAAAAGAAAAAAAACAGTTCAAAACGACATAAATTACAACAAGAGTTAGATAGTTTAAAAGTTAAAGCAACAGAAGCTGAATCTATTGCAGATGAGAAAGAAAATATCTATTTTACATTGCTTGAAGGAGCTAGGATAGCAATACAAAGTGATATAAATTTAGATGATAAAAATTATGTAAAACTAGCTAGAAATATAAATGTGGTTGCTAAAGAGATATATATGGGTTCAACAGAAGCTTATGCCTCTTTTAGTCTTGCTTTGACAAACTTAGCTTCAAACAATATTTTAGAAAATTTTCCAAGGGAATTAAAGTCACTTGCTATTGCAAAAGCATCTGTGCCATTAAATTTACAATCTAAATATAATCAAAGGATTGTAAGATTGGCAAAAAATGCTATATATCTTTTACCAAATGTTTTTATGGGTGCATATTATGCCTCAAAACAGTTGTTGATTGCTAGAAAATATGAAAAATTTACTGATATTATTTTAGTTGCCTATAAAACAAAACAGGAACAAGAAAAAACAAAAAAAATCAAACAAAAAGGGTTGTAGATGTATGTTAGAGTATTTTTTATTTTTTTAGTGAGTATATTTTTTACTGGATGTGGAGCTTTGGCTTCATCTACTTCTAACCAAGAGAGTAATTCAAAATCATGGATGATCCATCCACCAGCAGATACGGCTAAGTATTTTTATGGTGTTGGATATGGAGAAACTCAAAAAGAGGCAAAGAGTGATGCTCTTGCTACCATAAGTGCTAAAATCTCAGTAGAAGTTGCATCAAATTTTAGCTCATCAGTGACTGCCACGAGATATGGTAATAATGAAGATGTCTTAAATGAAACAAAAAATGATGTTGTTAGTAAAAGTAAGCAGATACAGTATGATGATGTAAAGGTTAAAGATAGTTATAAAGACAACAGGCAGTGGGCTGTGCTAGTTGAAGTGGATAGAGATACACTTAGTAAAACTTATGAGAGAAAGTTAAAAGAGGTAGATAACAGATTAAAAATGGAGTGGGAACTTTATCAAGATGCTAATCTTTTTGAGAAGTTAAAATACTCTGTATTGATTAAAAAATATCTAAAAGAGACAGATGGTTTTTTCCCACTTTTACATGCGTTAAATCCAAATTATGATGATTCTAGTTATACTTCTAGGTATTTAAAATACACAAAAGAGATGTTAAAAACACAAGCGAAGATGGTTTTTAAGATAAAATCTGATAAAAATTCAGAGCCGTTAGCTTCACTAATTCGCTCAAAACTAAGTGAAAAAAACATCTCATTTTCAAATAAAAATTACAATGCTCTTATAATCATAACAACAAAAGCAAAAAAGAGAAGATATAAATCTACAAATGAAAAGTTTGCAAAACTTATTTTTGCACTTAGAAAAACTACTATAAAAGTGATAGATAAACACAACAAAGTACTTTCAAATGTTGTATATAAAACTAAATCAGGCTCATCAGAGGGGTTTGAAGATGCTATTGCTAGGGTGTCAAAATATGAAAAGAAGATAGCTCAAAAAGGGATTATCGCTTTTATAACAGGTAATTAATGTATAAACAACCTCAAATATATTACTTAACTTATGAGAAATTATTGGATGATAATATCTTTAGGCATATGATAGCAGATGAACATAATAGCTACTATTGGTGTGATGATTGGAGTGAAGAACTCTATATTGCTCTTGCTCAAAAGGGATTTATATCTACTACTTATGACACAAAAGATGGTTTGGTTTTACTTCCTGAGCTGGAGTTTGATTATGGGATTTTGGATTTTGATAATCTTCACATATCTAAAAAAGTAAAAAAACTTTTAACTAAAAATGATTATAGATTTAGTATAGATGAGAGATTTGATGAGGTGATAGAAAAGTTTGGTGATTTTCACAAAGACAACTGGCTAAAAGGTAGATATGTAGAACTTTTTAAAACGCTTCATTCTAAAAAATATAATAATTTCAGAACCATATCAGTAGAGATATGTTCAAATGATGGGGAGTTGATTTGTGGGGAAGTTGGTTATATCATAGGTGAAATTTATACAAGTTTGAGTGGATTTAGTTCCCATGAAAAAAAGTATAATAACTATGGAAATCTTCAACTCGTTTTGTTGGCAAAATATCTACAAAAAAATGGTTTTGCTTTTTGGAATCTAGGTCATCCCCACATGCCATACAAGATAAAACTCGGTGCTAAAGTTTATAAAAGAACTGAGTTTCTACAAAGGTGGAACGAGTTTTGTATTTTACCAATTATTAACCTCACTGATATATACTTTCGCTAGATTTCTTACAAAACTTAGATTGAAAATCTTTCTATTTTAAACTTGATTTTTGATTTAAGTATGTAAAAAATTGTTAATAAAAAATAAAATTTATTTAATTTAGTGAGGTATTTATAGATGATTTCTAAAATTCAAAATATAAAAAAAGAAGTTTCAAAAGTTGTTGTTGGTCAAGAGAAAATGATAGATTCTCTTTTAATAGCTTTTCTTTGTGATGGGCATATTCTTATAGAGGGTGTTCCTGGACTTGCAAAAACCACTACTGTCAATGCTTTGTCAAAAGCTTTAGGACTTGACTTTAAAAGGGCGCAGTTTACACCTGACTTACTTCCATCTGATATCTTAGGTGCTGAGATTTATGATCCACAAAACAATGCTTTTAAAATCAAAAAAGGTCCAATCTTTACAAATCTACTTTTAGCAGATGAGATAAATCGCGCTCCTGCAAAGGTTCAATCTGCACTTCTTGAAGTTATGCAAGAGAAACAGGTAACTTTGGGTGATACAACATTCAAGATAGATTTACCGTTTTTTGTTATGGCAACACAAAATCCAGTTGAGCAAGAGGGTGTTTACCAACTTCCAGAAGCTCAACTAGATAGATTTATGCTTAAACTTGTAGTTGATTACAATACAAAAGATGAGGAATTAGAGATCGCAAGACGAATTTCAAGTGGTAATTTTGAGCAGATACAAAGTGTAGTTTCTAGCGATGATTTACTTAAGTTAAGAGATGCTATCAAAGCTGTTCATATAGATGAAGAAGTTGAAAAGTATATGATAGAACTTGTAAATGCAACAAGAAATCCAAGTGAGTATGGTCTTAGTGAGTTAGAAGATTTTATTCAGTTTGGTGCTTCTCCCCGTGTAAGTATAGATGCCTTTAAAGTTGTAAAAGCGATGGCATTTTTTAGGGGTAAAGATTTTGTAACTCCTGTTGATGTAGCTTACATCATAAAAGAGTTGATGAGACATCGTATAGTTTTATCTTATGAAGCTGAGGCTGAGGGTGTTACTACTGATGAAATTATCCAAAAAGTTTTAGAGACTGTGGCGATACCATAAAGGTCGCAAGTATGAGTAAATTACAAAAAATTTTGGTTCGTGCAAGACGACAGGTATTTAGTGAGATGATTGGCAATAATCCCTCCATATTTCAAGGGGAGGGGTATGATTTCATCGAACTTAGAGAGTATATGAGTGGTGATGATATAAGGCATATCGATTGGAATATCACAGCCAAAATGCAAAAACCATATATAAAAGTTTTTCGTGAAGAGAGGGAACTTAATGTAGTTATAGTTTCTGTTTTAAATGGAAGTGTGCATTTTGGTTCCAAAAAGTTTAAACAAGAGAGCATAGCTGAGATAGTTGCTATGCTTGGTTTTTCAACTTTAAAAAATGGCGATTTACTGAGTTCTTATATATTTACTGACAAGATGGTATCGCACTTAAAACCAAGTAAAAAATTAAATCAGGTGCAAAAAAGTGTTCAAGATATTTTGGAGTTTGATGCAATAAACCAAAAGGTTGATTTTAAAGTTATAGCAGATACTTTGTATAAAAGGCTGAAGAGAAAATCTCTTATCATTATTGTGGGTGATTTTTTTGAGATACCATCTTTTAAACTTTTGGCAAAAAAACATGAAGTGGTGGCTGTTGTTGTTCGAGATTTATTAGAAGAAAAACCACCACAGATGGGTTTTTCATCTTTGGTTGACCCAGAAAGTGGGACAGTTATGGAAGGTGATTTTAACTCTAGCAGTGTTAAAAGTTATGCAAAAAAAGTGCAAATTCATGATAGAAAACTTTATGAGGCATTTAGAAAATATCAGATTAGATTTACAAAAGTTTATACAACAAGTTGCGCATCTGTTGAACTTCGCAGACTTTTTGAGGGTAGGTAGATGGATAATAAAATTACAGATATACCTTTGCATGATATAAAACCATTATTGGAGATAAAAGAGTACTCATTTTATTACCTTTTAGGTGGGAGTATTTTAGCACTTTTATTGGCATGTGGGATTATATTTTTGATATATAGATATGTAAAAAATAGAAATAAATTTAATATAAGAAAAGAGAATTTAAAACTTTTGAAATCTATAAATTTAAAAGATACAAAAAAAGCAGCCTATGATATAACCTTTTATGGTGTATCATTTAAAGATGATAGCCCTAAACATCTTCAAATGTATAATGATTTGGTATCAAGGCTTCAAGATTATAAATATAAGCAAGAAGTTGAACCTATGGATAAAGAGACTTTAGAATATATTCAACTTTACAAGGAGATGTGCGATGTTTAGTGGAATCTATTTTCAATATCCATATCTTTTAGCTTTAATTATATTGTTTATGATTTGTGAGAGATTTTGTAAGATGAGATTACCATCTATATATTTTCCACATGCCAAAGAGTTTATGCAACAAGGTATATCAAGCTCAAAACTTTTGTTTTTGTTGAAATGGATTGGGATAATTATGCTTGTTGTCTCCATAGCTTCACCTGTAAAAGATGAACCATATGAGATTGAACCAAAACATGGGCATGAGATAGCACTCATTTTAGATGCTTCACAATCTATGAGTACGAGAGGCTTTGACAGAGCTAATCCAAGTTTGTCAAGATTTGATGTGGTAAAAGAGATAGTTAGTGATTTTATATCTCAAAGAAAGCATGATAACATAGGTCTTGTAGTTTTTGGGGCTTACTCTTTTATAGCTTCTCCATTAACATATGATGCAAATATTTTAAACAAAATAGTATCTCAACTTTATGTAGGTATGGCTGGAAAATATACTGCTCTTTATGAATCATTGGCTCAGGGTATAAACCTTTTAAAGATGAGTAAATCAAAAAGTAAAGTGATGATACTTTTAACTGATGGTTATAACACGGCTAGAAATCGATTTCCATTTGATGTTGCTATAGATATGGCAAAAAAAGAGAAAGTGAAAATATATCCTATAGGTATAGGTTCACCAAATGAATATAATCAAAGAGTGTTACTAAAGATTGCTAAAGAAACAGGTGGTGTGGCTTATGGAGCTTCTAGTGCGAGTGAACTTCAAGAGGTTTATAAGCAGATAGATAAACTTGAAAAAGTTGAGATCAAAAGTGAGACATTTACATATATGAAATATTATTATATGTATCCGTTGTTTATATCATTTTTTGCACTTATGTTTTATGTATATCTTAGAAATAAAAGGGGTCATAATTGAGTTTTTTACATCCTGAATTTTTATATTTTATGTTGGTGCCTTTGTTTATATTTTTTGGATTACTGCTTACTAAAAAAGAGTCTCAAATGCATTTTTTTAGTGAAGAGGTTATAGCTAAACTTCGTGTTGGCTCAAGTGGTTTGAGCATGAAAGTTAGAAATATTTTGTTTTTATTTATTGGATTTTTTATGATTGTTGCACTTGCAGAGCCTGTGATAAATAATGGTGTCATAAAAGTACAAGCAAAAAGTGCTGACATCATGATAGCTTTTGATATATCTGACTCTATGTTAGCAAGGGATGTTTATCCAAACCGTTTAGAATTAGCAAAACAAAAAGCGATAGAACTTTTGAAATTAGCACCAAACGAGAGGATTGGGGTAGTGGCTTTTGCTAAAAATTCATATCTTGTTTCTCCAATGAGTTTTGACCATGGTGCGGTAAATTTTTTGCTTCATCAGTTAGATACTACAAATATAACAGAAAAAGGAACAAATTTTCTTTCTATGTTAGAAGTGGTTGACAAGAGTATAAAAAATGATAAAAAATATCTTCTTATCATCAGTGATGGTGGGGATAAAGATAGTTTTAAAGATGAGATAGCATTTGCAAAAGAAAAAAATATTACTATCTTTGTTTTAGGTGTTGGGACAAAAAAAGGTTCACCAATCAAGAAAAAAGATGGTTCGTTTATAAAATATAAAGGAGAAATTATTATCTCAAAATTAAATGATAACATCTCAGAATTAGCAACTGCTACAGGTGGTGTTTATATTCAAAATGTAAAATCTGATAAGGATATAAAAACTATGCTTAAAGAGATGGAGTCTAAAAGCAAGAAAAAAGAGTTAAAAAGTGAAGAGGTACATAGATATATAGCACTTTTTTATTATCCTCTTGGATTGGCTTTGTTTTTACTACTTATAGCTACAAGTTCATTTAGAAAAAGTTCCAATGCTAGTGTGTTGGCTGTTATTTTGTTCTTATTTGTGGTTCCACATGCCAAAGCTGGTGCATTTGACTTTATGAAACTAGATGATGCTAAAAAAGCTTATAACTCAGGTGAGTACGAAAAATCTGCAAAACTTTATGAAGAATATGCAAAAAAGAGTGGTAATTCAAAAGCATATTATGATGAGGGAAATGCATTTTATAAATTAAAGCAATATAATAAGGCTATAAAATCTTATAAAAGTGCAAAATTTCAGGATAAGGTTTTAAAAGCTAAAAAACTTGCAAATATAGGAAATGCTTATGCAAAACAGTTGAAACAAAAAGACTTAAAACAAGCGATAAAATCTTATGAAGAGTCGTTAAAACTTAAAGAAGATAAAGATGTCAGGGAGAATCTTCAAGAGGTTAAAAAATTGCTAAAAAAACAACAGCAAAAATCTAAAAATAACAAAAATAACAAGAAAAAGAAGGATAAAAACAAAGAGAATCAAAATAAAGAGAATCAAAATAAAGATGGTAAGTCTAAAAAGTCTAATAATAAAGACAATAAAAATAAAGATGCTAAGTCTAAAAAGTCAAAGAAAAAAGACAATAAAAACAAAGACAGTAAGTCCAAAAAATCTAGTAAAAAGGATGACAAAAATAAAAAAGAGAATAAATCCAGCAAATCTGATAATAACAAAAAAGATAAAAAATCAGATAAAAATTCTAAAAAATCACAAGGTGATAAAAAGAAAAAACAAGATTTAAAAAAGCTAGATAAAAATCTCCAAAATCAGAAACTCTCTTGTTCTAAAGAGAAGATGAGTGAAAAAGAGGAAGCTAAATGGTTAAAACAGCTAAATCTACAAAAAAATACATATCTATATAGATTAAACAATCAAAAACCTAAAGAGGAGAACAACGATGAAAAACCTTGGTAAAATACTATTAATACTTTTTTTATTTCCACATGCCATATTTGCTTCTGTAAGAGCAACACTTGATTCAAACTATGTGGAGCTTGGTGATACTGTTACATACTCATTAAATATATCTGGTGAAAATATTAAAAGACCAAATATACAAGCTTTATGTGATAGTGATGTAATCTCTAGCAGTTCACAAAGAAGCATACAAATCATAAATGGTGATATTAAAAAAAGTTATATTTTAAGTTATAAATTTACACCTCAAAAAAGTTGTGAGATACCACCACTTAGCGTTGAAGTAGATGGTAAAGTTGAAAAAACAAATAGCGTCAGTTTAAAGATAGTTTCTGGTGTCGTAAAAAAAGATGCTTCATTTATGTTGAATTTAACAGCTGATAAAAAAGAAGTATTTGTCGGTGAACCTTTTAAAGTTACACTTTTATTTAAACAAAGGGAGGATGCTCAAGCAGTTGATTCTCAATTTATAGCACCAAAATTAAAAGGTTTTTGGATAAAAAAAGAGTCAAAACCTGTACGATATAGAGATGGAAGATATGTTATAACGAAGTTAGTTTATACTATGGCAGCACAAAGAGTAGGGGATTTGACAATTTCAAAAGCTCAAATGAGGATAGCTTCAAGGGCAAACAGTAGAGATAGTTGGGGTGCTTGGATACCACAAGTAAAATGGAGAAGTTATTTCTCAAACTCTTTAGATATTAAAGTAAAAGAGTTGCCAAATGGTGTAAGTCTTATTGGTGATTTTAGCATAAAAGCAACTGCTGATAAAGCTCAAATCAACTCAAATGAGGCTTTAAATGTAGAGGTGGAGGTTGATGGAATTGGAAATTTAGAAGATATAAAAAGTTTTAAACCATATATAGATGGTGTGAGTGTTTTTGATGAAAAAATTGTTATAAAAGACAATAAATTAACACAAAAACTCGCATTTGTCTCAGATAAAGATTTTATAGTTCCACCATTTACCCTAAAATATTTTGATACAAAAACAAAGCAGATAAAAACAATACAAACAAAAAGTATTTCTGTGAAAGTTATGGGTGTAAAAGAGAAAACACCACTAGTTATAAAACATTCAAAAGAGGTTGAAGTAAAACATGAAACTTCAAAAATCTTGCTTTTGGTCTCGTTTTTAGTTGGTCTGGCATGTGGGATTGTTTTGATGTTGTTAAAATCTATAAAATTTAAGAAAAAAGAAACATCATTAGATATTAAAGATGAAAAACTACTTTTGATGAAACTTTTACCATATAAAGATGATGAAGAGGTTAAAAAGATATTTGATATGTTAGAAAATAATATCTACTCAAATACTAAACAAAAGATAGATAAGAAAAATTTAAAAGAAATAATTAAAAAATATAATATCTCTTAGTCTAAAATATCGTGTAGTTTTTTACCATTTTTCATGTCTTGGTAAACTTTATTCCACTCATCATTTTGGATGCTTTTTTTGAGGTGGCTCAGTTCGGTTTCAAAAAGTTCTATCGCTTCAAGAATGTTGGATTTGTTTTGTTTAAAAACATCTTCCCACATATCTGGCGAACTTTTTGCTAATCGACTCATAGAACGAAAACCACCTGCTGCAAGGGCTAAGATATTGTTCTTGTTCTCTTGTTTCATAACTGTATTTGCGAGTGAATATGATATGGCATGTGGCATGTGGGATATAAAGGCAGCGTGACGGTCATGCTCGTGAGATTTCATAAAATATTTTTTCATATTCAATGATTTAAACATCTTTTTTGCCACTTTGCACTGATGTTCACCACTCTCCTCTAAATCACATAAAACAACGCTTTTGCCATCATACAAACCATCTATTGCAGCATGTGGACCAAAATTTTCCGTTCCTGTCATTGGGTGTGCCGCTATAAAATTTTTTCTGATTTGTTTTGGTACAGATGAGACTATAAGCTCTTTTGTACTTCCTAAATCTATGATAGTTGTATCTTCATCAATCTCTGTTAGATTTTTTAAAGCAGAAATAATACCATTTACCGGTATGGCTAAAACAATAATATCGTACTTTTTTACATCTTCAAATTTTATGATTTTATCTACTAAATTTAACTTTATCGCATCTTGTTGATGTCCTTTGTTGTGATCACTCCCAACAACTTTATCGATAAAATCAAACTTTTTTAAACTAAGTGCAAGTGAGCCACCCATAAGTCCAAGACCAACTATCGCTACATTCATATCATCTCTTTTTTACATATTTTGTAAAATTATACTAAATTTACTTAATATCTTTGTTAATAGTTGTTTTTTTGATTATTTAGATAAAATGTTAAAAATAATTTTTTAATGAGGGACACAAGTTAATGTATGGGAAGATACTATTTTATAATGAACAAAATGGGGATGGTATCATCATTACAAAAGATAATCAAAAAATAAAATTTAATATTCAAGAATGGAACGATTACAGCAAAATGCCCAGTCTGGGTTTAGAAATATCTATAAAGTTAATTGATGATGGTATAGCAAAAGAGATTCATGTTGTTGGTAAAGATGATGAGATTCAAAAAGAGGAAGATAGTTGTGAAAAGTCTGAAACTTCTGAAATCTCTGAAACTTCTGTGGCGATAAAGCCATTAAAATGTAAAAATAAAGATTTGGAAAAAGCTGGTAATGAACTAGATACTTTGTTGAATGACTCAAGTGATAATATAGATTCTTTAAACAATAAAATAATTTTATCTATGAGTATTAGTGAAACTATGCATGATTATTTTGATAGCTTAAAAAAAGAGTTAAACAAAAGGGAAGGTTATAAAAAAGTACAGGGTAGATTATTTTCTTTCAAAAAGGTTTTTATGGACAACTTTTAATAATCTAGTAGATATAGATAATAATATTGTAACTTTAAGAATCAGTTCTATTAGTTATGATTTAAAATTTGTAAGTGATTTAAAAGATAATTTTGATAAAAAAGTTAAGTATCCACTCATTGCTTTTGAAGATATATTTTTATCTTCCCAATCAGAATATAAATTAGTCAAGCAAATGACTCTTGAAGTTACTGAAAAATTAAATTTTTTAAAAAATAAAGAAGAAAAGCTTATTGTTGAAAAAGAAATCAAGAAAAATAGTATCCTTAAAACAAAAGATGAAGATAAAAAAAACACTCTGATGCAAGAGTTTAAAGTTCTAAATGGTACCTATGTTGATATTGTTCACATGATGGCAAAACTTCAAGAGATACATAAAAAAACACACAAAGACTAAATGAATTTGAATCCTCATATAAAGAAAGTTTTTATAAAACATTTAAAACTGAAGCAAAAAAATACCAAAAAAATATTATAGATATTTTAAATGCACAAGCATATTTGTTAGACTCTGTATTGTGGAAAGAAGCGAAAACTTCACAGGAAATTCTGAACTATTTTAAATCATTATCTATAGATTTGGAGTTAAATACAAAGACATATTTGAAATATTATTTGAGTACGCTTGATGAGAGTAAAGCAAACAAAGAAACTAAAGATTTATTTACATTCTATAATTATTTACTAGAGAAGCAAAGAGATTATGTTTTAATTGTTAGTGCTTCTGCTCAAGATGCTCTTGATTATGCACAAACTATACTAAACTCTAACAAAACATTAATCGTAAAGTCATTTATTAGTGAATTAGAAAGTATAAAGTGGGCGATGACTCATACTATTAAAATTCTTGTTCTTGAAGATAAACTTTTATCAACGACGGCTAAAAATTATTTGGATTATTATCATACTCATATATTTTCAAAGCCTAAAATTATACTGATTGGAGATAGCTTACAGATTAAATCCACTAACTATATGGTTCACAAAATATTACCTGCTTTTGTTCAACCGAAGCTTTTAGTAGATAATTTAAATGAACTTTTATAAGATAAATTATTTTTTTAACTTACTATTAACACAATTATAGATAGAATCTCAACTTATTTTACAATTATGGACTTTTAATGAGAATTTTTTTGGCGACAACGCTAACCCTATTAAGTATAAACTCTTTTGCATACACAATTAAAGCAATAAATTATGATGGTATGGTACATATTTCTAAGTCAGTGGCACTTAGGATGCTTCCTTTTAGTGTTGGCAGTGATGTTGATGATGAGATGATTGACAAATCAATAAAAAAATATTTTAAACAGGGTTATTTTAATGATATATGGGTTGATTTTAAAGATGGAGTTCTAACATACCATTTTAAAGAAAAAGCTCTTATATCTAAAGTTGAGTTAAAAGGCTGGAAAGAGGGCGATAAAGATATTTTGGATAGTGTTGTTCAAATAAAAAGAGGTTCTTTATATGATGAGAAAAAACTAGAAGCTGCAAAAAAAAGAATTATAGAAACAATTTCACATGATGGCAAGATAGATAGTGTTGTGGAGATTGAAAAAGAGTATCTTGATAACGGAAGTATTAAAGTTACATTTGTTGTTAATGAGGGCGAAGAGATAATTATTGACAATTTAGTATATAGTGGAGTTTCTGGACTTGATAGTGACCTTTTTGATGATGTAATATCAAACAAAGAACATCAGTTTATGGGGTGGTTCTGGGGTAGAAATGATGGGGAGCTTAGTTTAAGTGATTTGGAATATGACCCATTAAGAATTCGTGATTTGTATATGCAGTATGGATATTTGGATGCTAAGGTTGACTCACCTTTTGTAAGAGTGAATTTTGATCATTATACGGCAGATATGAGCTATCAGATAAAAGAGGGTGAAGTTTACAATATTAGTGCTGTTTCTATTAATCAGGTTGTGCATGTCATAGATGATGAGAAGATTAGAGAGGTTATTAGTTTACAAAAGGGTAAAGCTTTTAATATTAAAACATTTAGAGAAGATGCTAAAAAAATTAAGACAATTATTGCAGATTTAAGTTATGCTTTTGTGCAGGTTGTTCCTGATTTAAAAAAAGATAAGAAAAAACATACAGTTGAAGTTGTTTTTAAAATTATACCAGGTGACAAAGTTAGGATTAGAAATGTTCTTATCTCTGGAAATACCAGAACACTCGATAGAATTATAAGGCGTGAACTTTATTTAGGTCCTGGAGATATGTACTCTTTGACAGATTTAAAAGATTCTCGCAACTCACTTGGTAGGCTTGGTTACTTTGACAGTAACACTATTGAGGAGAAAAGGGTTGATAACCATACTATGGATTTAATAGTAAAAGTTAAAGAAGCACCAACAGGTAATGTTCAAATAGGTGGTGGATATGGTAGTTATGGTGGATTGATGGTTAGTTTATCGGTTGATGATAGAAATATTTGGGGATCTGGTATAAATATAGGTGTAAAAGCTGAAAAATCACAAATGACTCAAAATTATTCATTCAATATCTCAAATCCAAGATTAAATGATAGTGATTTTAGTGGTAATTTTTCCATCTATAAATCAGCATATGATTATAATGACTATAGTGTTTATACTAATGGTTTGAGTATTGGTACCGGACATAGATTTACAAGGCATATCAGTGGTTATTTGGGCTATAATTATTCATCAAATAGCTATGATTTAGATGATTCTGTAGATCAAACGACAGTTGATGATTATTATTTTGAAGATTATGCAAAAAGTTCAATTACTGTGAGTATGAGTTATGATAGTACAGATGATTATTATCTCCCTCGTGAGGGTTTTACTTTTAGTCAAGGGATTGAGAGATCAGGCTTAGGTGCTGATGCTGATTTTTTTAAATCAAGAACAAGATTTGGAAAATATACTGGTCTTGAAGATTATGTAGGATTTGATGCCATTTTTAGATATAAAGCTAGATTTTATTATGTTGAAGACACTGGTTATTTACCTATTGCTGAGAGATTTTATATGGGTGGTATTGGTAGTGTAAGGGGGTATGAATCGTATTCTCTATCACCAAGGATTGCAGATTCTAGAAGTTCTACTGGATATAGACTTATTGGTGGAAAACAAACTTTTTCAAATAATGTTGAGTTGAGTTTTCCACTTGTGCCAAAAGCTAAAATGCGTTTAGTAACTTATGTGGATTGGGGCTTTATAGGTGATGATTCTCTTAGTGAAATTTCTCGTGGTGGTTACGGTGCTGGTATAGAGTGGTTTAGCCCTGTTGGACCAATTCAGTTAATGTTCTCAAGACCTCTTAATGATAAACCAGACGATAGAACATCAGGATTTGAATTTACTATGGGGCAAAGGTTTTAAAATTTTACTTTAAGACCTTTGATGTTGTTTAATCTTTTTACAGCATCTCTTGATAGGTATAGTTTGTTTTTTGAAACTATTGTGAGTGTTCCATCTTTAAAGTTACACTCAAAGTCTATATTTCTTGGCTTGTGACTTAGTAGAGCTATGGTAAGTGAAAGCAGATAACTCATAGCATTTAAAGTTTCCTCTTTTGGCAATAATCTTTTGTATTTATTTATATGCTCAAAAGATGGAAGTTTTCTTTTAGCATATCTCACAAGCGTAGCAATAAGCATAATTTGTTCATGTGTAAAGCCATATTCAAGAGCATTTTGTATTAGATAGTAACTATGTTTATGTTGAGAATAAAAATGAATACTACTTCCTGTTGAGTACAGTTTTGCAGCTATTGTAAAATCTTGACGATATTTTTTGTCAATATCAAGGTAGCTGTGTGTTGCATCAAAAAGTTTTTTTGAAAGTGTATTAAGCTGATTTGAAAAACTATTTTCAAGTGTATGTCTATCGATAAGGTATCTTACGGAGGTATTATAGTTATGTGGAAATTTATCTTTAGAATTTCTAAGTAGATCTGATAGATAAACACCTTCTCTTACTCCAACACCACTTGTAATAAGTTTCTTTATATCTGTCTTTTTTAAAACTCTATCTAGTATGAGTGCGCCTGGTTTTATAACATCAAATCGTTCTGGTTTTATACCTAATTTTTTAAGTTGTTTTTCGTCTGCTTTTAATATATCTGATATGAAATTTAAAAGGATTTTCCTTGAATATTCATAAGCATGTAGTTTGTCTAGTGGATAGTTTTCTATCCCCATGATAGCACTTGAAATAGCTCGAAAAGTTCCACCTATACCTATAAGTGTTGAGGCCTCGATAGTGTCGAGAAATTTAAGCTTAGAATCTACATATGCTATAGCACCTTCAATATCATGTTTATCAAAGAAAAGTTCCTTTAGTCTAACTGTTCCAAGTTCTAAAGAGATTGGATTTTTAACATCTTTATTGTCTATGATTGTAAATTCTGTTGAACCTCCACCTATATCTATACTAAGAGCATTTTTTTGTGGTGGTAGTAGATTTGCACATGCTATGGCTCCGAGATATGCTTCTCTTTCCCCATTTATAATTTTTATATTTAATTTTAAATGTTTTCTGACTTTGTTTATAAAATCTTTTTTATTAGGTGCATCTCTTAGTGCAGAAGTAGCAACACATAAAATTTTTCTTACTTTAAAAGAGGAAGATATGCTTAAAAAATCTTTTAGTGCATCAAAAGTTCTTTGCATTGGAATCTCTTGAAGATAGTTGTTGTTTTTGTAAGCATTTTGGGAGATTCTTACTTTACTTTTTTCTTCGTGGAGTAGATGAAATGCAAAACGGGATGTTTTTTCATAAACAACCATTCTAGCTGAATTAGAACCTATATCTATGACAGCTACCCGTTTTGCCATAAACTTACTCTTCTACGGAGAGATTTTTATATTTAAATTGAAGTTCTGCGATTGACTCTACATTATCTTTATCTGGAACTATACAATCAACTGGACAAACTGAGATACAAGCTGGTTCATCATACACAGTAACACACTCTATACAGCGATCAGGATCTATATAGTAAATAGGGTCTCCTTCTTCTATCGCTGTTGTTGGACATTCTTCGCGACATGCGTCACATGCTATACACTCATTATTTATTATTAATGCCATTGAAAAACCTTATATATTATTACTTATATTTTTGATGTCAGATTTATAGCAGAATAAAGCTTTATTGTATTTTAAATAGATAATTATCTATCTATCTTTTTATGGGTAAAATACAAGAAAGTTTTGAATTTAGCGTAAGAGAAGCAATTGTTCCATCAATACCATCATCTCTATTTTGAAGTTTGATCGTTGCTCCAAGTCCATCTGCAGCACTTTTTGCTAAAAAAAGTCCTAGCCCAACACCAGGTTTATTGCCTTGCCTTTTAAATGGTGCAAACAGATCAGCACTATCATCTATCCCACACCCCTCATCAATAACTTCTATTAGTAAACCCATAGAATTTTGAGAACTTCTTATAGTTACTTTTTTATTTTTTGGAGTAAATTTTAAAGCATTTTGTAAAAAGTTTTGTACGATTTGATTAAGTAAGCTAACTTGCAATGTTGCCATATATTGATCAGGTTCAAAGTGTATGATTAATTCTTTATTTTCATTTTCAGCTAGTAGTTTAAAGTCATTAGCTTTTTGTTTTAAAAACTCAATTACATCAATTTCTACTGGTTTGTCAAGTTGCGCACCCTCTTGCCTACCAATGTTTAAGATGTTTGATACTATTATATTCATCTCATCTATAGTTTTATTTGTAACTTTTAGAGCATCTATGTACTCCTCAGCAGAGCGTTTTTTTATGAGTGTAACTTGATTTTTAAGCTTTATTACTGCAAGGGGAGTTTTTAGTTCATGTGCTGTTCCAATAAATAGTTCCTTTTGGTATTTCACAAAATTTTGTATTCTGCTTATAAGGTGGTTTATAGTAGTTCCTAGTGGTTCAAACTCTTCTGGAAGTTCTTCTACTCTTATGGGTTGAATAAGATGCTCATTCATATTTGAGAGCTTAGAAGTTAAAGTTTTCACAGGTGCAACTAACATTTTTGAAAGACCTATTGCATAAAGAATAACTAGTAAAAAACCAGCAATATTTATGATGAAAATATAGTTTAAAATCTTTTCTAATAATAATTGAGTATGAGTGACTTCTCTTATGATTTTTAGATAGCTATTGGTGTCTATTTGAAATGGGTATATCAGTGTTAGAAAAGTTTTTTTATTTTTTGTTGTTTTATAT
>Ga0256842_1000372_pt1 | contig 39353 bp, 43 predicted proteins | sample 4559240metaG_FD_185973 | JGI IMG/M metagenome (GOLD analysis project Ga0256842, IMG submission 185973) | Hydrothermal vent microbial communities from Guaymas Basin, Mexico - 4559-240 | ecosystem: Environmental > Aquatic > Marine > Hydrothermal vents | place: Mexico: Guaymas Basin | collected...
TAGTACTTTACTCATTTATTTCTCTATATTTTGATTTAATGAAAATTCTAAAAGTGACTTATAATATTTTGTATGACCTAAGCCTACTTTTCTTAGCATCTTAATTTGTTCTAATAATGATTTCTCTATCTCTGAAATAACAAATTTTAAATCATCACTTAGACAAATGAGTTCTACATCATCCTTATCAATCATACCATTTTTAGTAAGTTTTTCTTTTATGAATTTTATTAATGGTTCATAAAATTCAACTCCAACGACAAATAGTTTTACCCCTGTAACTTTTTTAGTTTGAATTAAGGTTAGTGATTCAAACAATTCATCTAATGTTCCAAATCCACCAGGAAAAATAACATAAGCAATAGAATACTTAACAAGCATAACTTTTCTTGAAAAAAAATAATCAAAAGTAAGCTCTTTAGATGTATATGGATTTGCAACTTGTTCAGATGGCAAGTCTATATTTAAACCAATAGATTCAATATTTTTATGTTCATGTGCACCACGATTTGCTGCTTCCATTATACCTGGACCACCACCAGTCATAATATTAAAACCTTTTTTAGCTAGCATAGATGATAATTTTCGTGCTTTTTTATAATACTTATCACTTTTATTTGTTCTAGCACTACCAAATATTGTAACAGCAGGTCCTAATTCACCTAACTCATCAAAACCTTTTATAAAATCTGCAAGAATTTTAAAAACAGACCATACATCAGCTGTTTTTATATCCTTTGCATATTTTTTTGCTAATTCATCTTTTTTATATTTATTAGTTTCCATATTTTATGACTTTAACTGCGCTAGTCTTTCTCTTTTTGTTCCAATTGTAGTTATTTGAACTCCAAAGTTTCCATCCACAATAACAACTTCACCCTCAGCAATAACATGATCATCTACAAGTATCTCTAATGGGTCATTCGCTAATTGATTTAGTTCTATTACAGAACCTATATCCATATTTAAAACATCTTTTAAAAGCATCTTCTTTTTACCGATACGAACTTTTACCGGCAACTTAACATCCATTATTAAAGATATATTACTAAGTTCTTCATCATTTAAACTAACATGATCTTCACATGATTCTACTGATGCTGGAGAACCGACACTTGCAAAAGATATACCATCTGCTGATGCGGCACTTACACCATTTATAGAATTATTTAAATCTTCATCTACTATAAACATAAGTAAAGATTTTAAACTTCCCATAGAAAAATTGTAAATAAACATTTTAGAAAAATCTTCTAGACTTACTTCTTCTCCTTCTGGAACTGATTCAACGCTATCTACAGCAAAAGATAAAACTGCTAATTCTTTTTGAGCAGATAAAGCATTTCCGATAGCACCAAAAATATTTGATATTATCTCTTTTGCTGCATCTAAGTCATCTTCTGTAACTTCTTCACGAGAGCTTTCCTCTTCACCCATCATCATATCAGAGAGTGTTGTAGCAAGATTTGGAGTAAGTGCAACCATTGCTTTTGCATCAATATCACCGCTAACAGTTAGCTTTAATAATACTATTGGTGGTACAATATTTGAGATAATACTTAACTCTTGTTCCTCTTTTAATTCAAGATTTGGAGCCTCACCAACTAAAGCCTCGACAGTACCTACTGTTTCATCTTTAAACAATGTTATAAAATCACTCATTACCTAACTCCTCGTTATGGTGTTCTTGCTCTTCTTGTATAATCTGCTTCACACCAGATATTTTATCTCTTCTTGATGTCTCAAAACTCTCTAAAGCTCGTTTTACAGCATCTTTTTCTGTATATATAACTTCTGAAACTTGTATAGATTTTCTAAATCTTCTAAGACCTATTTCACCTCTAAATCTATCTTTTCCATCTACAGATATAGTAACTATATCATCTGCTGGATTTCTAAGTTTCACAATATCACCAGATTTTAAATCAAGAATATCTTTTAAAGTAAGTTCTGTATTACCAAGCATAGCTTCAATACCAACTTTTGCACCACCTAATAATACTTGAAGTTCAGTATTTCTACTTTTTTTAGTACTTGTCTCATTTAACATCAAATCGCGAGATGCTAATTTTGGCAAAACTGGTTCAAGTGCAATTACTGGATAACAAATATTCATCATTCCAGAACTTTGTCCAATAATAATCTCCATTACAACCATTACAACAATCTCATTTTGTGCAACAATTTGGACAACATTTGGAGATGACTCTTTGGACTCCACAGTTGGATAAATCTCCATTACTGGTCCCCAAGCATCTTTTAGTGTACTCATCATAACACGTAAAATTGTTTCAAAAAGTGATAACTCTATATCTGAGAACTCTCGAGATGCATCAAAAGGCTCACCTTTTCCACCTAGAAGACGATCTAGCATCGGAAATGCAATTGATGGATTTATCTCAATAACTCCACTACCCTCTAATGGTTTCACAGAAAAAACATTAAACGATGTTGGATTTGGTAAAGACATCAAAAACTCACCATAAGTCATCTGATCCACTGAATGAAGTTGAATCTCAACAATACTTCGCATAATAGAAGATATTTGAGATGCTAAAGATCTAGCCATTTTATCATGAACACCACGAAAAGCACGAAGTTGTTCTTTTGATACACGGTTTGGTCGCTTAAAGTCATATAGTGTAACTTGTCTTTGAGTAGCTAGACCATCATCACCAGATTCAAGGACATCATCACCCTCATCTTCAACAACATCTAATAATGCATCAATCTCTTCTTGTGAAAGTATATCAGCCATTTTATGCCCCTACACTTTCTTTGATTTTATGAATTACAGCTTTATGAATTTGTGAAATTCGAGACTCTGTAATACTAAGCAATTCAGAAATCTCTTTAAGTGTTAATTCTTCAAAATAATAAAATTGAATTATAAGTTGTTCACGTTCTGAAAACTCTCCAAGGACTTTTTTTATAACATCTATAAGCTCTTCTTTTTCTATTTTAGCAAGTGCTGCACCTTCATCACCAACTTGAAGTTGGTCGTGAAGAGGCATAACAGTGTAAATAGTAGAAGCTATGCGAGCATCATGCACTTTATCTATTGGTTCATCTAAAATTTCTGCTAACTCTACATCAGTTGGTTCATCTTCATGAGTAACTCTATACTCTTCAATAGCATAGTCAATCGCTTTAACAAGTTTTCTGCTAGCACGAGAAAGAATATCTAAACTTCTAAGATAATCAAGCATAGCACCATATACTCTTTTTTTAGCATATCCCCAAAAATTATCATTAAGAGTTTCATCATATCTTCTAGCTAATTTAATTAACTCTTCTGTACCTATAGCTGAAAGATCCATAAAATCTACAGAAGAAGGAAGTCTCTCTTTTAGTCTAAAAGACATAGCTTTAACTGCAGGAAGGTACTGTATTGCTAGTTCATCTTCTTTATGCTTAATATCTTGCGTATATGCATCAATCATTATGCTTCCTCAGGATCGAGTGCATTCATCTTAATTGCAGCATCTGTAATTTTAACAGCTGAATCAATAAGTTTTTCACGCTTATTTATCTCTTTTACAAAAACATCTAATTGCTTTTCATGTTGATCTCTTGGAAAAAAATAAGTTTTTGCAATTGTAGTTCTGTAATAAAACGCAACTATTATATGTGAGAATAAATAAAAGAATGTAGTTATAAAAAATGTATATACCAATAAACCTTCAGCATCAAATGATTTTAAAATACCAAATAATATGCCTACAAAAAAGCCCTGAACAGTAAAAAAATATACAAAATTTTCGCCTAACATCTATGTATCTTCCCCAATACTAAACTTAAAAATGTTTTACCAATCGTTTAAATAGTCCTGATAATCCGCTTTCACTAGGAGTTACTAGCACATCTCGTTCCAAAGTACTTGTTATACTATTTGCAATTGCTACTATATCTTTATGAACAACTGATGATGGATAAGTAGCACTAAACAATGCTCTTTGCTTCACAGAAGATGAAACTTTAACATCTGCATTAATCTTACCAATAAGTTTTAAATTTAATTGCTTACCAATGTTTGCTAAGGCTACTTTTTTTATCTTTTGATAAACTGCTGTTGATTCTCTCTCATTTTTAACTTGATTCATTATCATAGAAATATCATCACGAAGCGTAGCAATAGTTTTTATAGTCGCGTACGCATCAGTAATGGCTGCAGGGTCTGGAACAGTCACAACAATCACTTCATCGGCAGCATCTATAAACATTTGAATATGATTACCAATTCCAGCACCAGTATCAATAATCATAACATCAAGTTTATCTAGAACTTGAGCTTCACTCATAAAACGTTCAAAAAGTGCTTGATTTGAGTATTTTAATATCTCATCTCCACTCTCCCCTGGAATTAGAATAAGATTCCTAGTTATTGGGATAAGAATATCGCTTACTGTAGCTTCACCCTTAAGTACATGAAGAATATTTTTTTTGATTTTCACATTAAACATTACATCTAAATTTGCAAGACCAATATCTGCATCAAAGATTCCAACATTGAGTCCACTTTGTGCTAGGACATAAGCAAGATTTGAAGAGATTGTACTTTTACCAACCCCACCTTTTCCAGATGTAATAGCTACAAACCTTGTTTTCTTACTCTTCTTTTTCTCATTTGAAGCAACTAGCTCCTCTAACTTTTTAGCCTGATGATCCATCATGCTTTACTCCTGTTAAAACCATGTAATAAACAATCAACTAAAAAATCACTATTTGCTACAACTAAGTCTTCTGGAACTTCTTGTCCAACTGAAAAATAACTTATAGGTTTTTTAGTTTCATAAGCAAGTGAAAAAATATTTCCAAAACCTCTAGTCTCATCAAGTTTTGTAAACATTAAAGTATCAATATTTAAAGAGGCAAAATTATCATAAGTAGCCTGCAGGTCTTCATATTTTATAGAACTAGGCATTACTAAAACTGTATCTATATTATAACGGACATCATTTCCATCTAAACATTCATAAATTTTCTCTATTTTACCCTTATCATAAGGAGATGATCCCATGGTATCTATAAGAATATAATCGCAATACTTTAATGATTCAATCGCAGAAGCAAAGTCTATAGGATCAACAACAGTCTCTATTCCAAGTTTCATCATTCGGGCATATTGCATCAATTGTTCAACTGCTCCAATACGATAAGTATCTAAAACTATTAATCCAACTTTATACTTTTTATCTAAAAGATAAGAGTATCTTGCTGCTAATTTTGCAACTGAGGTTGTTTTTCCTACACCCGTTGGACCAACTAACATCATAACTTTTTTATTTCCTACACTTGCTTTTGATTCAAGTCTCACAGGTACCATTTTTCTAAGCAATGTTTGAAAGTATCGTTTTACAGTTGTTGAGTTTTCTTTCATCTTAAATGGCATATGTTCTAAAGTTATACTCATAATCTCATCAAGGTGCTCTTTATTCATTCCACTTTGAGAAGCAAGTCTATAAATCTCAGCAAATTCTGATGGGATTGATTGTTCTAAGTCTGGTGATTTTTCATCCCAAAACATATTTTGAATAATCTTTACTTTATCACCAAGTTTACTTATCTCAGATTTAATATCTTTTAATTCTTTTGGCTCAAAACTAGGTTTAACTGGTTCTCCATACTCATAAAGTGGGTCTTTTAGTTTTGCTGTTTTAGAGATTTGTTGTGCAGCAGAAGAGATATCAAATAATACATCAGCACTTTTTTGAGTAAGGGGTCTTTCATCTTTACGACTGGTAGACATAGGGGAGTTGTAAGTGTTATGAACATCTTCATTTTCAATACCCATCACTATCTCATACATTGCAGGTCGTCCAAGTGATTTTTTTTGAATCTCTTTTGTATCAATATGAAGCATGTTTTCATAGTTAATATCCATCTTAGCCTTTTTAAGCGCTTCTGATGGAGTCTTTCCTGTAAAAGTCAATATCTTCATTTTCTTATATCCATTAAAGGTATCAATACACTCTCTCTTTTAAACCACTCTGGATGTGGGATTTTTAATTTTGGTAAATCTATAACTCTGTTATCAAAAAAAATAATGTCCAAATCCAATGTCCTTGGAGCATCTTTAAAACTTCTTTTTCTTCCAAATTTCTTTTCCACTCTCATCAAATAAGCCAAAAAAGCCAAAGGATTTAAAGAGGTTTTTAAAACAATAATTGAGTTAAAAAAATCATCCTGATTAACATAACCAAAAGGAGGATTTTTCAAAATCAACGATGTTTGTAATAGTTCTACTTGTTTATCTTTTTTAAAATAAATAAAAAGATGTTTAAACCTTCGTTTAACATCACCTACATTTCCACCTATTCCAATAGTTACACTGTAACGCTTAAAACTTTTGGCTCTACATGTAGAGCCAAAGTGTAAACTTTTAAAAGTACTAAGAGTATTTGAAAGTTTATGCTTTAAATACAAAACTACTTAGCAGCTGCTTGAGCTTGAGCTTGTTTCTGTGCTTCTTGAGCAGCTTGTATTTCACTCATTATTTGTGTCATTCCAACCATGGCCATATGGTAACCAAATGGACCAAAACCAACTATACTAGATGTACAAACTGGAGCGATCATATTATCTTTTCTAAACTCTTCTCGACGGTGAATATTAGAGATATGAACCTCAATAGTTGGAAGGTTTACTGCAACAATTGCATCACGAATAGCTATAGAAGTATGAGTATATGCTGCAGCATTGATGATAATACCTTGAGCCTCACCATAACACTCTTGGATACGGTCTACTATTTCACCCTCTAGGTTACTTTGAAAAAACTCTACTTCCATATCATTGTTTGAACCAAATTCTTTCATTTGAGCATGGATTTGCTCTAACTTCATTGGACCATAAATATTTTGTTCTCTTACACCTAACATATTTAAGTTTGGTCCTTGAATTACTACTATTTTCATCTTTTACCTTTTAAAATTTTTAAGTTGTTTATTCTAGCGAAATTTATATTAAGAAGATGTAAACTCATAAAACCACAAACAATAATTTTGACCTAGATAGTTCTTGGTTTTAATTTATATTTATTTTTGTATAATAATACTACAAAACAATATAACAAAGGAGTGGTGATGGTTGATTCTATTTTACTTCGTATCGCTAAAACAGCTATCTTAAGCCAGTTTGATAGTACATATTTTATTGATAAAAAAAAGTTACTATTTGAGTATCCTTTTTTAAAAGAAAATGGTGCTGCATTTGTTACACTTGATAGTGCCCAAAAATTACGAGGGTGTATCGGTACTATCATTCCTCATAGAATACTGTTAGATGATGTTTTACAAAATGCTTTATCTGCTGCGTTTGCTGACCCAAGATTTGAACCATTGAACGCAGATGAGTTTGATGATTTAACTTTAGAAGTATCAGTTTTAACTACTCCAACCCTTTTAGAATATAGAGATTATGAAGATTTAAAATCTAAAATAAGACCACATATTGATGGTTTGATTTTAAAGTATGGGCGCTACCAAGGGACTTTTTTACCTCAAGTTTGGGAACAACTTCCTAAGCCACATCAATTTTTAGAGCATCTTTCATATAAAGCAAACGCTAACCCAACTATCTATCAACAGCATCCAGATATTTTTATTTATCAGGTTGAAGCACTAAAGGAAGATTTCAATGCAATATTATCGCTATAAAGACGAAAAATCAATTACTTGTTTGTTATGCAAGCATTATTGTGTTTTAAAAGCTAATGGGCATGGAATATGTGGTATCAATTTTAATGAAAATTCAGAATTAGTCAATAAAACATATAATCATCCATCTGCAATCCATATGGACCCCATAGAAAAAAAACCACTTTATCATTTTTTACCAAATACTGCGTCACTCTCTATTGGGACAGTTGGTTGTAATTTTCGCTGTCCTTTTTGTCAAAACTATTCCATTTCACAAACATCTTTGGTAAATGAAGACAATACCTATACTCCAGAAGATATTATCACTTTAGCTTTAGATAATGGTGCGCAAAGTATTAGTTACACCTACAACGAACCTACTATTTGGTATCCCTATGCAAAAGATATCGGTGTAATTGCTAAAGCAAATGGTCTAAAAAATATTTTTGTTTCAAGTGGATATGAGTCAAAAGAGGTCTTTCATGACATGTTGTCATGGTTAGATGCAATAAATATCGACCTAAAAAGTTTTTCTCATGAGTACTATAAAAAAGTGCTAAAAGTTAATCTTGATGGAGTATTAGAGTCTCTAAAAGCCTTTGCAAAGAGTGATATTTGGCTAGAGATAACAACACTTATTATTCCTGATGTAAATGATAGCGAAGAAGAACTTCATAAGATGGCTGCATTTATAGCAGATGAACTCGGTGTAGATATTCCATGGCATTTGAGTGCCTTTCATCCTGATTATAAAATGTTAGATACACCGAGTACACCAATAAATACACTAATAAGAGCAAAAGAGATAGCGAAAAGTTATGGTATTAAATATGTTTATATTGGTAATATAGCCAATGACAACTCGACTTACTGTGATATATGTGGGGAGTTATTGATAAAAAGAGATGGATTTAGGACAGAAGTAATCAACCTTAAAAATTCTAAATGTATATCGTGTAAAAATGAGATTAAAGGAATTTGGTCATGAGAGAGATGAGTGTAGCAGGGAGTTTTTACCCAAATGATAAAGATGAGATATTAAGATATATAAATCATTTTAATAATATATACTCTAAAGAGTTAAGTTTGCCAAATATTAAAACAAAAGTAGTTGTAGTTCCACATGCAGGATATATTTACTCAGGTTATACAGCTAACATTGCTTATAGACTTTTACAAAAAAGTGGAGTGAAAAATTATCTTGTGATAGGTCCATCACATAAAGTTGGATTTAATGGTATTAGTATGTGTGATGATAAGAAGTATGCAACACCTTTTGGAAAGATTGAAAATGCACAAGAGATGAGAGATGAGTTGGCAGAGAACTTTGATTTGAAAAAACTAATCCCACACGAAGAGCACTCAACAGAAGTACAATTTCCATTTTTAAAAAACTATATTCCTGATGTTAAGATAATTGAACTCATTTATGGAAGAGTTAGTTCAGATGAGATATCTCAAATAATCGATTATGTATTACAAAAAGAGGATTATGGCGTTGTGATTAGCTCTGATTTAAGTCATTTTCACAATTTGGAAATGGCAAACTCTTTAGATATGTTTTGTGCTAAAGCCATAATAAATCTTGATTTAGAAGAGCTAAAAAATGGCTGTGAAGCATGTGGAATATTAGGAATAGAAGCAGTTATAAAAAGTGCTTTAAAACTAAATCTACATTCAACTCTACTTGATTACAGAACAAGTGCTGATGCAACAGAAGATGATAAAAGAGTTGTTGGTTATTTAAGTGCTTGTTTTAGTTAAAAAAAGTAGTGTATAATATCAAAAAAAGAATATTACATGCAAATAATTGTGCCACATTATATATACACATCAGAGGCTATTTTACAAAACCAAGCTGTAGCTTTTGATAAAAAAATCCAAAAAATAGCACCATATGATGAACTCTTAGATCTTTATCCAGATGCTAAAGTTACAACACTTAGAGAAAACTCACTTCTTATGCCAGGGCTTATTAATGCTCATGTTCATATAGAATTTTCTGCAAATAAAACTGAACTTTCTTACGGTGATTTCATGTCATGGCTTTATAGTGTGATAGAAAATCGTGAAGAACTAATTGGTGGTTGCAATCTAGAGTGCATGAGCAAGGCAATAGACAATATGCTTGAAAATGGTATCACTACATTTGGGGCGATTAGTTCTCATGGAATGGACTTAGAAGCTTGTGAAAATGCAAAACAAAATGTAGTTTATTTTAATGAACTTATAGGTTCTCAAGCTACAATGGCAGATACACTATTCGGTGATTTTTTATCTCGCTTAGATGCTAGTAAGACAGTAAAAAGAGAAGGGTTTACTCCTGCAGTTGCTATTCACTCACCATATTCTGTTCATCCTGTTTTAATACGAAAAGCACTACAAATTGTTAAAAATGAAAAACTTCCTTTAACTGCTCATTTTATGGAAAGTCAAGCTGAAAGAGATTGGTTAGATAATAGTGATGGAGACTTTAAAAAGTTTTTTGTAGATTTATTAAAACAAGAGAAGAATGTAAGTGATTCAAGTGAATTTTTAGAGCATTTCAACGAAGTACCAACTCTTTTAACTCACGGGGTTCAAGCAAATAATAAAGAATTAGAGACTATCTCTACATGTAGACACACCATAATTCACTGCCCTATTTCTAACAGACTTTTAGGAAATCCAACTCTAAATATAAAAGCTTTAAATGATAAAAAAATTCGTTGGATTGTAGCTACTGATGGACTAAGCTCAAACTATAAACTTGATCTTTTTGAAGAGATGAAGATGTCACTTTTTATGCATCCATCAGCTCCACTTTTAGAGTTCGCTCACTCTTTACTTGATGGTGTTACAAAACATGCGGCAGAAGCACTCAATCTTAACACTGGTGAGATTAAAGAGGGTAAAAATGCAGATATGCTTATTATCGATTTAGATGCTAAACCCACACAAGAGTTAGCTATTCATTTAATATTACATCGCTATAATATCAGCAAAATTTATATAAATGGTAAGTTAGAGAAGGATAAATAAACATGAACTTAATCAAAAAAATATTTTCACCAATCACTGCGACACTTGGATATATACAAAATCATTTTAAAGCTATGATATTTGTACTAATTCTTGTTTTAATTTTTGCTCCAAATGAAAGTGATAAACTCAACCCTGTAAATCTTCAACAAATAAATCTTCTTGGTCCAATTATGGAAGTTTCAGAAGTCTTAGAACAAATCGAAGATGCTACAAATAATGATAAAGTAAAAGGTGTTTTATTTGTTGTTGATTCTCCCGGTGGGGCTGTTGCACCATCTATAGAGATAGCTTATGCCATTAAACGACTTAGAGAGAAAAAACCTGTAATAGTCTACGCTAAAGGAACTATTGCCAGTGGTAGCTACTATGCTAGTATATGGGCAAATGAAATAATTGCTAACCCTGGAAGTATGGTCGGAAGTATTGGTGTTATTATGGAGGGTGCTGATTTAAGTGAGCTTATGAATAAAATTGGTATTAAAACTCAAACTGCTCAAGCTGGTAAATATAAAAAAATTGGAACTATGGATAGACCTTGGAAAGGTTATGAGGTGAATGAATTAAATAAAGTTATACAAGGGACTTATGATATGTTTACTAAAGATGTAGCAGATGCGAGAGGGCTTGATATTAAAAAGCGTGATACTTTTGCAAACGCTCATATATTTACTGCAGCACAAGCAAAAAAAGTCGGTTTAATAGATTCTCTTGGTGTTTCTTATACTGCAAAACAAAAACTTATAAAAATAAGTGGAGTTACAAATCCATCATGGAATAAAGAGGACAAATTCGATAAGTTAATGAAAAAGTTATCAGCTACTACTGCTGTAACTCTTCATACTTACTTTCCTAGTATTAGCTTACGCTAATTACACTAGGGATATTTTCAAATATTCTTTTAACTCTATCTTGCCAAACATCACCAAACTCTTTAGCCTCCTCAGGAGTAGCTACACCACCCATAAGTTTTTGCATTAGAGGTCCCATCTCTGGTTTTGGTGGTATTGATGATGGATCATAAACCACATCTACACTTTTACCGGTATCTACTCTTGTAAATCTTGCTGATGATTCTATATTTGCATTAAATTTCATTAAAGAATGTCTAGCAAATTTTCCATTTAAACCTTTGAAACCACTTTTATCTGTAGCACCAGTTATTTGAGTGACAACATTACCTATAACTCCAGCAACACCATCTTCTAAGTCTTCTCTAAACTCAACTGCTATATTACCGCGAATAATCATCTCATCAGGATATAAAGCTTTTAAAGCCTCAGAAGTCATTATATATGCTCCTGCAACCGTTGGACAAGAGTGTCCTGCTGACTTTACTACCTCTAAAAATGTTATCTCATACATTCCATTTTCAAATGCACCTAATACACCTGAGAGTGGATCTACAACTTTTATACTTTCTACGCTATCAAAAAACTCTGGATATGCCATATTTTTTCCTATATTTTATTTTTACTAATTACTTTTGCACTAATGCTAACTTCATCACTCTGAACTTCAAAGATATCCTCTACATGTAGAGTAGATATATCTATCACTTTTTTGTTTTGAGAAATTTGTGCAAAACCTTTTTTACTTTTTAGTTTTGGATGATTTGATTCTAGCATCTTTTGAATACTTCTAAGTTGATTTTGAGCAATATTAATCTTTGAATTAATAATATCTGGAAATCTTTGTTTAATATTTTGTACTTCTTTTGATTTATTTTGTAACTTAAAACTAATAGTTTGATAAAAAGAGTCTTTTAACTGTTTTATCTCATCTAGTTTTTGAGTTAATTTTTTCTCAATAGAGTGTTGCTTATATGAGTTTTCTAGATGTTTTAACTCTTGTGTAGCATTATGAACTTTTTGTGAAACTGTTTGTGTAAATTGAGATGATATAGAGTCTATATACTGATAAAGTTCGTTTGTATCTGGTAGACACATCTGCATTGCTGCTGATGGAGTTGGTGCGCGTAAATCTGCTACAAAATCACTTATAAGATAATCTATCTCATGTCCAACTGCTGATATGATTGGTGTTTGTGCGTTAAAGATGGCATCAGCAACTATCTCTTCATTAAAAGCCCATAAATCTTCTATACTTCCACCACCACGACCAACGACAATCAAATCATACTCTTTTGTATCCGCTACATGTAGAGCATGCACGATACTTGGAGCCGCTGAGTCACCCTGAACAAGAACATTATAAATATCTATCTCAATAGCGCGGTATCTTGAGTTAGCAACGCGAAGCATATCTTGAAGTGCTGCTCCAGTTGCTGAAGTTATAAGTGCTAATCTTTTAGGGAATTTTGGAAGTTGTTTTTTTATCTCTGGATTAAAGTAACCCTTATCTGAGAGTTTTTGTTTTAACTGCTCGTATGCTAAAGCCAAAGCACCCTGCCCTGATGGTTCAATAGAAAAACAATTTATCTGATAACTTCCGCGAGGTTTATAAAGTGTTAAAGCCCCATCAAGTATGACTTTTTGCCCCTCTTTGAGTTGAAACTTTAACTTACTTGCATTTCCACGAAACATTACACACGAAATAGCAGAAGATACATCTTTTAAAGTAAAATAGATATGACCTGAGTTATGAAAAGTTATTCGAGATAATTCACCCTCAACTAAAACTCGAGAAAAGCTCTCTTCAAGTAAACCTTTTATCTGTTCGTTTAGGGATGATACGCTTTGTGTGTGCATGTAGCTGATGCTACTTTTTACGAGCGATTAGTAAAGTAGAAATATCCATAGAAAAACTTTTTGTATAAAGCATCTCAAAGCCAGCTTCTTCTAACTCTCTTTGCATGTTTGCAACAGTTGAGAAATCCTCTATTGAGTTTGGAAGATACTCATAAGCTTCTAAATTTTTAGATATAAATCCACCAACTTTTGGTAAAATTTTATTAGTATAAAAATTCATAACTTTTGCAACAGGCGATGGATTTTCATTTTTCATAAATTCTAATATAACTACAAGTCCATCTTTTTTAAGTACACGATTAAACTCATCTAGTGCTTGTGTTCGCTCCATAACATTACGGATACCGTAAGTGATACTTAGTATATCTGCACTCTCATTTTCTAAAGGAATTTCAGTTGCTTTTGAGATATGATAGTTAAACTTAGGATATTTCTCCCTAGCAACATTAACCATACCAACAGATGGATCAACCCCAACAATCTCACCAATAGCGATGCCATTTACCTCTGAACGTCTTTTCCAAAAGTCCATCATATCACCAGTTCCACAAGCTACATCAACAATTTTATCAATAGAATCTTTAGCGTAAAATTCATAAGACAAATCACAGGCTTTACGTCTCCATGATTTATCAACACCCATACTCATAACACGATTTGCTGTGTCATAAGTTGGCGCTATATCATCAAACATCGATACAATTTTTTCTTGTTTTTGGCTATTTTGTTTACCGTGTGAACTCATCTATTTCCTTTTGGTTGTTAAAAAAACTATTTTAACCATGCAATTATATCTTCATCTTCTTTTTCTATATTTAAACTTTCAAACTTATCTTCTATATGTAGATAACACAAGTTATAATTTACTATACCTTTTGTTAACTCCATCATCTTTTGCGTACCCTCTATCATAATATTTTTATAATTATTAATAAGTTTTAAGTTATCTGAAATCATTACTAGTCTACCATCTACTTTAAAAAGAGGTATAGTTTTATCAAACTCTTTTTGACGTGAATATATCAAAACATCTGGAGCTTTTCCATTAACGAGTCTAGCATCTAAGGTTGGTCTATCAACTCTAACGGTATTTCCACCAATAACTAACAAATCACACACATCACGCATAGCATGTACATTTGTTCTTGATTTTAATGAACTCACACTTCCATCAGTTGAACCATCAAGTCTTTGAGCCCATTTAAAAAACACAAACTTATCTTTTTGCCAAAGATTAAATGGCTCTAGCAAATCGTCACACTCTTTTTTAAGTATACCAAACTCTGCATTTTGAAAATCATCTTGATAAGAATCAGCAGAACCAATATATACTTTTTTTATTTTTAACTCATTTATCAAGTTTGCACAAGCTGGAGTTTTTCCAATTTTAGAACATGGTTCTAATGTTGTATAGATTGAACAGTCTTTAAAAAGATTATTATGTTTTTGTATTAGAAATTTGTGAATATCTGCAGAGTTCTCTACATGTAGAGCAGTTTCATCATTTGTAAGTTTATAGTAAGCAGATTTTAGAGCATTTACTTCAGCGTGTGGAGTTCCTGCTTTATGATGTGCCTCAACTGCAAGTATCTCTCCGTGAGAGCCAACAACAGTACAGCCTACTGCAGGATTTGGATAAGTTAAACCTTGATATTTCCAAGCCTCTTTTAAAGCAAGAGAGAGATAAAAACTAGCGTCTATTACCATTCAAAATAAGTCTTTGCTTTAGTTACTTCACCAAAATCAACAGAAGTCTCTTCACCATCTACATCTACAAATATTTTAGTATCTTCAACCTTAGTTAAAATTCCTCTAAGTTTTTCTTTACCTAAAAGAAGTGATACTCTCTCACCAATAGACATTTCGTAATGTTTAATCTTAGTAAGTTTACGCTCAATCCCAGGACTTCCAACTTCCATACGATAATCACCAGAAACAGGGGGAGTAACATCTAAAAGTGGTGAGATAAGGTGAGAAAGTTCTGCACACTCATCAAGAGATACTGGTTTTCTTTTTCCGTCTACTATCTCAGTTGATACAACAGATATACGATAAATTGTTTCTTCAAATTCGCTAACAGTACTTATCTCATAAAGTTCTAAATCTACTGACTTTACAAGAGATTCTATATCTTTTTCTAAACTCATTATGATTCACCTCTATCTTTTGCTATTTTTTTAAAAAGTTCTTCTATATTTTGTGATTTTTTAAGTAATTCATCAAATTCAAATGTGAATTTTGGAGAACGAAACCAACCTTGATCTTTCATACAGTAAGTCTCAACTATCGGTCTAGCTTTACGAAGAAGTTTTAAATAGTCTCTTTTTTCTTGGTCAGTATATTCAAGTGGGTCTATATATACTTTTGCATCAGATTTACCACGTGAGAGTTTAATATCAATAATATTTAACTGATGCAATCGTTTATCATTTAGTGAACCTAAAGCTTCAGGAATCAACTCCATAAGAAGTGATTCGGTACGCTTTAGTTTAATCTCTACTTCTGTCATAGTTATAGACTAACTTTTTGCTCAACTCTTTTAAATGTTTCAATAACATCACCAGGTACAACATCTTCATAACCAGAGATAACAACACCACACTCGTAACCGTTACCAATCTCTTCAACATCATCTTTAAAGCGTTTAAGAGAAGTCAGTTCACCCTCATAGATAACAACACCATCACGAATAACACGAACAAGTCCACCACGGATAAGTTTACCATCAACAACAACACAACCAGCAACAATGGCTTTAGGTATTTTAAATGTCTCTTTAACTTCAGCTTGACCTGTATTCTCTTCATTATATTTTGGAGCCATCATTCCTGTTAGCATACCAGTTACATCATCAAGAAGTTGATAAATGATTGAGTAGTTTCTAATCTCAATGCCTCTTTGTTTTGCTAAAGCTTTAACTGAACCAGTTGGACGAATGTTAAACCCAAGCAAGATACAGTTATCACTAGCAGATGCTAACTCTACATCATTTTCAGTAATTCCACCAACACCAGTAGAGATAACATCAACTTTTACCTCTTCATTTCTAAGCTCAGAAAGTGAAGTTCTAAGTGCTTCAAGGGTACCATGAACATCAGTTTTAAGAACAATTTTAAGAGATTTTAGTTTACCCTCTTTAATCATAGCTGTCATATCTTCTAATGAAGATTTAGTAGAGCGAGAAAGTTCTTTGTTTCTATCATATTCATGTCTTTTAAGTGCATAAGCTTTAGCTTCTTTATCAGAACTCATAACAGTCATAATCTCACCAGATGATGGAACTTCACTAAGCCCTGCAACCTGAGCAGTATGTGATGGAAGTAAAAACTTAACTTGTTTATTATGTTCATCAACCAGTGCTTTAACACGACCATAAGATGCACCACAAACAACATAATCTCCAACTTTAAGAGTACCATTTTGTACAATAACAGTAGCTACTGGTCCACGACCTTTTTCTAAAGATGCTTCAACAACAGATGCTTTTGCAAGTGCATTTTCATTTGCTTTAAGGTCAAGTACATCAGCAGTAAGAAGAATATTTTCAAGTAAATCATCAATACCCATTCCAGATTTAGCAGAAACAGGAATAAATTCTACATCTCCACCCCAGTCAGCCGGATTCATACCATGTTCAGCCATTTGACCTTTAACCATATCTGGTTGAGCAGTATCTTTATCCATTTTATTTAATGCAACAATAATTGGTTTACCAGACTCTTTAGCAATTTTAATTACCTCTTGGGTTTGAGGTTTTACACCATCATCAGCAGCAATAACAATAATAATAATATCTGTAATATCTGTACCACGTTGACGCATATGTGAAAATGCTGCATGACCCGGAGTATCTATGAAAGTAATCGCTTTACCATGCTGCTCAATTGTATAAGCACCAATATGCTGAGTAATTCCACCAGCTTCACCCTCGGTTACTTTTGCTTTACGAATAGCGTCAAGTAATGAGGTTTTACCATGATCAACATGTCCCATAATTGTAATGATTGGAGCTCTTGTAGTTGCATCTGGATCCTCTTCAATATCTTCAACTTCTTGAGTAAACTCATCTTTAGGATCAACAATTGTAACTTCAACTTCAAACTCTTCAGAAAGAATTTCAATCTCATCATGTCCAAGGAAATCATTTTTAGTCATCATCATACCAAGATCAAAAAGAACTTTAATAATATCAGTTATAGGACGCTTAAGTTTTTCAGCAAACTCATAAACACGAATATCTTCAGGAATCTCAACATGAGTAACAATCTCATCTTCTTGAGTTACTTTTGCATATTTTTTACGCTTATCACGACTTACTTTTCTACCACGTGGAGCTGCTTTTTTATTGGCATTTCTACCAGCTGGCTTAGGAGTACGAGGCTTTCTAGGTTGTTCTGGCATCATCTCTTTACGTTCAGTAGAATTCAAATCAAGTAAAGTTACCTGACCATCCATATCCATAGAAACATCAGACATTGAACCACCAAAGATATCCATTCTTTTACCCTGCTCTTGTTTTCTAGCAGTTGAGTTTGAAGATCTAGATTTTTTCTTAGATGCTAACTCTTCTAAAGCTTCAGCAGACATCTTTCCATATGAAGAGATAGATGCTTGTTTTGTAGGCATTGAGTAAGACTCTTCAACGACTGGTTTTCTTTTTTTAACTATTTTAAGACCAGACTTTTTGATAGTCATTTTTTTAGGACTTACGATATTAAGTAAACTTTTTTTCACTTCTGGTTTTTTCTCTTCTTTAACTTCAACAGTTTTAGTTTCTTTAACTTCCACAGTTTCAGCTTTCTCTTCACTCTTCTTTTCTTCTTTAGTTTCAATTACATTATCAGAAGTTTCTTTTTTAGGAGTATCACTTTTAGGTTTTTCAACTTCTTTTGCTTTAGTAGGTTCACTAGAAGTTTCTTTTTGAACTTCTTTAGGAGTATCACTTTTTGCCTTAGGTGCTGCTTTTTTTGGTTCTGCTGAAACTTCTGCCGCTTCACCATTAATAATATAGTTAGCTAATTTTTCAGCCTCTTCCATTGTTACAGAACTGTTTGCTGATTTTACTTCGATACCCATATCTGAAGCTTTTTTTACTACATCTTTAGAAGCTATACCTAACTCTGTCGCAATTTCGTGTACTTTAACTTTTTCTGTCATCAGTGATGATCTCCTTTAGTGTGTTCATAAACTTAGTCTTATCTCCACCCTTGCATTGTCGCATAAGTGAATTTGATACTTTTTTTTCGTTATCAAGACAAACTTTACAAATATAAAAACTTCTTCCAATACCTTTAAAAACACTTAGCTGTGAGTTTTCACATCTAAGTCTTAGCAAGTTACTTTGTGCATCTCTTTGCCTACAAGCTACACACATTCTTTGCGGTTGGTTAAATTTTTTCGCCATTATATCTAAAAGTTCCTTGATTTATATAGAAATAATAAAGAACTACCTCTCTATTATAAGCCCATCATTATCAAAGTCTAAAACTTTGACTATAAAGTCTGGAAACTTTTGTCCCAATCTGTTAGCAATCATTGCCGAATCTTCATCATATGCCATTGAAAAAAATGTGGAACCTGAACCAGATAAAGTACTCATAAGAGCACCAGATTCATAAGCTATCTTTTGAACTGAAAAAAGTTCTGGTAATGTTTTCATTCTAGCTTTTTGATGAAATCTGTCTTGAGATGCAAGTTTTAATATTTCCCAATCTTCATTAAAAAAGGCTGCTACACTTAATGCAGTATGAGAAAGATTATAAACTGCATTTTCTTTTGAGTAAGATTTTGGTAAAAGTGTTCTAGCTTTATTTGTGCTAATTGGCTTGTTTGGAATAACTACTATTGCTTTTATATAATCTGGCAAATGTTTCTTTTGCGAAAAGACTTTAGATTTTTCAACAGTAGCAGCATTAAATCCACCCATTACCGCTGGAGTGATATTATCTGGATGAGATTCATAAACAAGAGCATGATTTAAAATACGTCTTTTGCTTACCCTTATTCCTGCTGCTTCATGCGCTGAAGCTATTGCTGATACAATCACAGCAGAAGAACTGCCTAGTCCTCTTGACATTGGTATCTTGTTGTAAAAAGTAAATTTGAAATTTTGTCTTTTTTTTGTAAGGCGATTATAATGCTCGTTAAAAATACTTACAAAAAGATTATTACCTTTAAGTCTAGGATTATTTTCACCCTCACCTTTTATACTTACACTAAAAAATTTCGATGGATGAAATTCAACACGGTTTCTTAAATCAACTGCTAATCCTAAAGAATCAAATCCTGGTCCAAGGTTAGCACTCGTTGCGGGTACACTTATTGTCACTATTTTCCTTTTCACAACATCTCATACAATCTTAACAAAATCAAGACTATACTCAATCACTAAAGTTTTATCTTCGGTAAGAGAAAGTTTTCAACTTCCTACAGCTCCGATAGCATAAAGTGGGCTTGCTGTTGTACTAAACTCCGTATAATCAAGCACATCAGGAAGATTAAATTCCATATTTGGTGCTGTTTCTAACTTTTGAGTTTTTATTTCTAACGCTATTTTAACAAAACATAACTTTCCAATCGCTTTTATTGGCTGATTTTCATTAAAATAAAAGGCATCTGTTGCATAAAGTGGTATATTTTTTAAAACTGACATCGATTTTAGAAAGATATAAGCAACTTTTATAGCCATAAATGAACCTGGTCCATTTGCATAAAAAAGTTTTTCTATATTGTAAGTAAGTGAGAGTTGTTTATAAATAACTGGAAGTATTTCTGAACTTTTTTCTTCACTTACCACTGTATCTATAAGTTGATTGTTTTCATATACCCCTATTTTAATAGGTGAAGATAGAGTTATAAAAACTAAATCTACACTTTTAGGCATATGCTTTTTCTAACTCTGCTGTTTTTTCACCAACTAATTCTACTACTTCATAATTTTCTGGATTTGCTAAAAGTTTAAGCGTAAGTTTATGGTTTAAATCATGACTACCAGCTAAAGCTTCATAGTTTCCTACAAAATTCATACCAATAAGAGCCATGTCACCAATAGCATCAAGGATTTTATGTCTTACAAACTCATCTTTAAATCTTAAACCCTCAGGATTTAAAACTTTTTTATCATCTAAAACGACAGCATTTTCTAAACTACCACCAAGAGCTAAACCCTTAGAACGAAGGTATTGAACTTCATGTAAAAAGCCAAATGTTCTAGCACGACTTATCTCTTCTTTATAGGTTTGTTTTGTAAATTTCAGTACAAATTCTTGTTGTTGAATAACTGGATGAGGAAATTTAATAGTAAAATCATACTGCAAATCTGGGGAAGGTGAGAGTTTTACATATTTTTCACCATCTTGGATAATAACATCTTTTTTAATACGCATAACTTTTTTAGGAGCATCTAACTCTTTTACTTCAGCCTCATCTAAAAGCATACAAAATGATGATGAACTACCATCCATAACCGGAATCTCATCAGCATCTACAATAATTTTAAGATTATCTATCCCATAAGCATAAACAGCAGAAAGCATATGTTCTATAGTAGAGATAACATGACCATCTTTACCAATAACTGTAGCCATCTTGGTATCTACAACATTTGCTGGGATTAGAGGAATAGCAACATCAACATCAGAACGATAAAATACTATCCCAGCATTTGACTCAAGTGGTTCAAGTCTTAACTTAACAGCAGAGCCTTTATGCAAACCAATACCTACTAACTCTACAGCTTTTTTTATAGTCGTTTGATACATATTATTTGTCTCCTTCATTAAAGAAGTGAATTCTTTGATAAATTCCCCTCACTAAAGCTATACCAGTAGGCAAGATAAATTTCATTTTACTACCCTCTATCTATAATTTTTTTAGCATCTTTAATAATATCACTAATATTTAACTTCATCCACTGAGTATCCATCCATTCAGCAGGACGAACTTCTATACCTTGGATAAGTACACCAAAATGTAAATGGTCACCCATAGCATAACCAGTTTTACCTGTATTTGCTATATGAGCTTTTGCGCGTATGCTATCACCACTTGCTACATTTAAAGATGAACAGTGTCCATAAAGTGTATATAGTCCTAAACCATGATGAATAATTGGCATATTTCCATAAAGTCCATTATAATCAGCAAAAACAACATCACCAGCATTTTGTGGTTTAATTTTAGCCATTGCATTACTTGCCATATCTAGACCTAAATGGTAAGATTCACTAACCTCATCACCCTGATATGAATAAAGCCTATGATCACCAAAATGTGCTACAATAGCTGCATTTTTAAGTGGATACATTTTTTTTATTTTAAAATCTTTAATCATCTCAGTTGGAACTTTTGAAGTTATCTCGTGGATTAACTTTTCATTTTTAGCACGAACCTCTTCATTTATGATTTTAAACTGTTCAATTTTATCAGTAACCCCATTTGTTTCTGCAAACTCTTCAGCAAGTTGAGCAATCTTTCCATTTAAAAATTTATCACTTAATTTAATATGAGAGATACGATATTTTTTATCTTTTATATAAAGTGGTATATATGTTTTTGCTATATTTTGAGCTTCATCAGTCGCAACTACAGTAGCTCTAAAACTATTTTGCGTCACAGGCCAAGCAAGTAGAGATATATAGTAACCATCTTTATAAAATGGTGTTACTTGAAATTTTTTACCAAAATTTGTTTGAATATAAAGATTTTTTAAATTATCATCTTTTACTTCAAAAACAACAATAGCTGCACCACCTTTTTTAATTTTATAAGAATTAGCAACAATTGATAATTGTGGTCTTTTTTTATCAATTTTTAGTTTATATTCAACTTTTGCACTATTGCCATTAAACATATTCCATTTACTAGCATCTGTTGCTTCAATACTTATAACTATATCTTTAGTTTTCATAGCATATGCACTTTTTGGTGGTGCTACCTCTACATGTAGAGATTTTTCAGGTGTGATAAATTGCTCATTTTGAAGTATTTGTCTCTCACCATTATTTTTTAAAACTATTTTATATGATTTTAATCCACTAACATCATCAATAGAGATTTTTAGTGGCTTTTTTAAATTCCAATAACCATTATTTTGCATGGTGATTTTTGGGGCATCACGTTCAAACATAGCTGAATTATATATATACAAAACTCCACCAATTATAAGTGCAAATAAAAATAATACTCCAAATGACGAACCGCCTTTTTTTCTTCTCAACTATATTTCCTTCTTAATTCTTTTTAAAATTGTTTTATTTTCTTCTTTTATAAGGAGGGCCTCTTCTACATGTAGAAGAGTTAATCCCTCTTGTAAAATATCATAAGCATCATCTAACTTTGCACCACTTGCTTTAAAATCATTGTCACTTACACTCATCATCACCAAAGTTGCATTCTCTTTTAAAAGTATACTTTTTAACATCAATGATTTTAATCTTAAATACGCTAGTGATTTTGTATTTAATATATATCTAGTGCAAGCTTTGTAGTCTGCTTTAGCATCTATTAGCTGCTTTGCTACAGCAAAAATCATACCATTAACATTAGAATTTTTAAAGCCATCAGTTTCTACTAATAAACCAGCATACAATGCTGTTGCCATCTTTTGATTTAGTTTTATACTATTTTTTTCAAATAACTCATATAATTCTAAAGCACTAGTACTTAACTCTAAAATAAAATCAGCTGAAGAGTAACCAGAATGTTTAATCTTTTCAAACCAAGGCAAAAACGAAAAACGATTATCTATATCAGTTTTAGTGCAAAGTAAAGAAACTTTTTTATGTAATTGCAAAGCATAAGTATACAAAGCACAAGCAGATGTCAAATACTCCACATCAAATTTTATAACAATATGTTTTGCATTTTGTATATCTTGTAAAAGTATCATTGATGGAATTATATACTATTTTTTATTCATCTTATATACATATGCAAGAACTTCTGCAACTGCTGCAAAAAGTTCATTTGGTATAACTTGTTCAACCTCAACTTGAGCATATAAACTTCTAGCAAGTGGTGGATTTTGAACTATATGGACGTTGTTTTCTCTTGCAATTTTTTTGATATTTTGAGCAATTTTATCCATACCTTTTGCTACAACTATTGGTGCATGTGAAACTTCTTCATCATACTTTATAGCTACTGCATAATGGGTTGGATTTGTTATTACTACATCAGCATTTGGAACTTCAGCCATCATTCTTTTTCTAGATGCTTCCATCTGAATCTGTCGAATCTTATTTTTTATTAGTGGGTCACCCTCCATATTTTTATTTTCATCTTTTATCTCTTGTTTAGACATTTTAAGACCATCAAAGTACTGTTTCCTAACTATAATTATATCAATAATTGCAAATACAAAAATGATTAGAAGCATAACAAAGGCAATAATAAGCATCTTGTCTTTAAGCCAATCAAGCTGATCACCAAGACTAAAGAGTGCAACAGTTGGCAGTTCAACTATAAATATAAAGAAAAATATAAATCCAACACCAAGAGTTGTAAAAGATTTAAAAGTTACTTTTATACCCTCTATTAGTTTTTTTATAGAGATTAAATTTTTAATACCTTTAATAGGATCTAATTTAGAAAACTTTGGAGCAATAGCATCAGTAGTAAAAAGAAAACCAAACTGAGAAACAGCTGCAATAATACCAGCAACGGCAACTGCAGTTGCTAGTGGCAACACAATAAATAAAAATTCTCTGACTGTTATAATTGCTATATCTATCATAACTGCTTTATCTAGGTGCATACCCATAAGAGAAAAATAATACTTAAAAAGAAAAAGCATATGTGAAGCCATATATGGAAATAACATCAAAAAGGCTAAAATAGCGATAAAGAGAGTAACTACCCCAGAAGCATCCTGACTTTTGGGAACATTACCCTCTTTTCTGGCATCCTCTATCTTTTTACCGGTGGGTTCTTCAGTTTTTTCCTCATCGTCAGCCATTTATATGTAATCATCCTTTTATATTGGCATAAGTTTAGCACATATGAGTTTACTATAGTCTAAATAATATATGTAAATTTATCATTAAGCCACACTATGATAAAATCTACCACTGACATAATTATATATAGGGAAAAATTATGATAAATAATACTATACAACAAGAGCTTGAAGAGCTACGCTTAGAAATTGAAAATTTAAAAGAGCAAAAAGTGCAAAAAGAAAAATCTATAGAAGATTTTACAAGTGATGTTAAAGATAATATGAATGAACTACTTGAAACAATAAAAAAAGATTATGCAGATATGTCACCAGTTACTGCTATTGGAATATTTGCTCTAGGCGTAATTTTTGGACGCTTTAGCAGTAGTAAATAAGGGAAAAAATGAATCAGGATTTAAGTAAAAAAATAAAACTAATAGTTAAAAGTGAAAAAGAACTACTTAAACTAGAGATAGGTAAAAAAAGTAAGCAGTTAGTGTGGGTTTTTATAGGTATTATAGCTGTATTTATGACATTGGTTATGTTTAATATTACAATTTTTTTCTATCTGTCTAGCAACTACACAACTTTAGTTTCAACATCTATATTAACTATGATAAACTTAATATTTACCGCTATTTCATTTTATATAGCTTCAAGTAAGTCTAAAAGTTCAGAAGTTAAGTCCATCGAAGAGATTCGTGATTACGCATGGACACAAATAGCAAATGATATAGATGCTACAAAAAATAGTATTGATGATTTTAAAGAGTCTGTAGTAAAAATTAAAGATAATTTACTTGGCTTTAAAAGTTTATTGCCAATAATTACAACTTTAATGGACTATAGCAAAAAAGGCAAAAAAGATGCAAGTTAATACAATTTGGGATAATTTTTTTATAAAAAATAATCGGGCATCTATAATAGATTTCTTAAAATCAATTGATCTATTTGATAATCTTAAGTCAAGAGAGATTGCAAGACTAGAGCGAACACTTCATAAAAGGATTTATAAAACAGGTGAAGTTATTTTCAACGAAGGTGATCCTGGTGCAGCTTTATATATACTAAGAAGTGGTGAAGTTGATATTGTCATAAAAAATAATTCAGACAATCCAATACACCTAACAAAACTTACAAGTGGAATGTTTTTTGGTGAGATTGCTCTTTTTGACGAGGTACCTCGTTCAGCTACAGTTATAGCTTCAGAAGATTCTGAAATTATTGCTTTATCAAAACCAGACTTTATACTTTTCTCAAAAAAAGAACCAAGTATTGGCATAAAAATATGCATGAAATTAGGTGCAATATTATCAACTAGACTTATTGCAACAAACAAACAAATAGAAAAATTAAAGTTAAATGATGCTTAATTTTCTAGGTCTAAAACTATTTTACTATGCAATTATTGCTACCATAGTAGTTGGTGTAGTATTTACTATAAAATCACTTTTTATCCCCTTACTTATAGCTCTTTTTATAGCTATGGTTTTAAGACCATTAGTTATATTTTTTGAGTCTAAAGGTTTTTCACAAATCAACATCATCTCAACCATATTTTTAAGTTTTTTTACCTTAGTTATATTTGGATTTAATATTTTAATCCCTGCTTTAAATGAACAAGCAGCTTCATTTAGTACAAAAATTCCACAAATAACACTCATTTTAGAGGGTAAACTAGAACTAATACAACAAAGTTTAGAAGCTAAATTTCCATCATTAGAGATATCTAAACTTACTAAAGATTTTATAAGCACCTTTGTTAGCAACCTTAATGCAAGTAAGTATTTTTCAAATGCTCTAAGTATATTGACCTTTTCAATGCTAGTTCCATTTTTTGCATTTTTTCTACTAAAAGATATGCACCTTATTAAAAAAACTCTGCTTTCATATATACCTAACCGTTACTTTGAAATCTCAGCCATATTATTTTACAAAATTGGAAACTCTATCCAACTATATATACGAGGGCAGATTATAGATGCTAGTTTTGTCGGGATTATGACGGGAATTGGACTCAGTATAGTTGGTTTTCCTTTTGCACTTGTTGTTGGTTTAGTAGCGGGAATTGGTAATTTCGTACCATATTTTGGACCAATACTTGGTGCTATCCCAGCCATACTCATAATCTTGGTTACTCCTGAGTGGGCGACTAGTTCAGGTATTGGTATGGTTGTTGGAGTATTTTTATTTGTTCAAGTTATCGAGACACTTTTTGTATATCCTGCAGCTGTTGGAAACAGTGTCAATCTTCATCCACTTATAGTTGTACTAGCATTACTCGTTGGTGGTGAACTAGCTGGAATACTTGGGATGATAGTTATGATTCCAACTGTTGCGATTATAAAAGTTACATTTGAACTTTTACATAAATATATGATGGCTTATAGGATAATCGGGTAGGTACTTAAGCCATCTTCATTGAGATATCAATCCAATTAGCTTGATGGATTAATGCACCAGAACTTATAGCATCAACTCCAGTTTTTGCATAAGACTCTATGGTCTCTAAAGATATATTTCCACTAGCTTCTAGTAAAATATGAGGAAAGTTTTCATTTCTATATGCTACAACTTCCTCTACATGTAGAGGACTCATATTATCACACATAACAATATCTGCTCCAGCTTCAAAAGCTTCTATTGCAATTTTAAGTGTTTCTGCTTCTATCTCAATTTTTGATGTAAAAGGGATTTGCTTTCTTGCTTTAGCTATATACTCTTTTAGATTTTTTATAGTTTTTAAATGAGTATCTTTTATCATCAAACTATCATCTAAACCTAGACGATGATTTACAGCACCACCGCATCTTGTAGCATACTTCTCAAATACTCGTAAAAGTGGTCTTGTTTTTCTAGTATCTAGTAGTTTTACACCGTGTGGTTCTATAATTTGAACATATTTATTTGTAAGTGTAGCAATCGAACTTGCGTGTAAAATGATATTAAGTATTGTTCTCTCAGTTTTTAAAACTGTATGAGAATTTCCTCTGATTATTGCTAAAATATCATACTTTTTAAAACTATCACCATCTTTTAAAGCCCATACAATTTCAAGACCTTCAAGTGTTGCTAAAACTTCTACATATTTTCTTCCTGCAAAGACACCATCACTTTTTGCGATAATATCAGCTTTTGCATCTACTGCATCCTCTACAAGTGCGTATAAATCTCCACGACCAACATCTTGAGCCAATGATTCTTTTACAAACTCTTCTATCATAATGCTAACATCCTCTCTAATGCAATTTTTGCCCATTTTTGAGTGTTATCGTCTACATGTATCTCATTTAGTGGTTCACCCTCATCAATTGACTTTAGTATCTCATACAAATCTCTAAGGGTTGTCTCATTCATAGTTGGGCATTCTGGTTTAGTTGAGCTTAATACATAAGTATTTTTTGAACGAAGACGATTAACCATGTTAAACTCAGTTCCAACTGCTACTTTTTGATCCTCTGGAAGTTCTGTGATATATTTTATAAGTTGAGAAGTTGAACCAACAAAGTCCGAAGCATCACAAATAGCTGGGTCACATTCAGGATGAGTAGCTATCAAAATACCAGGGAATTTTTTACGGTAAAAATTAATATCATCAACAGTGAAAAGTTGATGGACTGAACAAAAACCATTAAAACAGATGATATCTGAATCAGCAGGGTTTGAGCCATCACCAATCACACATGATTTTAACTTCATCTGATTTGCAATATTTTGACCAAGACAACGATCAGGTACAAACAAAATCTTTTTACCCTCTTTTAAAGCAGTAGTTATGATTTTTTTAGCATTTGAGCTTGTACAAACCATTCCACCCATCTCGCCAACTTTTGCTTTTACATCAGCATTTGAGTTTATATATGTAATTGGTAAAATATTTTCATTTGGAACTCCAGCTTCATTTAACGCTTTAACAGATGCATCAAACTGAACACCATCAATCATTGTAGCCATCGCGCAACATGCAGCTTTTGGCATAACTACGCGTTTATGAGGAGATAATACTTTAACTGATTGCCCCATAAAACCAACACCACAAAAAACTACAAACTCTGCATCATCATTTTTAGTTTTTATTGCCAACTCTAAAGAATCACCTGTTATGTCAGCCATCTCAAAAACTTCATCACGTTGGTAAAAGTGTGCAACAAGAGTTACACTCAACTTCTCTTTATATTCTTTTATTTTTATTTTTAGTTCTTCATTACTTAATTGCAAAAAATTATCCTAATTATTTAATCATGCTATTATATCTAAAAAGATAAAATGTCATAAATAATTTTAAGCAAGGTAGTTAATGGAATTTTTATTTAATACAAATATACAGTTTTTTATAGCAGCATACTTAGTTGGTGGCATCCCTTTTGGTCTTCTATTAGCTAAAAAATTTGCAGGAGTAGATGTAAAGGGTAGTGGAAGTGGTAGCATCGGAGCTACAAATGTTTTACGTGTTGTAAAAGAGACTAATCCATCTTTAGCAAAAAAACTAGGTGGAGCAACTTTAGCGCTAGATGCACTTAAAGGTATACTTGTTTTAACTGTCGCATACTTTGCTAGTATGAGTGATGCAACATTATGGGGCATCGCAGTTTTAGCTGTTGTTGGTCACTGTTTCTCACCTTACTTGAACTTTGAGGGTGGAAAAGGTGTAGCTACTGGAATGGGTGTTATGATGTTTATGCTTCCATATGAAACTATTTTAGCCCTTATCGTTTGGGCAATTGGTGCTAAAGTTATTCGCATATCTTCTCTTTCATCTTTAACAGCCTTAGTAGCTTTGATTGTTGCTAGTTTTTTCATCCATCCAAACATGGCTCACGCTCCAGTTATTTTAATTGGCTTCATACTTTTTTATAAACATATTCCAAATATTATCCGCCTTTTTAATGGTGAAGAAAAAAGAGTAGTTTAAATAAATGACCATACATGTAGAGGATTTAAAGTTTCAGTGTATTATTGGAATTTTAGATTTTGAACGTTTAACTCCTCAAGATGTAATCATAAATTTAACACTAGATTATGAGTATAAAAATGAGTTTATAAATTACGCCGAAATTGTCCAAATAATCAAAAAAATGATGCTAAATAAGAAGTTTGAACTCATTGAAGAGGCTCTAAATAGCATAAATTTAAAGTTAATTAAAGAATACAAAGCCATAAAAAGCATAGATTTAAAGATAACAAAACCATCAATTTTACCCGATTGTAAGGTAAGTGTAAGCAATCATTACAAATCCCAATCTTAAATATAAGTTAAAGAATTATTAAAAGAAATTTAATATTTCTTTAAAGTAATCTAAATTTATGCTATCATTCCGCCAAAATAATTAAAAATAGGACAAAATTAATGCGCATTCTTATTATAGAAGATGAAGTAACATTAAACAAAATGCTTGCTGAGGGACTAAAAGAGTTCGGTTACCAAAGTGACGTTGTTGAAACACTAAAAGATGGTGAATATTACCTAGATATCCGTAACTATGACTTAGTTCTAATGGACTGGATGCTTCCAGATGGAAACTCTGTAGATATCATTGGTGATATCAAAACAAATACTCCAAAAACTGCTGTAATCGTCCTTTCTGCTCGTGATGATAATGATAGCGAAATCGAAGCTTTAAGATCTGGTGCTGATGATTATATAAGAAAACCTTTTGATTTTGATGTTCTTGTAGCACGCATCGAAGCTCGTCTTCGTTTTGGTGGATCTAACATCATCGAAATCGAAGATTTAACTATCAATCCTGAAGAGGAAAAAATCACTTATAAAGAGCAAGATATCGAGCTTAAAGGTAAACCTTTTGAAGTTCTTACTCACTTAGCTCGTCATCGTGATCAAATTGTTTCTAAAGAGCAACTACTTGATGCAATCTGGGAAGAACCAGAGCTTGTAACTCCAAATGTTATTGAAGTTGCTATTAACCAAATTCGTCAAAAAATGGATAAACCATTAGGAATCACAACTATTGAGACTGTTCGTCGTCGTGGTTATAGATTCTGTTTCCCAAAAGAATTAAGTTAAGTTATACCCTCTACATGTAGACATATTTTATGTCTACACCCTCTTTTCAAGTTTTAATTACAAATTAGCTATACTTTCATAATATTCGTTCTATAGGCTAAAAAATGTTTTCTACTAGAAGTATCCGACAAAGTTTTATAATCCAACTTATTTTTGCATCTGCATCTCTTATTTTTATATTTTCATCTATTTTATACTTTTATATTGAGCGCTCAATTTTAGATGATAAAAGTCAAGAACTTATAAATTTTGCTAAAAATATAGCACAAGAAAAATCACTATATGGATCTAATCCTGTAACTGTTGATTCTTTTGGGTTAAATGTAGAAGTAATTCAATTAAAAAGTCTACATACAGATATTGAAAGTTATGAAACTACTAAAAAATTTAAAACATACCTTACAGTTATTTACCCTTTTAACATGGATAACTTTACATACTTAAAAATCACAAAAGAGATAAGTACTACAAAAAGAATTTTAAATAAAATTTTAAACTACATTATCATCATTAATATTGCTAGTTTAGTATTAGTTATTGTTTATGCTATAGGTCTATCAAAAATGTTGGTAAGTCCTGTAAAAACACTAAGCAAAAAGCTCTCAGATATGAATGAGCATCTTATGAAGCCAATAAATATAAAAGCACTCCCTGAAGAGTTTGAACCGCTTGGAGAGACTATTAACCACCTTATTGGAAGAATTCAAAATTTCGTTAAGTACCAAAAAGAACTTTTCATTGGAACTGCACATGAGCTTAAAACTCCACTTGCAGTAATTAAGCTTAAAAACCAAGTTACACTTATTAAAAAACGTGAAGCATCTGAATATATAGATGCTCTAAAAATTACAAATAAAACAATTGATGAGATGAATGTTATAGTCTCAAATATTTTAAATATTGGTCGCCAAGAGGGTGCGCAACTTGAACGTCCTCAAGAAGTTGATATCATAGAAATTCTTCGTCAAAAAGCAAATGATTTTGATCTTCTCGCAGCTAATGAAGGGAAAAAACTAAACATGCATTTTGAACCATCTGGATTCATGGCAATTTTACAAGTATCACTTCTAAATCAAATAGTACAAAATTTCTTACAAAATGCTCTTAAATTTACAGCAGTGAATGGCAAAGTCACACTAAAAAGTTCTCAAAATGACTATGGTTTACTTATTGAAGTTATTGATGAGGGCTGCGGAATTGATGAGAGTGTTGATCTTTTTGCTCCATTTAAGAGACAAGGCAATAAACAGGGGGTTGGGCTTGGTTTATTCCTAGCAAAATCTGCTGCTGATGCTCTTGGTGCAAAGATAAGTATAAATAATAGAGATGATGGAATAACAGGAACTGTTGCCAGATTGAATCTAAATTCAAAATTATCTTGCACTTTACCCTCTATTTAAAAAAAAATAAAGCTTTATTCTGATATAAATCCGTCAGATAATAAACTATAAGGTTTTAATAAATGGCGTTACTAATAAATGATGAATGTATTGCATGTGATGCATGTCGAGAAGAGTGTCCTACAACAGCAATCGAAGAGGGTGACCCAATTTACTATATTGATCCAGATAGATGTATAGAGTGTGTAAATGTTTATGATGAACCTGCTTGTATCTCTGTTTGTCCTGTTGATTGTATAGTTCCAGATAAAGACAATGTTGAATCTATTGCAGAACTACAATTCAAATCTAAAAACTTAGAAAAAGAAGAAGAGTAAACTTTGGCAAAACGAGTTGGGGTCATCGATATTGGTTCTAACTCGGTTAGAATGGTTGTTTATGAAAAAACTTCCCGTTTTTCTTTTCACATACTTCACGAGTGCAAATCCTCCGTTAGACTTTCACAAGACTCTTACGAAAATGATGGACTACTGCAAGATATTCCAATGCAAAGAGCTATTGATGCATTAGAGAATTTTTTAAGCATTATCAAATCTTTTAAAGTTCGCAAAACTCTTTGTGTTGCAACTTCTGCCCTGAGAGATGCTCCAAATAAAAAAGATTTTTTACAAAAAGTTAAAAATAGACTTGATCTTAAAATAAAAATAATTGATGGAGAAAGAGAATCATATCTTGGAGCTGTGGCTTGTGCAAATTTACTTCCAAAACAAGAGAACGCATTAAGCCTTGATATCGGTGGTGGTTCAACTGAATTTTCACTTATTAATGATAAAAATATAAGTCATAATATCTCACTTAAACTTGGAACTGTTAGAATTAAAGAGCTTTATTTTGATAAAGATGATATTGATGGTGCTAAAAGATATATAGACTCAGAATTAATGAAATTAGACAATATTAGTCCAACTAGCCTAGTTGGTATTGGTGGAACATTTAGAGCAGTCTCAGCAGCTATTATGGTATCAAATAACTATCCTTTTGAGAAACTCCAAGCTTATGAACCATCTTATAATGATTTTTCAGATTATCTAAAACAAATTTTAGATTCTAATGAAGATGAATTAAAAAAACTTTATATAAAAAATTCTAGATTTGACATTATAAAACCAGGTGCATTAATCTTATCACGTATACTCAAAAAATTTGATATCAAAAAACTCATAACAAGTGGTGTTGGAGTAAGAGAAGGTGTTTACTTAACTGACCTACTAAGAAACTCAAAAGATAAGTTTCCACAAAATTATAATGTATCTGTTCGTCATATTCTTGACCTACATGTAGACAATACTGCTTATGCAAATCAACTATCAAAATTAGCAAAAGAAATATTTGATCTGACGCATGAGTTTTTAGAAATTGATGTTAAATATCGTTATGAGTTAGGAGTTGTTGCAAAACTCTTTACCTCTGGTTCTAACATGCATTTTTATTCACAACATAAGCATAACTATCACCTACTTCAAAATGCTTTAGAATATGGTTTCACACACTCCCAAACAATGCTAATAACGACTCTAAGCAGATATGCAAATAGAAAAAATCCATCAGCCTTACATGTAGAGAAATATAGTGAGCTATTGCCAGATATCAAGGTGTTAAATAGATTAAATTATATATTGTCATTAAGTATATCTTTACTTAGACACAGACCTAGAAATATTGATTTTGATATAACTTTTGAAGAGAACATACTAGCTATAAAATCAAAAAACAAACTATATCTTGCAAAAGAAAGTGTAAAAAAACTAGATACTCTTTCAGGTTTAGATATTAATTTTATAAATTAAATAGCAAAGATTTAGAATCTTTGCCCCATTGTAAACTCAAACACAGAAGTTTTATCTCCATCCTCTTCACCAAGTGGTCTAGCAAACATCAGTTGGATTGGTCCAACTGGTGAGAACCACTCAAGACCAGCACCGTAACCACCACGAGTTATACTATCTGTCCCAGGTATAAATTTTGCACCTGAATCAGATGATGTACCAATGAAACCATAATCAACAAATGTTACTAAACGCATCTTGGCTTTTGGAACAAGCGGAAAAGATAATTCAATACTATTTGATCCAGTATATTCACCACCGACTCGTCTTTCTTCAGTAGAGCCATCACTATTCGTTTCTAACACCTGCGGAGATAAAGAGTATGATTCGTAACCACGAACACTACCAATACCACCCATATAAAATCTTTCAGCAAGAGGGAGATAACCAGTCTCTTTTACATAGTTAAATCTTGCCTTATATCTAGCAATAAGATCAAAACCTATCCACTCCTCTAACCCTTTATATGCTCCAAAATTAGTACGCGTTTTTATAAACTTTGCATCAGAACCAACGCCAGCAGTTTCTACACTCTGAGAGGCTGTAAAACCTTTTCTTGGAAGATAATAGTCATCAGTGTTGTCAAATTTCACAGATGCAGTAACTGAACTTTTTGCATAAGATTCAAAAAAGTCAAAATAACTATTTGTACCATTAATTGTACTATTATAATCTTCTGAAAATTCATAGTCATTTGCAGAAAAACCATAACTTAAATATCCACTGATATGCCTAGTAAATCTATGCCCAACACCAAGAGAGAAACCATCTGAAAGAACAGAGTAATCATTATACTCATAGTCTGATGTATAAACACTAAAATTACCAGAAAAGTCACTATCATTTAATCTAGGATTTGATATAGAAAATGAATAATTTGAAGTTAATGATGAACGCTCAGCTTTTACACCAACATTTATACCAGAACCCCAAACATTCCTATCTTCAACCGCAACAGATACTAGTAAACCACCATAAGAACCATACCCACCACCAATTTGAATATTACCAGTTGGAGCCTCTTTTACTTTTACTACAAGGTCCATTGTTTTGTTATCAACACGCTTCTCTTCGATAGTATTACCTTCAAAGAAACCAAGACGACCAAGTGAGTTTCTAGAATCTGTAAGGTCAGTCAAAGAGTACATATCTCCAGGTCCAAGATAAAGTTCACGACGAATAATTCTATCAAGTGTACGATTATTACCTGCAATTATCACATTTCTAACTTTAACTTTTTCACCTGGCATAATTTTAAAAACAACTTCAACTTCATGAGTCTTTTTGTTCTTTTTTAAATCTGGAACAACTTGAACAAAAGCATAAGAAAGGTCAGCTATAAGAGTTTTAATTTTTTGAGAATCTGAACGAAAAGTTTTAATATTAAAAGTTTCACCCGGTTCAAGTGAAATAAGATCACGAATAGGTTCTTCCTCTGTAACATGCTTAACTTGGTTTATAGTAATTTTACTAATAGTATATGGCTTACCCTCATAAACCTGATAAGACATATCTGCTGTATAGTTATCAAAGTTTACTTTTACATATGGTTCTTTAATGTCAGCATCAAGATAACCATACTGCATATATAAATCACGGATTCTCAAGTGATCATATTGTAAATCTGTAAGTCGCATTTTACCATCATTACGACCCCAAAACCAACCCATAAACTCATGCTCTTTATTTGCTATGACTTCATTAAATTCATCAGTATCTAGATCAAAAACTCCACTATACTGTTGCTTTTCAATAATAATCTCTTCACCCTCATTTACAACAAAAGTTACTTTTATACTTCCATTTTCAAGTTTTTCTTCTTGAATCTCTACAACAGAATCAATCTTTGCATCTTGACTTATTGCATCAATAATTCTTTTTTTAGCAGCTTCAAGTTTTTTCTTATCGTATAAAGAACCGCGCTTTATTTGAACTACACTATCTAGTATCTCATTATCGCTCTCTTTCCAACCTTTTAACTCTACTTTAGAAATAAGTGCTTTTTCTTTAAAATTAAATGTTAATTCTCCATCAGTAACATCTACCCAAATATCAGCAAAGTATCCTTGTTTATAGTAAGCTTTTATAGCTTTATCAATTGTCTCATCATCAATATTATCACCAACTTCAAACTTTAGCATCCTAAGTGCTACTGGTTTAGAAATATGATACATTCCTTTATATTTGATAGATTTAATAGTGTATGCGAAAGAGTTGACAGCCAGTAGGGTTAGCAGAAGTGCTAAAAATATTCTCATTAAGTTTCCATAGTTTATAATTTAAAAAGAGATTTTACCTTTTATGTGGTTAATATATAGTAAAATACACTCAATTTAATAAATAAGTAAAGAATATAATATGAATATAGCAATAATTGGTTTAGGACTTATGGGTGGGTCTCTCGCACTTAGTTTAAAAAAGTTAAATTTTATCAAATCAGTAATCGGTTTAGACCATAATGCTCTACATGTAGAGCAAGCTAAAGAGTTGAATTTAGTTGATAAAATTGTAAAGTTAGATGAAGTAAAAAAAGCTGATGTTATTTTTCTAGCAATTCCTGTTGATGGTGTTATAAAAGCTTTTGATGATTTAAAAGATGTTAGTGAAAATACAACTATCATAGACTTAGGAAGTACAAAGTCAAAAATAGTTGCTTCTATTCCAAGTGAAATTCGTAAAAATTTTGTTGCCGCTCATCCAATGACAGGTACTGAAAACTTTGGACCACTAGCAGCTGTCAAAGGGCTGTATGAAGGTAGTGTGGTGGTTTTATGTGACTTAGAAAACTCTGGTATACCTCAAGCAAATATTGCAAAGAAAATATTTAAAGCACTTAAAATGAAAAAGTACTTTATGGGTGCTTCTGAGCATGACCGTCATGCTGCTTTTATCTCTCATATGCCTCATGCCATCTCTTACTCTATTGCAAACACTGTAATGAATCAAGAGAACAAACATAATATTTTAGCACTTGCAGCTGGTGGATTTCGTTCCATGAGCCGTCTTGCAAAATCATCTGCAACTATGTGGGAAGATATATTTAGACAAAACAAAGGAAATGTTCTTGAAGCAATTGAGCTTTTTGAAGATGAACTACAAATTTTGAAAAAAAATATCCAAGAGGAGAACTGGAAAGATGTTCATGAAAATATAGAGGGTGGAAACCGCTTACACGATATACTAGACTAAAATTAGTCTAGTTTATATCTTTTTAAAACCTCTTTTAAAACTTTTTTGTCTATATCTAACTTCTCTGATGAGTAAAGAGTTGCTTCAATATTATCCAAAATCTTTTTAACCTCTTCATCATCTTTATATGGAAGTAGTTTTACTAATAATTTTTTAGGCTCTTTAATAGAAACTTTCACCTCTTTCTTAGTACTTGAATTTGAAAATTTTACTTTCGATAATAAAAATCCAATAAGAACACCAATAATTAAGACTATAACAAGTATAATTTTATCAAAACCTGAACTTTCATTTTCAACTTTACTAGATTTAACAACAAGTTTTTCATCAGAAGAGTTATCTCTTTTGACTTCTAATTTTTGCTTTGGTTTAGTATTTTTAACTTTAATATTTATCTCATTAGTTGTTATAGTTTTTATCTTTTTAGTGTTTGTATCAAAATATTTTAGTTCAAATGCTGGTATAGTAAAATCACTATCACTTACAAAAGCAATCTTTTGACTTAACTCTTTTCCTTTTATCTGAATCTTTTCATCAAATACACTAACACCATTAATAGATGGCTTAAAACTCTCTATATCTTCTAAATTGCCATTTCCTAATACTTTTATATTCACATTAACTGCTTCATTCGCGACTACACTATCTTTATCAACACTGGCCGATATACTAAAAGAGCCTACTAATGAAACCCCTGATGGTAATGGTTTCACATCAATACTTAGTTCATTTGAAAAGTATGTTTTCCATCTAATATTCGAGTTAAAAAATCCAAAATTATCTCTAACATTTACTCTTGAAGCTATACGCATCTGAGCTTTTGTAATTTTCAACTTACCCACTCTTTGTGGAGCCAAGATATAAACTATCTTTGTAATGGAGTATATACCATCCTGATATCTTTGTGGTTTAGATTCACTCTTTACCCAAAAACCTTTTAACTCAGGTGGTACAAATTTAGAATCAACTGCTCTTGAGTTTGGTTTTTGTTTAAAAAGTAAAGTTACATTAAAACTCTCTCCAACATATACACTTTTTTTATCAGTTTGAAGCAAAAGTTCAAAATCTTTATCTTTTGCTCCTGTTACTTTTTTTACAGTTACTTTTACAGGATTTGAAAACTCTTCTTTTCCATTTATCTCCACAGATGCAGGTTTTATAGTACAAGATTTTTGTGGCAAAAATTTATAACTTAAAATATAACTCTTAGTAAAATCTCCATTTATAACTTGCATACTCGTTTGTGAACTTGTAGATATTACATCACTATCACAAAGGCGAAGTATCTTTGGTCTTGATATATCACTGCCTGATAATTCAAGGGAATAAGTTACCATATCACCCTCTTCCACAACTGGATAATCAACTTTTGCTATAACTCCAGCCATGGCTACATGTAGAGGTATTAGTAAAAATATTAAAATTGTTAAAAAATTACCATGGTTTTTCATTTTCATCACTCCTGTTTGGTTTTTTATTATTATTTAATCTATAAAGATAAGTATTACTTTTTGAGTTTAGATGTTTAAGCCATTTTTTCTCTTCAGCATCACTCATCTTTTGAGGACTAACTTGTCCATCTTGTGATGCTTTTTTATCTTTTTTCTTATCCTTATCTTTTTGTTTATCACCTAACTTCTTCAGTTGCTCTTTTTCCTGTTTTTTCTTATCTTTATTTTTTTTATCTTTTTGCTCTTTTTCTTTTTTTGACTTCATATCATTTTTCTTTTTATCTTTATCTTTTGAGCCATTTGATTTTGAGCTATCTTTTTTATCTTTATTTTTATCCTTCTCATCAGAATTTTTCTTTTGATTTTCATCACTCTGTTTTTTCTTGCCATCCTTCTTCTCTTTATTGTTTTTATCTTTGTTTTGCTTATTTTTATCACCATCCTTTTTCTTATCATTGTTTTTGTTATTTTTATTATTCTTGTTTTTTTGCTTATTCTTTTTGTTTTGTTTTTTCTTTTTTTCTTGCTCTTTTATAAGCTTTTTAACAGCCTCTAAGTTCTCTCTTGTATCTTTGTCTTCTTTTATTTTTAAAGAGTCCTCATAAGCACTAACTGCTTTTTTTAATGCTCCACTTTTAGCATAAGCATTACCAATATTCGCAGAATTTTTAGCTCTTTTATCATCTGTATTGAAAGTGGCTTTTTTATAAAGTTCCACTGCCTTTTTGTAATTTTTTTGCTTATAGTAAGAGTTTGCAGCATCATAATAAGCTTCACCATCACCACTTTTTATTGCATAATCCTCATAAAGTTTTGCAGACTCCTTGTACTCAGCTTTTTCATAAGACTCTTTAGCTTTGTTAAGCTCTACAAAATCAAGCATACCAGCCTCTACATGTAGAGGTTTAACAAACATTACAAACAATACAAAAACTGTTATAACACTTTTAGAACTAGCTTTACTTAAAGAGCTTGTAGCTATAAGCAAAAGGAAAAGTGCTATCCCTACAGGATAATAAAAAAGAGGTATAAACTTAGTTATCTCTTCACTTTTTAACTCTTTTTCATCACTAACTTTACTAATCTCATTAAACATAGTTTTTATATCTTTAGAGCTTGTAGTACTTTGTATATAAACTCCACCTGTTTTAGTT